>Ga0194113_10005937_pt1 | contig 15607 bp, 10 predicted proteins | sample TA2MahC200mmetaG_FD_146193 | JGI IMG/M metagenome (GOLD analysis project Ga0194113, IMG submission 146193) | Freshwater microbial communities from Lake Tanganyika, Tanzania - TA2015017 Mahale Deep Cast 200m | ecosystem: Environmental > Aquatic > Freshwater > Lake | place: Tanzania: Lake... | reverse complement strand
CGATACTCTGCCATGTCTCACCTCCGGCCAAAGTGTAGTCGTTGCGAGCATGGCTATTATCCCCGAAATCGCCACCTCTGGCAAGCCCATGCGATTGTTAAAGTGTCAACCTATTGTGAACCATCCCCACTAGGATGTATGATATAATGCTCGCACATCATCTCAACAAGGAGGCAGTCATGTCTGAGCGACCACGCAATGAGAAGGAAGAAAAGGAGGAAAAAGGCAAAGAGGAGGGGTGGGAGGAAAAATGGCGCCGTGATCCGCTCAACGCCGCCCTGTGGGCCATCGTCCTCATCTGGGCGGGACTGGTGCTGATCGCCATCAATCTGGACATCTTCGGCACAGGCTGGAAGGCCTGGCCCGTCATCTTTCTCGGAGCCGGAGTGATCGTGCTCCTGGGAGTCGTCGTTCGCCTGCTCGTGCCGGCCTATCGGCGACCGGTGACCGGCAGCATCATTTTCGGGTTCATCCTGCTGGGCATCGGGCTGGGCGAACTGACGAGATGGGACGTCGTTGGGGCACTGGTCCTGATCGCCATCGGTGTGAGCATCCTGCTGAGCCGCTTTATCCAGAGCCAGTGACCAGGACACACCCAATAAGCCTTGCGAAGACTCGACGCCTTCGCAAGGCTTATCTTAATTCTGTCATTGCGAGCGCAGCGAAGCAATCCCCACCCCGCGAATTGGAGATTTCCTTCGGCGGGCTCAGGACAAGGCTTCGGCGGAAAAGCGCCGCCTCGCAATGACAAATGGCGGAAAGTTTCGCATATGCATGTTCTCCTCGTTGAACCCCCCAAGATCCCCTGGGAGATGATGGGGGATGTAGCCGCGCTGCCGTTGGGGTTGGCCCAACTGGCCGCCTGCCTGGAACAAACCGACATCCCGGTCGAGGTCCTCGACGCCAACGCGCTGAAGATCGGCTGGGACGGGATGGAGGCGGCCATCGCCCGCACCGACCCCGATCTCATCGGCATGACGGTTTATACACCCTACGTGCCCGAGGTCAGCCGCGCCGTCCGCGTGGCCCGCCAGGCCGCCCCCCAGGCGGTCATCGCCCTGGGCGGCCCGCACGTGACGTTTACGGCTGAGGAAACCCTGGCCACCATGCCTGAGGTGGACGTGGTGGCGCGAGGCGAAGGGGATCAGACCATCGTCGAACTGGCACGGTCCTTAGAAGAAGGCAACAATCTGGAGGGTGTGCCGGGCATCAGCTTTCGTCGTGATGGCCAGGTCGTGGAAACCCCCGTCGCACCTCTCCTGGACCCGGCATCGCTGCCCATGCCCGCCTTTCACCTGATGCCGATGGAGCGCTACTACTTCGCGTCCCTGGGTGGCCCCTTTGCCACCGTCGTCACCAGCCGAGGATGTCCCTTCCGATGCACCTTTTGTTCCGAGTGGCCTTTTTGGGGCGGCGGCTGGCGCCCTCACGACCCGCAGCAGGTCGTGGAGCAAATAGACCTCCTGGTCAACCGCTACGGGCGCAAGAACATCTGGTTCGGCGACGACTGCTTCAACGTGAACGGCGATCATATAGCGGCCATCTGCGAGGGGATTCTGCAGCGGGGGATTGACGTCAACTGGTATTACCAGGGGCGGGCTGACCTGGTGGTCAAGTACAAAGACCTGCTGCCTCTGATGCGGCGAGCGGGCAACCGCATGGTGCAGATCGGCATCGAGGCCTCCAACGACGAGCAGCGGGATGCGCTCAACAAGCAACTGCGCACCGAGACCGCCGAAGAGGCCGTGCGACTGCTGCGTCAGCACGACATCGTCTGCCAGGCCATGCTGATCGTCGGCCTGCCTGGCGATAGCCCGCGGACCTTCGAGGAGAAGGTGCATCTGGTCAACCGGCTCGACGTGGACTTCCCTGTCTTTTTGGTGTACACGCTCTTCCCAGGCGCGCCCGATTATGACAAAGCGATAGCCGAGGGCTGGATCGAACTCCCCGCCAACTATGCGCACCACGACATGGCCCACGTCCTCGTGCCCACCGAACACATGAATCCCCGGCAGATCTACGATTACACCCGCTGGGCCTGGACCACGGTCTACCTCAATCCGATCAGATTGGCGCGGAACCTTCTCTCGCGCAACAAGTGGAGGCGACAGAACTGGTGGGGGATGCTGGTCTACATCGCCAAGCAAACCGTCCGGAGTCTGGTGCCCAAGCTCTGGTGATTTGACTGGAACTCTCTCATGTCATTGCGAGCAAAGCGAAGCAATCCCCTGCCAGCAAGTTGGGGATTGCTTCGGCGCAAACAGCGCGCCTCGCAATGACAAGCAAGCTCCTCTAGGCACGGCCAAAGTCCAGGTTGACGATGCCCTCCAGCCAGTAGCGCAGCCTGGTCCAGCGGCCCTGGCGACCGATGCAGCGGAAGTAGGGCGGGTCGAAGGCGCGAATCAAATCGCCGATGCGGTAGCGGGGCAACACCGGGGTGGAGACGATCAGGCTGCCGTACTCGCCGCGGCGCATCTCGTGCAGCATCTTGACCTGTCCGCCCCTCACCCGGACCTCAAACACGTACAGGTCATAATTGGGCACCAGCAGGCAGCGCTCGTCTCGCTGTTGGGCAAAAGTGCCCTCGGTGGCGATGTACATCTCAACGATGTCAATCGGGCCGTAGAGGGCGCGCAGGGCCGGCTTGTATTTGGTGTGGATGCCGGGGACGCTGGCGGCGGCGATGACGCGCATCTGCCACAAATCTTTGGGCAGCACTTTGTGGCGGCGGTAAAGAAAATGCCCAAACTCGATGATGGTGGGGCAGACTCCAGCGCACATGGTGATGGGCGCGTCTTTGGTGCGCTGGTAGATCATCTCGAAGCGGCGTTCCCAGGCGCTGGGGGTGGTACCGCCTCCCAGGGCATCAATTTCCTCCTGGGGCGGCAGGATTTCGACGGGGGTGGCCGCGGCGGCGTGCTTAACATAGATGCCAGAGCTGAAGCCGTAGGGGGTCTCCTGCCCGGCCACGTCCATCGTCCCCACCACAGAAGGATAATTGAGGTTGAGGCTGTAGCCGCTGATGGCATCGAGCTGATCGGTGCGGAGCAAGTGATTGAGCAGACCACGGGCGGCGGCCACGCGGATGCCCAGGTCGGCGTCGGTGATGGGGATGCGCTTGGGGGTGCCCCGCGTGGTGCCCCTGGTCATGGCCCAGGCGAGGGGCAGCTCTGGCAGGAGGGCTTCCACCTCGCCAACGATGACCCGCTCAATCCAGGGCCTGATCTCGTCGTAAGTGACGACGGGAAAGGCGCGCCGATAAGCCTCGAACAAGCGAGGCGGATCGTCGGCCAGGGTCAGCAAGTCGCGGGCGTCGCACTCCCGACCATAGACCGTCCGGGCATACCCTTCGACCAGCCATTGCAGCGTTTGCGCCTGGGTTCGGACCGGGTCCTGCAATCCCTTATGCCACAGTTCGACGAAGGTCTCAATAAAATCGCGGTACTCTTCCATAAATCCCTGATCCCTAGTCCCTGATCCCTGATCCCTGGTCCCTAACCTCTACAACCGGCCCAAATTGAACGTTACCAACTCATCCCAACCATACCGCAGCGGCGTCCACCAGCGGTCGCGGCCGATGCAGCGGAAATAGGGCGGCCGGAAGGCCCGAATCAGGTCGCCGATCTCGTAGCGGGGCAGGATGGGCGTGGAGACGACCAGGCTGCCTGTCTCGCCGTGGCGCATCTCGTGCAGCATCTTGAGGCCTGAGCGGGTCTTGATTTCGAAGAAGAACAGGTCATAATTGGGCACCCAGGCGCGGCGGTCGTCCCGCTGCTGGCCGAACATGCCCTCGGTGGTGCCGTAGATCTCGCGGATAGCAACGGGCCCATAGAGGGCTCGCAGGGTCGGCTGGTAGCGGGTGTTGATGCCCGGCACGCTGCCCAGGGTCATGATCTGGGTTTGCCAGATGTCCTTGGGATAGACCCCATGCACGCGGTGCAGGTAGCGGGCGAAATCAACCGCGGTCGGGGCCACGCCGCCCACCAGGGTGACGTTTTCGTCCTTGCCCTTCTGGTAGGCCAGCTCGAAGCGGGCTTCCCAGTCGCGGAGGGTCTTGCCCCCGCCCAGGGCATCAATCTCGTCCTGGGATGGCACTGAACGGATGGGGGTACGAGCCGATACGTACTTGGTGTAGATGCCGGAGCTGTAGCCGTATTCCAGCTCCCGCTCCCCTACCCGCACCGTCCCCACCACCGAGGGGAAGTTCAGGTTCAGGTTGACGCCCTGAAACAGGTCGTATCGGCCGCTGGTGGCCACGTAATTCATCATCGCCCGCCCCGCACTGACCCGCATCTGCAAGTCGGTGGGGGTCATAGGGATGAACTTGGACTCGCCCCTGGTCGTGCCGCGGGTGATGGCCCAGCCGATCGGCGCTTCGTTGAGGAGCAGGCCCACTTCTCCAGCCATCACCCGCTGGATGAGGGGCTGGTAGTCCTGGTAGGTGGCCACGGGGAAGGCGCGCCGGTAGTCCCCGATGGTCTCGATGTGGGCCGCGCCGCGTTGCGCCCCGTAATCGGTCTGAGCGTAGATGGTCAGGAGGCGATGCAGCACTTCCTGTTGAGCTTTTGTTGGCTCGTTCACGGCCTCGTGCCAGGGCTGTAAAAGGGCATGGAGCATTGCTTTGGGATCGTTGTCAATCATTGGATCTGCCTCCTGAAACGAGTTGTTGCTGCATTTTACCACATTGAGCCAGTGAAGGCAAATGGATTTGCAACTTTGGCTCGGCTTTCACGTATAGATATGTATGCGTGATGCGTAAAACGTGAAACGTGAAGACAATCTTCTCACGGATCACGCATCACGTTTCACGCAGTATCTCTGCACCAGCAAGCCACAAAGTATCAAGTCAGTTCCGTGCAATTCTAACCAAACATATTGTACGAGGAGGTATACTATGTCGAACTTTGAAGAAGAACAGTTAGTAACAGGCGAGACGCCTTCAGAGGGCGAAGGACCGGTTACGCCAGTGACGCCGCGCCCTTCCATCCCAGGCAAACCGCCGACACGACGCCGTCGTCCGCCCTCCGTCTTCTGGCCGATCATGTTCATCGGCGCTGGCGTCCTGTTGCTGCTGTCGAACCTGGGCTACCTGCCCCCCCTATCGTGGGGGGTGCTCTGGCGGCTATGGCCACTGCTCATCATCGCCCTCGGCATTGATCTGCTGATCGGCCAACGCTCGATGATCGGGGCCATCGTCAGCGCGGTGCTGATTTGCGTGCTGGTCGGTGGAATCGTGCTTCTGGCCATCTTCGCCCACAACGTCCCGGCCGTGTCCGGCTGGCTCGGGCCGCTGGAACTGCCCGAATGGATCCAGCAGCCCGAGTTTCAAACCAGGCACGTTGCATATCCCCTGGAAGGCCTGGAACAGGCCGAAGTCCACATTGAGTGGAGCAGCCTGCCCGGCTACCTGAGCGCGCTGGAGGATTCGCCCAATCTCATCGAGGGCGACATTGACTACCGCGGCGAGCTCACCTTCGACGTGAGCGCGCGCGGTGGTCGGGCCAATGTGAAGCTGGATAGCAGCTTCTCCGGGCTATGGTCGTTCGGCGATCGGTCAGGCAAGCGCTGGGTGGTGAGGCTCAGCCCCGATGTGCCCCTCGACCTCACCCTGGACGCCAGCTCCGGCCCCTGCCAGTTCGACCTGACCGGGCTGGACATCAGCCACCTGATGCTCGACGCTGGTTCTGGGCCTGTTGACCTGGTCCTGCCGTCCGCCAGCACTTTCAAGGCCGAAATTGATGGCGGCTCTGGCCCCCTCACCATCGTGTTGCCCAAAAGCGTGGGAGCGCAGGTGGTGCTCGATGCGGGCAGCGGGCCCTTCAATCCGGACACGCGATTCCAGTTGGTGGAAGGCAAACGCCACGGCGACGGCGTGTGGGAAACAGACAACTACCGCACCGCCGAGCACGCCATCCTGTTCGAGATAGACCAGGGGTCGGGCCCGGTCACCATACGTTAAAGGGACAAGGGATAAGGGACAAGGGGCAAGGGGTAAGGAACAAGGAAGTCCACCATGCCTAGTCCCTGATCTCTAGTCCCTAGTCCCTTACAATGTAGGAGGCTTTAATGATGAAACGGTTCGATGTACGTGCTATTGGGGGGATCCTGCTGATCGTGATCGGGATTCTACTTCTGCTCCAAAACTTCGGGGTTTTTGAGGTCGTTGTCGCCCTGGTCTGGGCCGTCATCTTTGCGGCCGGTGGCGCGATCTTCCTGTACATGTTCCTGACCAATCGCCGCCATTGGTGGGCCGTGATTCCGGGATTCACCTTGCTCGGCCTGGCCGCCCTGATCGCCCTGGATCAACTCTTGCCAGAGATTGGTGACGTCCTGGGTGGCGCACTCTTTTTGGGCGCCATTGGCCTGGCCTTCTGGGTGATCTACTTCCTCAAGCGCGAGTACTGGTGGGCGGTCATCCCTGGCGGCGTGCTGTTCACCCTGGCCCTGATCGCCGGCCTTTCGCCTGTCTACGAAGGCCCTGCCATGGGTGGGGTGTTCTTCGTGGGCCTGGGGCTGACCTTTGGTCTGCTCTATTTCGTGCCCACCCCTCACGGCCGTATGAAGTGGGCCCTCATTCCCGCCACCGTGCTGGTGGTGATGGGGGTGCTGACCACCGCCGCCGCCACAGGGGGTCTGGGGTACCTCGGGGGAGCAGTCCTGATCCTGGTCGGGCTTTATCTGCTCCTTCGCATCTTCGTGAAAGGAAAATGATATGGACGAGCAAAAACGTAGAAGTGTGAGCTTGGTCGGGCCTGTGATTCTGATCGGTCTGGGCGTTATCTGGCTGCTGAACAACATGGGCCTCCTGGCCTGGAGTGTCTGGGAAGTGATCTTCCGCCTGTGGCCCATCTTGCTGATCGCCGCAGGACTGGAAATCATCCTCAACCGTTTCTCGGTCTGGGGTTCTTTGCTGGCCCTGGTGTTGACCGTGGCCATCTTGGCCGGCGCACTGTGGCTGATCGGGCCAGACATGGGAACCGGGCAGGTAGTGCCCGGTGAAGAGATCAGACAGGCTCTGGGCGGAGCGACGCGGGCTGAGGTGGTTATCGAACCTGGCGTCGGGTCGCTACACATCGAAGCCCTCCCCGAGTCAGCCAACCTGATCGAAGGCGTCATCCATGTGCAGAGAAAACAACGGGTGAGGCGCGATTTCGCCGTGGCGGGCAACACGGCGACCTTCTCTCTGCGCGGCGAGGGGGAGACCTTTGGGCCATTCATCGGATGGAGTGATCGGCCAGGCTGGGACCTGGGCCTGGCCCCCGAGGTGCCCCTGGAGTTAAAGGTCGGCATGGGTGTGGGACAAGCCGACATTGACCTGACAGGCCTGACGGTGAGCAACCTGAAGGTGAGCATGGGGGTCGGCCAAACCATAGTCACTCTGCCTGACGAGGGCCGCTTCCAGGCCAAGATTGAAGGCGCCATCGGCGAGACGGTCGTGGTCATACCGGCGGGGATAGCGGCGCGCATTCGCGTGGACACTGCGCTAGCCACGAGAGGCCTGCCAGCCCGCTTTCAACGCCAGGACGACGTCTACACCTCGCCCGGCTACGCCAGCGCCGATGACCGCGTTGATCTGGAAGTAAGCCAGGCCATCGGCCAAATCACCATACGCCACTCCGGTACAAAATAGAAAGGAGCTCCACCTACCCCCTGACCAGATACCCTCTCGCATCCCAGGAGACCAAGCCGTCTCAGACAGGGAAAAACCTGGTTTCTCCACCAGGAAAGAAAGGGATAGATCAAAGATGTGGCAAGAATACCTATTTCCAGCAACGGTGCAGGAAGCCCTGGAGATGCTCGCTGCCTACGGCGGCCAGGCGCAGATCATCGCTGGCGGCACCGATCTGGTGCTGCAAAGCCAGCGTGGGCAGTGTGTAGCTACCGTCATGGTGGACATCACCCGTATCCCCGGCCTGGATACCGTCGAGGAGCGCGAGGGCTACGTTGCCATTGGCTGCCAGGTGACCCACGCCCAGATCGCCGCCTCGCCCCTCATCCGCCACAAAGCGGAAGTGCTGGCCCTGGCCTGCGCGAGCGTGGGCGGCCCGCAGACCCGCCACGTGGGCACGCTGGTGGGCAACGTGGTCAATGCCCTCCCCGCCGCCGACGGTGCGGTGGCCCTCTTCGCCCTCGACGCCGAGGTGGAGGTAGCGGATTTGGATGGCCGGCGCTGGCTGCCCATCGCCGAGATGTACACTGGCGTTGGCAAGTGCGCCATAGATCCTTGCGCCCAGATGGTGACCGCTGTTCGTTTCCACCCCCTCACCAACGGCTGGGCCAGCGCGTACCAGCGACTGGCCAACCGCAAGGCCCTGACCCTGCCCATGCTCAACGTCGCCGTGGTCGTGGGCCTGGAAGATGGAGTGTGCAGCGAGGCCCGCATCGCCGTCGGCCCGGTGGCCCCCACCCCGTTTCGCGCCCAGGAAGCGGAGGCCGCGCTGGCCGGCCAGGCCCCCGGCGCCGAAACCATCGCCCAGGCGGCGCGGCTGGCCGCCGGCGCCGCAGACCCCCGCGATAGCGTGCTGCGTGGCTCGCGGGACTACCGCAAGGCCATGGTCGAGGTGTTGGTTCGGCGGGCGCTGACACAGGCATTGGCAAAGCCAGGGAATCAGTAATCAGGAAATCAGTAATCAGGGAATGCCCTGATTCCCTAGTCCCTGATTCCCTGATCCCTAAAAGGAGGCACAGATGCTTTTGGAAATAACCCTGAACGGCAAACCCATTTCTGTAGAAGTCGAGCCCGGCGACCTGCTGGCCAATGTGCTGCGCCAGAAGCTGGGGCTCATCGGCACCAAGATCGCCTGCGGCGAGGGCGAATGTGGCGCCTGCACCGTGCTGGTGGATGGCGTGGCCGTTACCTCGTGCATTTTCCCGGCCATGAAGGCCCACGGACGGCAGGTGGAGACCATCGAGGGGTTATCTCAAGGTGGAGAGCTTCATCCCATCCAGGAGGCGTTCGCCGCCCACGCCGCAGCCCAGTGCGGTTACTGCACGCCAGGGTTCATCATGGCCGCCAAGGCCCTGCTGAGCGAAAACCCCCATCCCACCCGCGACGAGATCAAACAGGGGATTTCGGGCAACCTGTGTCGCTGCACGGGGTACTATCAGATCGTAGACGCAATTGAAGATTCAGGAAATCAGGAACCAGGGATCAGGGATCAGAGATTAGGGACTAGTCCCTTGTCCCTTGTCCCTTGTCCCTTGATTACTGTTGGAAAAGGTGTCGAGCGCCTGGACATTCGCCAGAAGGTACAGGGCACCCGCAAATATCCCCAGGATTTCAACATGGAAGGCCAGCTCTACGCCAGGGTGGTATGGAGCGAGCACCCGCACGCCATCGTGAAAAAGATTGACACCGCTGCCGCTGAGGCCCTGCCCGGCGTGGTGAAGGTGCTCACCCACCAAGACGTGCCGGTCAACGAGTACGGCATCAACATCCCCGACCAGCCAGTGCTGGTGGCGGAGGGCGACAAGGTGCGCTGGGTGGGCGACCGCATCGCCATCGTAGTCGCCGAGTCGGAACGCATCGCCGCCCAGGCCCGCCAATTGGTACAGGTCGAATACCAGCCCCTCCCCGTGGTGACCGATCCGCGCCAGGCGATGAAACCCGGCGCGCCGCTGGTGCACGAAGGCCGCGAGAGCAACGTGCTGAAACACATCCCCATCCGCAAAGGCGACGTGCAGCAGGGATTCGCCCAGGCCGACGTGATCGTCGAGGGCACTTACACCACCCACTGCGTGGAGCACGCCTACATGCAGCCCGACGCCGCGCTGGGCTACGTGGACGAGCAGGGGCGGATCACCATCATCACTTCCTGCCAGTGGCCGGCAGACGACTTGCACCAGATCGCCCACCTGCTCGATCTGCCCGAGGATCAACTGCGCGAGATCGTGCCCGCTGTCGGCGGGGCCTTCGGCGGACGGGAGGACATGTACATCCAGCACCTGGCCGCGCTGTGCGCCTTCGTGGTGCGCCGCGCGGTGAAAATCGTCTTCGACCGCGAGGAGGTCACCCAGCGCACCGGCAAGCGCCACCCCTTCTACCTGCGACACCGCACCGGCGCCACCCGCGATGGTCACATCGTGGCGGCAGAGGTAGAGGTCATCAGCGACGCCGGAGCTTACGCCAGCACCAGCATCCCGGTGCTGAACAATGCGGCCACTTTTGCCCTGGGGCCTTACAAGATACCCCATGCCCGCGTTGATGCCTACACTGTGTACACCAACAACGCCGTGACCATGGCCATGCGCGGCTTTGGAGCCACCCAGCCACCATTTGGCTACGAGGGCCAGATGGATAAGCTGGCCGAGGCCCTGGGCATGGATCCGGTCGAGCTAAGAATGAAAAACTTGCTGGACGTGGGCGACGTGGCGGTGACCGGCAACGTGATGACCGCCGAGACAGGCGTGAAGGAGACCCTGCGCCAGGCGGCCCTGGCTGCCGGTTGGAGACAAGAAGGCGAGCGGTGGATCAAACCCGATCCTTCCCCTTCGCCTCGGCTCAGGGTCAGGACAGGCGTGGGCGCTCCGTCCGCACCGCACAAGCGACGGGGCCTCGGCATGGCCGTCGGTTACAAAAACGTGGGCTACAGCCTGGGCTTCGATGACAAGGCCACTGCCATAGTTGAGCTTACCCTGGCCGAGAGCGGGGAGATCGCGCGGGCATTGGTCAAAATCGCCGCCGTGGAGGTGGGACAGGGCGTGCTGACGGCCCTGGCCCAGATCGCCGCCGACACCCTGGGGGTGGAGGTGAGCAAAGTGCGGCTGGCGCTGGTGGACACAGCCAATACCCCCGACGCCGGCTCCAGTTCCGCTTCGCGGCACGTGTTCATCTCCGGCAACGCCGTGGCCCGGGCCTGCCAGGCGGCGAAAGAGAACTGGGAGACTATCTTGCGCGCCGAGACCGGCGAGAGGCACATCGAGGCGGAGTACACCTTCCGTGGCCGCAGCGTTCGCGCCACTACAGCATTTGCTCCTGAGACCGGCGCGTGTGAACCACACATCAGCTACAGCTTTGTCACCCAAATCGCGCTGGTGGAAGTGGATACCGAGACTGGCGAGACGGACATCCTCAGTTTCTGGACCGTCGCTGACGCAGGCAAAGTGGTGAACCCGCAGACGTACTTCGGCCAGCAGGCCGGCGGGGTACACATGGGCGTGGGCTACGCCCTAACCGAACACTACATCCAGCAAGGTGGCCATCCCCGCACCCGCCGCTTCAGCGAGTACCACATCCCCACCGTGCTGGACATGCCGCGCCAGTTCCAGTCCATCGCTGTGGAGAGCGCGCCAGACCCCCACGGCCCCTTTGGCGCCACCGGCCTGGGCGAGACCCCCACCCTCCCCACCGCCCCGGCCATCACCAATGCCATCCACGATGCCACCGGCGTGTGGATCAGCGATCTGCCGGCCAGTGCTGAGCGCGTGTGGCGGGCGATAAAAAACAGAAAGGAGTGCACAAATCGTGGACTACGGTAAGATTCTAAAGCGAGCCTGGCATACGGTCTGGCGCTACCGAGCGCTGTGGATCTTTGGGGCCATCCTGGCCCTGACCACAGGCGGAGGTGGCAGCAACTGGCTTCAATACACTTTCAATCGTGAAGACTGGCCACCAGGTGTCCGCCCAGGCCAGATTCCACCAGGGGTAGTGAGCGCGTTGATTGCCATTGGCATCGGGCTGGCGTTCCTGGCCTTCGTTTTCATCATCGTCGCAGCGGTGGCTCGCTACGTGTCGGAGACAGCGCTGATACAGATGGTGGACGAGCACGAAGAGACGGGCGAGCAGCGCACCGTCCGCCAGGGATTCCGCATGGGCTGGTCGCGCACTGCCTGGCGGCTGTTCCTGATAGATCTGCTGATCGGCTTGCCCGTGGCGGTGGGATTCATCCTGCTGTTCTTGTTGGCGGCCGCGCCCCTGTTGTTGTGGACGACCAGGAGCACGGCGGCCGGCGCCTTGGGCACAGCCATCACCATCGGCCTGGGTTTGCTGGTCATCCTGCTGGCCATCGTCGTCGGCGTGATCCTCTCAGCCCTGATGCACTTCTTCCGTCGGGTGTGCGTGTTAGAGCGGAGGGGCGTGACCGAATCCATCCGACGGGGCTACTTTGTGGTAAGGCAGAATGTCAAGGACGTGGCCGTCTTATGGCTGATCATGCTTGGCCTGGGCCTGGGATGGGGAATCGCCATGATCCCCGTCGCGCTTTTGTTGCTGGTCCTCGGGGGAGTGATCGCTAGCCTGCCCGCGCTTCTGGCGGGCGTGCTGGCCAACCTGGCCTTCGGGGACGCAGCGGCCTGGATCATCGGACTGGCGGTGGGCATCCCGCTCTTCATCCTGGTGGTGGCGGTGCCGCTATTGTTCCTGGGCGGCCTGTGGGAAGTGTTCAAGTCCGGCGTCTGGACGCTGACCTACCGGGAACTGCAGGCAAAGTGACTACCTCGACAATGTTAGATTCGGCCAGCGATAAGCACAACACGGATTTTGACACGGATACACGGAACGACGCTCGCCCCCTTCCGTGCAATCCGTGGCAATCCGTGTCGTGCTCGTGCCCAGGCGGATAGCACATTTGTGCAATTTAACATTGTCAAGCTACTCACCCTCCCGCACGATGTATAGTAGCGACTTCAGGGTGACGGAGTCCCCAACTTGTTGGGGGTGGGCGCAAAGCCTCCGAACAAGTTCGGGACTCCGTATGTTTTCAGCAAGCTCACGACGTTGCCAGAATAGACGAGATGTGGTAAGATTATGAGGCCATTCTGAGCTGAGGAGCAACAAACGTGAACAGAAAATCGGAAATCGGAAACCGGAAATCTGCAATCCGCTGGGGGAGTCTGCACAACAAGATCATTGCCTGGTTCTTCGTTCCCACGATGATCATCCTGGTTGTCGTGGCCGTGGTGATCTTCTATGCCTACCAGAATGTGACGGAGGACCTGGTAATTGGACGGAATCGGGAGCTAACCCGCCTCTCGGCCAGCAAGTTGGCGACGGAATTGACAGAATTCACAGACCTCCTGACGAACCTGGCACGCAAGGCAGCCATCTACCAGGGCGACCCGGCTGCCCGACGTGAGGCCCTCAAGACGGCCCGCAACCGTTTAGCGGTCTTCGACGGCGGCGCGCTGATTCTCGACGCCTTCGGAAGAGTCGTGGCTGCCGAACCGGTGGCGGTTAAGATCCTGGGCCAGAACTGGTCAGACCGCCCCTTCTACCGCCAGATCATGCATAACCAGAGGCTACATTCCCCGGCACCGGTCTTCTCGGACATCGTGAGGGACGGGCCGGATAGCACAGAGGTCATCGTTGTCGCCGTGCCCATCAGCGACGAATATGGCGAGTTCTCAGGGGTCATGGCCGGCATGTTTCGCCTGGGGGAAACAACCGTCAATGCCTTCTACGACAGCATTGTGAAACTGCGCCTTGGAGAGGGCCGCAGTATCTACCTGGTAGATGGCAACGGCCGGGTGATCTACCACTCTGACACCTCTCGCATTGGAAACGACTTGTGGGAGCAGGCAGTGGTGCAGCAAGTATTGAATGGAGAGGCAGACGCCCTCCGCACCCATTCTCTCGATGGGCAAGACATCGTGGCAGGTTTCTCGCCGGTGCGAGGCACGCCGTGGGGTCTGATCACCGAGGAAAACTGGAACGTACTGATGCGCTCCAGCCAAAGCTACGGACGCTTCTTGCTCTTGCTGCTGGCACTGGGTGTGATCGTGCCGGCCCTCCTCGTCACCATCGGCGTCAGGCGGATCACAAAACCCATCACGGATCTCATAGTTGCTGCCCAGGAGGTGGCAGGGGGCAATTTTGGCCAAACCATCACCGCGCAAACGGGTGACGAAATCGAGGAGTTGGCGGAGCAGTTCAACCTCATGTCGGCTCAACTACGGGAATCGTACGCCGACCTGGAGCGGAAGGTGGCCGACCGGACCAAAGAGCTGGCCGCCCTCTACGCCATCGCCGCTGTGGCCAGCCAGTCCCTGGATCTGGATGAGGTGTTGAACGATGTCCTGGACAAAACGCTTCAGGTGATGGAGACCGAGGCCGGGGGAATCTACCTCCTGGATGAAGAAACCGAGTTGCTGACCATGGCTGCCCATCGAGGGTTCAGCCCTGAGTTCGTCAAGGAGATAGATCGGCTACAGGTAGGAGAGGGTTTCTCTGGCCACGTGGTCCAATCCTGCCAGCCCCTGGTAGTCCGGGACGTTTCCACCGACTCCCGCCTCACCAGGACGGCAGTGCGAGAGGAGGGACTCCGCTCCGTGGCCATTGTCCCCCTCTGTTCTCAGCGGATGGCGCTGGGCACCCTGTTCGCCGCGACCCGCGGTTATCGGGAGTTCACCGATCAGGACATCCAGTTACTAACCTCTATCGGCCACCAGATCGGGGTGGCCATCGGGAACGCGCGGCTCTTCCAGGCCGAGCAGCGCCGCGCAGAGCAGTTCCGCGTCATCGGCGAGGTGGGTAGCCGCATCACCTCTATCCTGGCCGTTAATGAGTTGCTGAACCAGATGGCGAGATTGATCCAACAGACTTTCGATTATTACCACGTTGGCATCGGCCTGGTCGTTGGGGATGAGGTGATCTACAGGGTCGGGGCCGGTACCTTGTGGGATGATCCCCGTTTCCAATTCGAGCCCGCACGCCTCAAAGTGGGCGCGGAAGGGATCACAGGTTGGGTGGCGGCCACGGGTAAGCCCCTGCTGGTACCTGACGTGAGCCAGGAGCCGCGTTACGTCTGGATGCAGGGCAGCGAGACGCGCTCAGAGCTCACTGTGCCCATCAAGGCTAAAGGGGAAATCATCGGCGTGCTGGACGTCCAAAGTGACCGCCTGAACGCCTTCGACGAGAGCGACCTGGTGGTGCTCCAATCCCTGGCCAACCAGGCGGCGGTGGCCATCGAGAACGCCCGGCTGTTCGCTGAGCGCGAACGCCGCCTGGACGAGATGGCGGTCCTCAATGAGGTTGGCCAGGCCATCAGTTCCACCCTCCCCCCCTCTTTCCCCCATCCCCCCAACTTTGGGGGGCCAGGGGGGCGGGGTGGGGAGGAAGGGGGGGATCTTCTGGACTTGATTTACCATCAGGTGGGCCGGGTGATGGATGCCACCAATCTGTACATCGCCTTCTATGACCGGGACGAGGATTGGGTTTCGTTCCCGCTCTACGTCGAAGGGGGGCAGGTCAGACGACACGCCGGGGGGCGGAAGGCGGGCCAGGGCCTGACGGAGCACATCATCAGGACTCGCCAACCCTTGCTGCTGCCCGACGACGTAGCGGGCCGTATGCAGCAGTTGGGCATCGAGGCCATTGGCGCCCCGGCCAGGTCGTGGCTGGGAGTGCCCATGATCGCCGGAGATGAGGTGTTGGGCGTCATTGCCGTGCAAAGCCACACCACCGAGAATGTCTACGACGAGGGGCACCTCAACCTGCTGCCCACTATCGCTGCCCAGGCAGCCATCGCCATCGAGAACGCCCGGCTGTACGAGCAGGCCCGGCAGTTGGCCGTGATGGAAGAACGCCAGCGCCTGGCGCGCGAGCTGCACGATGCCGTCACCCAAACGCTGTTTTCGGCCAGCCTCATCGCCGAAGCTCTGCCCAGTCTGT
>Ga0194113_10005936_pt1 | contig 15608 bp, 7 predicted proteins | sample TA2MahC200mmetaG_FD_146193 | JGI IMG/M metagenome (GOLD analysis project Ga0194113, IMG submission 146193) | Freshwater microbial communities from Lake Tanganyika, Tanzania - TA2015017 Mahale Deep Cast 200m | ecosystem: Environmental > Aquatic > Freshwater > Lake | place: Tanzania: Lake... | reverse complement strand
CCGCCCGGAGATGTAGCGGTTCGAGAGGTCGACGGCCATCTTCAGCGCGTCATCGGTGATCTGCACGCGATGGTGGGCCTCGTAGCGGTCGCGGAGGCCCTTGAGGATGTCCAGCGTCTCGGCCGGGGAGGGCGGCTCGACGATGATCGTCTGGAACCGGCGCTCAAGGGCCCCGTCCTTCTCGACGTACTTGCGGTACTCGTCGAGGGTGGTGGCGCCGATGCACTGGATTTCGCCGCGAGACAGGGCTGGCTTAAGGACGTTCGAGGCGTCTATTGCGCCCTCGGCGCCGCCTGCTCCGACGAGCGTGTGCAGTTCGTCGATGAAGAGGATGATGTTGCCCGCGCGGCGGACCTCGTTCATGACGGCCTTGATGCGTTCCTCGAACTGGCCGCGGTACTTCGTGCCGGCGACCATCATGGCGAGGTCCAGGACGACGATGCGGCGGTTAAGAAGGAGTTCCGGCACCTCGCCGCCCACTATCTGCTGCGCGAGGCCCTCGACGATGGCGGTCTTGCCGACGCCGGCCTCGCCCAGCAGGACGGGGTTGTTCTTGGTGCGCCGGCAGAGGACCTGTATGACGCGCTCGATCTCGGCGAGGCGGCCGATGACGGGGTCCAGTTTGCCCTCCACGGCGAGTTGCGTCAGGTCGCGCCCGAAGGAATCCAGGGCGGGGGTCTTCGACTTGCCGCGGCGCTCCTCTTCCTGGGCGGCGCTCTCGGCTTCCTGGCTGGCGCCGAGGATGTTGAGGACCTCGGTCCGCACCTCGTCGAGTTTCAGGCCCAGGTTCATCAGCACCTGGGCGGCCACGCCGTCGTGCTCCCTGAGGAGGCCCAGCAGCAGGTGCTCGGTTCCTACGTAGTTATGTCCAAGATTACGGGCTTCCTCGATGGCGAACTCGATGACCTTCTTGGCTCGCGGCGTCTGCGGCAGTTTCCCCATGGTGACCATGTTCGGGCCGGTCTTGACGATCTTCTCGACCTCCAGGCGGATTTTCTTGAGGTCCACGGCAAGGTTGTGCAGCACGTTGGCCGCAACGCCCTGGCCTTCCTTCACGAGTCCCAGCAGGACGTGCTCGGTGCCCACGTACTCGTGGTTGAACCGCTGCGCCTCCTGGTTCGCCAGCGCCATGACCTTGCGGGCACGGTCGGTGAATCGCTCGAACATGACTTACGCCTTGCCTGGAAACGGGAGGCTGTCTCTTACAGCCCCCGCGCGGCTAGAAAGCCCCTTGCGCAAGACCTCGCGCCGTCGCCACAGCGGCTATGGCGCGTCGGCGACTCGCTGCAATTCTACCCCAAGACCAGGTGACCTTCAACTGCGGCCGCGCCGGTGCGCGCAGCAGGCGCGGCTGCCGGATACATTTATCGTCACAATCCAGTTGCGCTTGTAGCAAAACCCGTGCCCGGCGGGCGATTTCTCGCCGCCGCGCGGGCGTTGCGCGGCGGGTCTCCGGACCCGACGCGCCGCAGTGGAAGACCCGTCGCGCAGCAGACGACGCTCAACATGCAACCGTGGGCCTGTCCGCCCGCGCCGGTTTCTCCTCCAGGGCCGCAAGGCCGCGCTCAATCTGGAAGTCCCAGCGGCCCGCATCGTCCAGGTAACGGGCCCGCCGCAGGTGCCTCCGTGCGGCCGCGGCGTCGCCTTGCCGCGCGGCAATTGCCGCCAACTGGAGCGTCGCTTCCACGTCGTCCGGGTCGGCCCGGAGCAACTCGCGGCAGATGCGCTGGGCCTCGTCGAGCCGGCCCTGGATGCCGGCCGCCAGCGCCGCCTTGAATACCTCGTTGCGCTGCGGGTCGCGCAGCCATCGCTGCCGCGTGCGGCGCCAGCGCCACAGCGTTGCCTGGCCGCTCAGGTAAAGGGCTGCGGCCACGGCGGCCGGCAGCCACAAGGCCAGCCGGTCGCCCGATGCCGGCGGGAAGATAAGGTGGTATCCGGCGGAGGCCACCAGCCCCAACCACAGCATCGCCCGCACCGGCCCCATCCACAAGCGCCCGATGAGGGCCTCGCCGGCCCCCGGCACGAGGAGGTTCGCAACCCACATGCAGACGGGGTGAGGCAGACTGCCCATGTTTACGCCCCGGGGAGGCCCGCCGTTGCTTATAGGCCGCAGGCGGGCGGGCGTCAACGGATTTCTCCGGTTGCCAAAACGGCAGCGCCGGCGTAACCGCTTGGGGATCGGCTGTCGGAATGGCAGGCCGCATCGACACCGGACCGACCTACTCGCCGCGCCATCGCCGCGGCGCTCCTGACCCGCCGCGCAGTTCAGGAAAAAGGGCAGTCTGGTCTTCTGGCACGGGTTTTGCTAGAGTGGCACTCAAGAGGCATCGTGGCGCCTGACGTCGCCATGCCGCCTAGCTGCGGAACGGTTGAAAGGAGCCGCGTTCATGGCTACCAGCAAGATCATCGGCATCGACCTGGGCACCACCAACTCGGTGGTGGCGGTGAAGGAAGGCGACAAGATCACCGTCATTCCGAACGCGCAGGGCAGCCGCCTGACGCCCTCGGTCGTCGCGTTTACCGACAAGGGCGAGCGGCTCGTGGGCCAGGTGGCCAGGCGCCAGGCCATCACGAATCCCCGGAACACCGTCTTCTCCATCAAGCGTTTCATGGGCCGCCGGCATCGCGAGGTGGCAGAGGAAGAGAAACTCGTCCCCTACCAGATAACCGGCGGCCCGGATGAACTGGTGAAGGTGGCGGTGCGCGGCAAGGAGTACACGCCGCCCGAAATCTCGGCCATGATCCTCCAGGACCTGAAGCGCACGGCCGAGAACTACCTGGGCGACGAACTCAAGAAGGCCGTCATCACCGTGCCGGCGTACTTCAACGACTCGCAGCGCCAGGCCACGAAGGACGCCGGCCAGATCGCCGGCATGGAGGTCGTGCGGATCATAAACGAGCCGACCGCCTCGGCCCTGGCCTACGGCCTGGAGAAGAAGAAGAACGAGAAGATCGCCGTCTTCGACTTCGGCGGCGGCACGTTCGACATATCGATCCTCGACGTGGGCGAAGGCGTCTTCGAGGTCATCGCCACCAACGGCGACACGCACCTGGGCGGCGACGACCTGGACCAGCGCATCATCGACCACATCGCCGACACCTTCAGGGCCGACACCGCCATCGACCTCAGAAAAGACCAGATGGCCCTCCAGCGCCTCAAGGAATCCGCCGAGAAGGCCAAGTGCGAACTCTCCACCGTCTTCGAGACCGACATCAACCTGCCGTTCATCACCGCCGACGCCTCCGGCCCCAAGCACCTGCAACTGAAACTCACACGCGCCAAACTGGAAGAACTGACGCGAGAACTGGTGGAACGCGCGCGCGGCCCGTGCATGAGGGCCCTGGACGACGCACGCAAGAAAAAGGGCGCCGACTTCCGCGTTGACGAAGTCGTCTTGGTGGGCGGCCAGACCCGCATGCCCCTCATCGAGGGCCTGGCCCGCGAACTCTTCGGCCGCGAGCCGCACAAGGGCGTCAACCCCGACGAGGTCGTGGCCGTGGGCGCTGCCATCCAGGGCGCGGTCCTGTCGGGCGAAGTCAAGGACATCCTGCTGCTGGACGTGACGCCGCTGTCGCTGGGCATCGAGACGCTTGGCGGCGTGATGACCGTCCTGATTCCGCGCAACACGACCATCCCGACGCGCAAGAGCGAGGTCTTCTCGACCGCCGCCGACGGCCAGCCGGGCGTGGAAGTGCACGTCCTCCAGGGCGAACGACCCATGGCCCGCGACAACCGCACCCTGGGGCGGTTCGAGTTGACGGGCATCCCGCCCGCGCCCAGGGGCGTCCCGCAGATAGAGGTCACCTTCGACATCGACGCCAACGGAATCCTGAACGTCCACGCCAGGGACAAGGGCACCGGCAAGGAGCAGTCCATCGTCATCAAGTCCTCGTCGGGCCTCTCCAAGGAGGAGGTGGAGCGCATGGCCCGCGAGGCCGACGCCCACGCCGAAGAAGACAAGCGCCTCCGCGGCCTGGTCGAGAAACGCAACCAGGCCGACGCCCTCGCCTATAACGTCCGGCGCACCCTGAAGGAGCACGGGGCGAAGATTTCCGAGGCGGACCGCACCAAGATCGAGGCCGCCGTCAAGGACGTCGAGGAGGCCATCAAGGGCGACGATGCAGCACGCATCGAGCGGGCCGCCGAGGCCCTGACGCAGGCATCCTACGCCATCGCACAGATGCTCTATCAGCAGGCGGGCGCGGGGACGGGCCCCGGCGCGGCCGGCCCGGGCGGCGGCGCAGGCGGACCGGCGGGCGGCGGCGCGGGCGGCGAACCGCGCGGCCAGAAGGGCAAGGGCGACGACGTCATCGACGCCGAGTACGAAGTCAAAGGTTAGTCATATTCAGCCCCCCCCGTGAATGCACGGGGGGCCGGTGCGCGCACACCCGCCGCAGCCATGCTTTCGCGGCGGATGAGAACGGCCAGGAGAATGTTGAATATTGAATGTTCAATAATCAGTGTCGAAGCGGCGGACGCCGGTGCCGCCGTTTACTTCATAACTGAAAATTGAGTATTCAATATTCAACATTCTCCTTGCCTTTTCGCCGCCACCCCGCCGCGCCGAACACCGCCAGCCCCGACCCGACGAACAGGTGCGCGAGGGCCGTCTTCCACCACGCCACGCCCCCCAGCAGGTAGCCGTAACTCTCGCCGAGCGGCGTCCAGCGGTAGGTGAGGTCCTGGTGGAGCCAGTCGAGGCCCAGTTCTCGCTCGGCCGCCACGAGCGGGTTGGCGTGAACCGCGAATCGCACGAGGGCGTCCTTTGCCGGGCCTTCCAGGAGGTCGGCCGCCGGGCCGGCCAGGATGATTCCCGCCAGGATGAGCCACCCCAGGAGGGCCGTAAGTACCTGGGCCGCGCGCGGCCCGGCGGCGCGCCCCGCCGCAACCGCGATGCCCGCCAGCAGCACGAGGAACGCCAGGGCGACGGCCTGCGCGGCCGCTGCGGCAGCGAGGGCCGGGCCTTCGGCGAATGCGGCCATCGCAAGGAGCGCGACCGCCGCGACCGCAACGCCCGCGGCGGCGCGGGCAAGGCCCGCCGGAATCAACTTCGGGTCAGAGCCGCGACCGTGTGGGAGCAGTGTAGTTGCGCACGCAGCCCGACGGCGCCGCTCCCTTGCGGTTGCGGCTCTGATGCGCAACGGCGCGAAGGGATGGCACGCCGCGCGGCCGGCGAGCATGGCGCCCGCCCAGGCAGGCAGCAGAAGCATCTCCAGGGCCACCAGGAACTGAAGCGGCGGCAGCACGGCAGTACCCTCTTGGCATGAAAAGTGCGTTGGTTTGCGCGGTGGGTCAGGAGACCCGTCGCGCTCGGGCGGCGCCACGCGCGATCCGACCCGGCACAGGCTCCCGCGCGGTGGGTCAGGAGACCCGCCGCGCTTGGGCGCGCGTGGCGCCGCCTCCGGCGTCAGATGATAGAGGCTTACGGCGGGAGCGGCGAACAAAAAAGCGGGGAGGCCCGCGTGGGCCTCCCCGCCGGTCTCGGGCCAAGAGTCGGCTAGAAGTTGTCGTAGCCGAGCCTGTGCTCCTCCTCGGCCTGGATGATGATCTTCGGCTTGATGAGGATCAACAGATTGTTGGCGTTCCTCAAGGACGCCCGGTTGTTGAAGAGGCGCTTAAGGATGGGCACCTTCGAGAGCACCGGCACGCCCGTCTCAACCTCGGCCTCGGTGTACCGCCGCGTGCCGCCAAGCAGCAGCGTGCCGCCGTCGGGAACGCTGACGGTGGTCTTGAAATCCTGAACGATGACGCGCGGCAGTTCGATGGTGAAGGTGGCGATACCGCCCGGCACGGCCGCCGAGATGGGGTACGTCTGGAACCCGGTCGGGTTGATGCTGGTATCGAGTTGTGCCGACTGGGGCCGCAGGTCCATCTGGACGTAGCGGCGGTCGGCCGAGACGGTTGCCTTGACGTCGAGCGTGACGCCGACGGGGATGGCGCTGATCTGGAGGTCCCATCCGACGGCGGCCTCGGCCACAACCGGCTCGGCGTCGGCAATGTAGGTCGTCACGGTCGAGACGCTGATGTACGACCTCTGGCCATTGTACAGGGTGATGCGCGGCGACTGGAGGACGGTGGATCGCACGTCGGCCTGGATGGCCCGCAGGAGGAACCCCACCTGGACCTCGTCGAGGAACACGCCGCTGACGGCCATGCCGCCTTCGTTCAGGCCGAAGTTGGCGAACGCCGAGCCGCCGAGCGGCAGCAGCGTCGCCGTGCCCTGGTTGTTGGAGCCGGTGCTGGAGACGATGATGGGCTGGCCGGCCGGATTCGCGAAGGCCGAGATGGGGGCGGCCGCAGCGGTGGGCGGAACGCCGGGCAGGGTGCGGAAGGCGCCAGGAGTGCCGGCGGCGGCGTTCGGGTCAAGGATGGATACTGCGGCGCCCGTCGTATCGACGTTTCGGAACTCATCGCTGACGCCCACGAAGGCGGCATCGACGTCCAGGGTGATGTCCTGGAGGAACTGGTCGGAGACCTGGCAGAACCGCGATTCGACGCTGATCATGATGGCGCGTTCGCGGCGCAACTGCTCCAGCAGGTCGGACACCTTCTCGTGTCCGCGGCGTGTCTGGGTGATGATCAGGAGGCCGTTCATGTACTCGATGGCCGCAGGGCCGCCCTCGTCGGACCAGGCGGCGACGCTCGGGTCGGACTGGTTCGAGACGGTGCGCTGGATGATGGCGATGAGTTCCTGCGAGCCGACGGGCTGGTCGGCCGGGGCCGCGCCTACGCCGCCGCCGAAGAGGCCGGCCGCGCCGCCGCCGCCCGACGCCGCCGCCGCCGCCTGGAGCACGGTCGAGACCTCGAACCGCGGCGCCTGGTCCGAAAAGTCCGGGATCGAGGCCACCAGGTCCTGCACCGGGTACGTCACCACGGGCAGGTTCTGCTGCAACTTGTCCTTGGTGGTGATGAGGAGGTACCCGGCCTCGACCCTGTATCCGAGGTCGGCGCCCAGGATGAGGCCCAGGACCGACTCGATGCTGACGCGTTTGACCTTGAGGTCCACGACGCGGGTCGTCAGGTCGACGCCGCCGGCGGCGATGTCGGGGTCGATGACGATGTTCAGGCCGCGATGGACTTCGCTGATGTACTTCAGAACGTTGTCGAGGCTGGTCTTCTCGAAGTCCAGGTCAATAGGTTCGCTCAGGCGGCGGCGCGTTTCGGACACGGCCTTCGGCTCGGCCGAGACGGCCTTCGTGAAGTCGCGGCGGAACTTGGTGAGGTCTTCCCAGTCCCGCGCGACAGGGTAGCGCAGGTACGTGACGGCCCCGTTCAACTCCTCGCCGACGGGGGTGGCGGCCTTCTCGGTGTCGACCAGGACCTCGACGGTGCCGGCCTTGCGGGCGTCACGGACGCCCACCTGGCGGGCCTGGGCCTCAAGGTACTGGAGGTCTTCGCGCCATCGCATGGCCCGCTCGTCGTTCGGGTCGACCGCCAGCAGGCGGTCGAGCACCTGGACGGCCTCCATGAACTGCATGCTCTTGCGGAGTTCTGTGGCGCGTTCCCAGAGTTGGCGGACCTTGTTTTCGCGGTCTGCCCGGTCTGCGGCGCGGCGCTGGGTCTCGCGGGTGGCCGCTTCCTGGGCGGCCTTGCGTTCGCGGGCCGACTCGGCCGTTGCCTTGCGCGTGAGGATTTCCTTGCGCAGGACGTGCACGTCTTCGCGCAGGCGCTCCTGCTCTTCCGGCAGCAGGACCGTGGCCACGTCGATGGTGCGGTCGGCTTGGGCCAGCGGCCGCAGGGCATCGTTGTAGTCCTCGGGTCGCCCGACCTCGACGGCCTTGGCCATGGCCCGTTCGGCCTGGGCCTGGAGGTCCTGGACCTCGGCGATGATGCGTCCGCGTTCCATGTTGCGGACGTCGCGGAGGATGTCGCTGATGGGTTCCTCGCGTTCGCCCGTCAGGCGCTGGGCCTCGCGTGAACCCTTCTGGGCGGCCTCCGACTCCGGCCACAGTTCAAGGGCCTTCTTGTAGTGAATAAGGGCCTTCTGGTACTCATGGGTCGCCAGGGCGTCGGCGCCCATCTTGATCTCCTCCTCGGCCTCGGCTCGCCTGGCCTGCGCGGCGAGCGTCGCGGGGGCCGGCGCCGGTGGGGGCGGCGGCGCGGGCGCCACGGGCTGCGGCGGCGCGGGCTGCGGCGGCTTCGGTGCGACCGCCACCGGCGCAGGCTCGACCGGCTTGATCGGCTGCGCAACCGGCTTCACGACGGGGGCGGGCGCCGGCGTCACCGGCTTGGCCACCGGGGCCGGGGCCGGTTTCTCGGGCGGCTTCGGGGCCGGGGCGACGGCCACGGCGACCGGCTTCGGGGCGTCGGCGGCGGCCTTCTCGGCCTTGGCCTGGCCGAGTGCGGCCTTGGCGGCGGCGACCTGGTTCTGCGCGAGGTAGTCGCTGGATGCGGCCTGCGACAACTTGGCGATGGCCCCCGGGTACTTCTTGGCGGCCAGGTCGGCCTTGCCGTCGGCCAGGGTCTTCTCGTCGGCGGCCTTCGCCGCCGCAGCCTTCTGCGTCCTGGCGAGGAGCGGATCGTAGGAGAAGACCTTCTCGAAGAAGTTCAGGTGCTCGGTGTTGACGGCCTTGAGTTGCTTGAGGGCCTCGTCGAAGTTGCGTGCATCGTAGGCCTTCTTGGCGTCGTCGAAGGCCGTGGCGGATGCGGCCCGGGCCTGGGCCTTCTTGTCGGCCTCGGCCCTGGCCTGGGCGAGGCGGGTATCCTCGGCCGCCTTGTCGGCCTTGGCCTTCTCGTCCCTGGCCTGGGCGAGGGCGGTCCTGGCGGCGGCGACCTGGTCCTGCGGCAGGTAGTCGCTGGAGGCCGCTTGCGACAACTTCGCGATGGCCGCCGCGTGCTTCTTGGCGGTCAGGTCGGCCTTGCCGTCGGCCAGGGCCTTTTCGTCGGCGGCCCGGGCGGCGACGGCTTGCTGCGTCTTCGAGAGGAGCGGGTCGTATGAGAAGACCTTCTCGAAGAAGTTCAGGTGTGCGGTGTTGACGGCCTTGAGTTGCTTGAGGGCCTCGTCGAAGTTGCGTGCGTCGTAGGCCTTCTTGGCCGCGCCGAAGGCCGTGGCGGATGCGGCGCGGGCGTCGGCCTCGGCCTTCGCCTTCTTGTCGGCCTCGGCCTTGGCCTGGGCGTCGGCCTTGTCCCTGGCGATTCTCTCGGCGGCGGCCTGTTCGTCCCTGGCCTTCGAGAGGAGGCCCTTGGCGGCGCCGACCTTCTCGGCCTCCAGGTATTCGCTGGCGGCGGCCTGGGAGAGTTTCGTGACGGCCGCGGCGTAGTTCTTGCTCTCGTACGCAGCGCGGCCGTCGTCGAAGGCCTTCTGGTCGGCGGTCTTGGCGGGGACGGCTTGCCTGGCCTTCTGGAGCAGCGACTTGTGGTCGGCCGCCTCGAAGGAGCCCAGGTCGGCGGGCTTGATCTCTTGCAGCCGCTTCAGCGCGCCCTCGTAGTCATGGGCGGCGCAGAGTTTCCTGGCCTCGTCCAGCAGTTGCTTGGCCGAGGGGCCGCTGGCCTTGGCGGCGGGCGGCTGGTCCGCGGGCGCGGCCCAGCCGATCGCGGCTGACCCTGCGACGAGTGCCACCAGCGACAGTGCGGCGATAAGGCGGGCGAGTTTCAAGAGTCTCCTCTCTCTCTGGGCCCCTTGTGCGGACTTGCCGACCGCCCCGGTCCGGGGTCTACCCTGTGGTTGGAGGGAATTAAGGTAGGTACAACGGTTACGGCGAAGTCCCGTAGGCCCCCTTGCGATCCTGCGACTGCGTGCTTAGCGCCCCCTTGGCATAAGGTCAATGATATCAAGTATAAGGTCGGGCAACCCCGCGGCGCCCGGGCACGCTGCCGGGCACTCTACCCGGCGCCGCCTTTAAGGCAAGCAAAATCCGGCGCGTTTTTCGGCATGGTTCAAAGCCCCCGGCACCGCCGGGGGATGATCCGCCCGCACCATCCATCCCCACGCGGTGCGTGGGGCTTGTTTGAACCATGCCCGTTTTTCAAGTATCAGTTTCAGGCGCTTCTCCCCCCGCGGATGTGGCACGGCCGGCCGTCCGGCCCCGCCTGCCGGCTGTCCGGCCGTGGCGGATTCGCCGCAGATTCCCACGGCCGGGCAAGCCGGCCGTGCCACATCGTGTAACGTGCACTTGCCTGACACGAGGCAGTTGCCTTACGGTCGCAGCACTGATACGGCGCCGCTCCCTCACGGTCGCGGCTCTGATTACGGCGCCGCTCCCTCACGGTCGCGGCTCAGAGGGCGCCCGTGCCGCCCCTGCCGCTACCGGGTGGGCTTCCGTTCCGGCTTGGGCTTCGGCGGCGGGGGCGTGGGGGGGGGCGTGGGGGGCGTGGGCGGCTTGACCACCGGGCCGCCCTTGCGTATTTCAGTGGCGCTGCGGTTCTCGTTCTTGTCGTCCCACTCCAGCCGCCGCGCGAGCAGGCCCTTGACGTCGGCGAACACGAGCACGTTTGTGCGGATCGTCTGTTTGCCGCCCTCCGGAAGGTACGGGAAGGCACGGATGACGTCCACGACGAACGCTCCGGGATTCATCTCCACCGAGACGGCTCCGGCGGTGGCGGATTCCTTGGTTCCTTCCTTGGCTCCGGGGATGGCGAGTTTCATGGACCGCGTGTACGCGATGGGTGCCCCGATGCTCACGGACACGCTCGGCTGGATGACCCACTGGCCCAGGATCCACCGGTGCAGCGACACGTTGGCCCTGTCGCCGGAGGTGCCGATGAAGAAGAAGTCGGCAAGGCCGGGAATGGTGACCTCGCGGCTGGGCTTCGACCACGGGCCGTAGAACTCCAGCGTCCAGCGCGTCTTGTCGTCCTCCACGTCGGGGTGGCTGTAAACGGGGCTGACCGTGGCCGCACGCATCTGGTACTGGTAGGTCTTGCCGGGCTCGACCGTGGCGTCGTAGGCCCACAGCGTGGCAAGGACGTGCTTGGGGGCGGCCGGCTCGGGCGTCGCGCCGGCCGTGGTCGTCGGCGTCGGCTGAACGCCCGTGGTGGCCCAGGGGGACGCCGAGGCGGCGGGGGCGGGGGCCGCCGGAGCGGCCGCCGGCGCCTCGGCGGGCGCGGCCGCGGGCGCCTCTTCCTTTGGCCTGGGCGGATGCGGCTGCTCGACGCCGGTTACGGCCCCGACCACCTGCTCCGCCGTCTGGCCTTCGGGGTCCTTCACGAGGAGTGAGTGCAACGGCATGCGGCGGACTTCGGCCTGGAGGGTCTTGCAGGCGGTGTACCAGGTGCGCGCGGCGGCCTTGTCGCGCGGGTTGGCCGGCAGTTTGGGCCACTTCGCGTCGAGTGCGGCGGCCCGCGACGGCCGCACGTCTTTCCAGTCGGACCACGAGCCGTCGGGCTTGAGTTCGCGGCGCTGGACTTCGACGCGGCTGAGGAGGATGCCGTCGGGTGGGAGCGGGTTCTTCGCGTTCAGGAACGCCTCCTGCTGGGCCGTCAGGTCGAAGTGGCCGATGACGCCCGCCCAGACGATGTCCGACAGGGCGGGTTTGCCCTCAAGCAGGAACACCGCCCCGGGAACGGCCTCGGCGGTCGTCCCGCGGCCTTTGAAGACCTGAAGGTCGGCCACGGCCTCAACATCCGGCATCCTGGGCTTCTCGGGGCGCGGCCCTTCCTGTTTGCCTGGGAGCGCCTCGACCCACTTGTCCTTCGTATCCGCCGCCACCTTCGCCAGGTAGGTGTCCGGCAGCGCGCCGAGTTGCTTCTCGAAGTCGGCCCCGCCGAACGGCGGAGGCGCGATGAGCGCGGCGTATTCTTCCGGCGTGAGGGCGTCCGGGAGCGCGGGGGCCTTGCGTTTTTCCTGGATTTCCTTGACGAGGTTCTCGACGTCGGTGCGGATCCGCTCCTGGCTGCTGCGCATGGCCGCAAACACCGCCAGCGACACCACGAAGATGACCAGCGCGGCCGCCAGGACGATCTTCTCGAAGTGCTTGCCCCAGAGGGCCTGCGTCATGTCGGCTGCCATATCGAGGACTCCTTGGCCGCCGCAGGGCGGCCGAATGAAATCGCAACCCCGGATACGTAAATCCGAAAACCGGAGCCTGAAGCCCGGCTACGCAAGCCCGAAAACCGAGACCCGAAGCCCGAATGAGATGGCAATGCCCAAACGCCAATTGCCGTTTGCCTCTTGCCGTTTGCCTTTTGATTCGGGCTTCGGGTTTCGTGCCGTTTCATTCGGGCTTCGGTTTTGGGGTTTCGGGTTTGCGGGGGAGCGTCGTCACGCGGCCGCCCTCCAACTGGAACACCAGCGACTCGGCCACCACCTCCAGGCGCACGATGCCCTGCGTGCCGTAAGCCTTGCGGTCCGGGCCCATCGCCTCGCGTGAGCCTTCGACGAGCGGCTTCATGCGGAATGCGGCCACGCTCAGGCAACTCTCCGTGCCCTTGATGCGGCGGACGAAGTCGCCCGCGTACCGCGATTCCACCACCACGATGATGCGCAGCGGCAGCACCAGGTAGAACCCTGGCTGCGACCAGCGGCCCGACAGGCTCGGCGCGCGGGACGGCGCGGCTGTCTGGGCCTTGTCGGCCTCGGAGCGAGGCGGGACCGGGGCGGCCGGCATGTAGCGCCCCCCGCCGGACGTCATCCTGGACCCCGGCAGGGCGGCGTACTCGGACCCGATGCGGATTTCGTCGAGTTCCTTCACGGGCGAATTGGCCACCAGGGGCCGCTGCCCCGCCGGCCGCAACTCCTTGTTCATCTGCTCGATGATGCCCACCACGTCTTCCATCAGCCAGATGTTCTCCTGGCCGAGGCGCACCAGGTCCATGTTCGGCGGTTCGGGGCGATCGACCCAGTCTGGCCGGTAGAAGGAAAGTCTCGGGTGGATGTACATCGCCCCTTCTTCCTCGACCCTGGCGCCTTCCTTGTCGACGCCGGGGGGCGGGACGGCCCCCAGGCGTTTCATGAACCCCGCAATCGCCTCATCGTACCTCGACTTGAACGACAGGCGTTTGCCCGTGTCGGTCGTCGAGGGGAAGATGCCGTCCAGCAGGGGCTTGCGGGCCGCGCCGGCCTTGCGGATGAAGTTAAAGATATCTTCATACTGCTTCTTGCGGAGGTCCACCTGGCGGGCCATCTCCGTCACCAGTTCCGGCGTGAAGATGGGGGCGCTCTTGAGGCCCGCGGCGCGCGACTGCGTGGCCCGGTACGACGCCTTCAGGCCGGCGGCCGGACCGACGTACCCGAAGTACGTGACCAGGACCACGGCCAGCGCCACCACCACCACGCCGGCCCCGAGCGCCACCAGGAACAGGTGGCGTTTGATCGTTTCCATCATGTCTCTGCTCCTGGCCGGGTGGTATGCCCGCGCCGCCTTTGCGTGGGCATGCTCCTGGCATGCGCGACAAAGCACGCCCGGCAGACAGCGTGCTGGGCATGCCACCCAGCCCTAGGGCGCGGCCTTCGGGGCCTCGGCGCCCGGCGCGGCGGCCCCCGGCGCCCCCGGCGCCGCCTCGGTCTTCACCTGGTCGGGGATGCGCACGACCCAGATGGCCTCGAACCACGAGTATTCGCCCTTGTCCACCACGGGGGCGGGGGGCGAGCCGGGCTGTGCGGCGGCCCCGGCGGCCGCCGCCTTGCCCGAGAACTCGCTGTATTCCGGCGCCTGCTTGAACGGCAGGAGGCGGATGATCTTCGCCAGGATTTCCTCTTCGCCGGCGGGGTTCCGAAGGTGCACCGTCCGCGGGTCTTCCCTCAACTTCTGGATGATGCCGCTGTTCAGGTACTGCGTTGCATCGACGTTCGGCCTCGGCGTGACGCCGACGATGCGGACGACGACGCCCGGCTCCGGCCCGGCCGCCGGGGCAGGCGCTCCCGGCGGGGTCCCCTCGGCCGGCGCGGGCGGGGCCATGACGGCGGCCGCGCCGCCCGCCATCGCCGCCTCGGAGTACTCCGCCACGTTCAGTGCGTAGTGGGCGCTTGCGCTTAGCATCTCGATGATGTTCAGGGAGGTCCGCGCCGAGTTCTTCTCGACAGCCTCGGGCCAGCGGTCGTCGTACGGCCAGATGGCCCAGAGGCCGCGCAGCAGGTCGTACGCGTAGGTCTCGCGCGAGATCAGACCGCCAACTTCGGCGATCCTCGCCTGCTCGACCGCCAGTGCGGCCTTCTGCTTGTCGAACTCCGTCTGCTGCTTTTTGTTGTCGTCCTGGATGGCCGCGATGGTCTTGGCCAGGGCCTCGGCCGTGCCCGCCCGGCCCACCAGTTCGCCGCAGGTCTTGACCTGGTCGTAGGCGAAGCAGCCCACGGCGCCCAGGACGGCCACGCCTGCGGCCACGAAGAACGGGCGCTTGCGGCGGAGGACCTTTGCGCTCAGGATTTCCGGCGGCAGGAGGCTCGTCTGGATCGCGCCCACGCCCACGCCCTGGATGGCCAGACCGAACGCCACGCCGAACGACAGCACGTTTTCCTTGAACAGGGGGGCGCTGAGGGCCTCGGCGTCGCCCAGGGCGGTGATCTTCTCGACCGGCTGCACGTCCACGCCCAGGTTCTGCGCGATGTACTTCGCCAGGCCCGCCAGGCGGAAGGCGTTGCCGAGCGCCATGACGCGCTGGACGCGGCTGTCGCGGTGCAGGCTCGTGTAGTAGCCGATGGACCGCTGCACTTCCGTCAGCAGGTCGCCGAAGACGGGGCGCATTGCCTGGAACACCTGGCGGGCGTGCTTCGATTCGGCCGCGTGCCGCTTAAGGCTCTCGGCCTTCGAGAAGGGCAGTTTGAACTCGCGGGCCAGGGCGTTCGTGAAGTTGTTGCCCCCGATGGGGACGTTGCGTATCCAGACGCGTTCGCCGTCGGCGATGACGAGGTTGGTGTTTTCGGCCCCGACGTCCATCAGCAGGGTGGCGCCGCCGCCTTCCTTCCTCTCGTACGCCATGAAGTTGTAGAGCGCCACGGGGGCCATCTGGACGACGTCCGGCTCGATGCGCATCGCCAGGAAGTCCGACACGTAGTCGTTCACGATGTCTTTCTTCATGGCGAAGATGCCGACCTCGACCTCTCGCGGCCCGGCGGCGGCCGTCTTGCTGATGGTCTGGTAGTCCCACACCACGTCTTCCAGGTTGAACGGTATCTGCTGGCGGGCCTCGTAGCGGACGATCTCGGGAATCTTGCGCGTCTCAACCGGCGGCAACTTGATGAACCGCGTGAAACTGGCCTGCCCGGGAACGCTGATGATGATGGTGCTGCCTTTGAGGGAATTGCGGCTGGTGAACTTCCCCAGGGCGCTGCGGATGAGGGCCTGCTCGTCGGCATCCGGCTGGCTGAGTATCTTGGCGTGCTCGATGACGTCGAAGCCCAGGGCGCGGAGTTTGCCGTCGCGCCATTGGAGCCGGAGGGCCTTCAGAGCACACTGGCCGACGTCGATCCCCCATACCGTCTTGGTGCTTGGCATTTCTAAAGCCCCTCCCTCACCCCTGGCCCGCCCGTGGCGGGGCGCGGCTTGACCGCCGGACCGCCTGGGCAGGCTGGTCCGGCTCGTGGGCACAACCCCTCCCGCCCCCTGCCGGTTGGCCAAGGGCTGCGCCCGGCGGGTCTAGTACCTTACGTCATTTGTATTTGTGGGTATAGCCGCTTGAGTCTGATTCTGGCCGTCTCGGTCGTGAACTGCCAGTCCACCGATTTCTGGTCCGC
>Ga0194113_10005920_pt1 | contig 15627 bp, 11 predicted proteins | sample TA2MahC200mmetaG_FD_146193 | JGI IMG/M metagenome (GOLD analysis project Ga0194113, IMG submission 146193) | Freshwater microbial communities from Lake Tanganyika, Tanzania - TA2015017 Mahale Deep Cast 200m | ecosystem: Environmental > Aquatic > Freshwater > Lake | place: Tanzania: Lake... | reverse complement strand
AATAAAAAAAATAGTCGAATCTCAAGGTATCGAGGCAGGATCAATTCAAGCATCCGGAGAAAGAAAGTTTCTTTTTCGCCTCAAACCAATAGATAAGGATCAAAATAAGAAGCTGCAAAGCGAATTAGAAAAACAGTATGGAGAGATCAAAGAAATACGTTTGGAAACAGTCGGTCCTTCTGTCGGAAAAGAAACTACACAGAATGCCTTTTATGCAGTGCTAATTGCCTGTGTCGTGATAATTTTCTACATTGCGATTGCTTTCCGCCAGATACCCAAACCCTATTCTTCAATAAAGTTTGGTATCTGCGCAGTAATAGCTTTGATTCATGATGTGTTCGTCATAGTTGGACTTTTTTCGCTTTTTGGCCACTTCTTTAGAGTGGAAGTGGATAGTTTGTTTATAACGGCTCTTTTAACTATCATGGGTTTTTCGGTCCATGACACAATTGTGGTATTTGACAGGATCAGAGAAAATATGCGTAAAATGCCTGGAGTTAGCTTTGCTCAGGTTGTAAATGAGTCCATTATTCAAACACTGGCGCGATCTTTCTCTACATCTTTAACGGTGCTTTTTACATTGTTCGCACTTTTACTCTTTGGCGGAGTTTCGATACGTTGGTTCGTTATAGCGCTTCTGATAGGAGTTATTTCTGGTACATATTCTTCCATCTTTAACGCAGCGCCTCTTTTAGTGGTCTGGCAGGAGTGGAATAAACGAAACAAGTTATGAACAATTCCACCTTAGAGGTGGAATCTCCTTGACACCTCCAGTAAAAGTTGTTAAGATAGAAGTATGCCCGGAAGAAATATTCCTTTAGTTAATGAAGAAATTTACCACGTTTTTAATCGAAGTATTTCTTTTCAACCCACCTTCTTTGATAAAAGAGACTACCACAGATTATTGAATACTGTTCTTTATTATCAAAATCAAAAACCAACAGTGAAACTCTCGCGATTTCTCATTCTTTCCAAAGAGCAAAGAAATAATATTCTTGAAAAAAACAAGAAGGAGGCAAATTTTTTAGTGGAGATTATTTGTTTTTGTTTTATGCCAAATCATCTTCATTTTCTTCTAAAGCAAATAGTAGATGGAGGAATTGCTAAATTTATGAGCAACATCACCAACAGTTATACACGGTATCTTAACACTAAAAGAAAGAGAAAGGGGCCTATTTTCCAAGGAAAATTTGAGGCGGTTAGAATTGAAAGCAACGAACAACTTCTTCATGTTTCCCGTTACATTCACCTTAACCCGTTGACCTCATTTGTCATTAAAGATGTTAATCAGCTGGAAGATTATGGTTATTCTTCGTTTTCTGAATATATAGGCAAAATTCAAGAAGGCTTTTGTCAAAAAGAAATAGTTCTTGGTCAATTTAAAAATATAAACGACTATAAGAAGTATATTTTTGACCAAGTTGATTATCAAAGAAACTTGGAGAGAATAAAACATTTGGTTTTAGAAAGCGAAGAAGATTTAGTCTAAATACCCAAGGTGGCATAGCTATTCCACCTTAGAGGTGGACAGGTGGACAAGGACAAAAGTGGGTGAACAGTAAGTTCTTGGTAGGGAGAAAAAAATTGCTTAAGAAACATCTAATGTTTATCAATTAGGCTTACAAGAATTTCCATTCCAGCATTTCTCTGGACCGCAGTCGCAGCTTAGGGTAACTGACTGGCTACAAACACCAGGATCTATCCGTCTTATAAACCAGCAGAAATCGGCACAACCGTCAGTAAATCGCTGCCAACCGCCACCACTTTTATAACATTCTACAACCTGTAAGATAGATGCTCTGAAGAAAAATTGCAGGAGAACGATAAATACAAACAAAACACAAGCAATAATTAAACCAATTTTCGATATTCTATTCATTGGGAATAGGAAATTGAAAATATTAATTAAGCAAAAACGACTGGGACTAGTTTAAAGAGTATCACTGTTTCAAAAAATTATCAAGGCAGGATATCAATTTTTACTTAATTTTCGCAAGAACGGAGTTCCGATCCGGGATCGGAAGCTTACCTACGATCTGGTAATTCTGTTAGTTTTTTTCCTAAGTCTTTGATTTTTTTCAGCAAATATTTTCTCTCGTTTTTCTTGCCTGCTTCGGTAACCTCGGTAAAAAGAATATTCAATACTTTTCCCACCATCGGCCCGGGTCTGATATTTAATTTTTCCATCACATCATATCCATCAACTTTTAAGTCGCTGACCGTAAAGGGTTGTTTTTGCACCTCGACCAATCTTTTTTTAAATTCTTCAAGCCGCCAGGAAGTTTCCCTGGCCCCACCTCCTAAACGGTCGCCAACCCGAAGTGCCAGCATGTCCTCAAGATTTTCCTTGCCTACCCGGCGGATAAATCTACGGAGCGCTGAGTCGGTCTGTCGCTCATCAACCGTGAATTGGTGCCACCTAACAAGAGTAATTAGTCTTTCCCGGTCCTTTTTAGGAAAATGCAATCTGTCAGCAATATTCCTGACGATTGAAGCCGCAATAATTTCATGATTGAAAAAAGTAATTAGCCAACCATTCTCTTTCTTAAAAGTCGGCGGTTTACCTACATCATGAAGAAGAGTAGCCAATCTGACAATCGGGTCGGTCGAGGGACACGATTTTAAGGATAAAATAGAATGAGTTCCTACATCATAAATATGATGCCGGCCGGGGCTTTTTTGCTCAACGCCAAAACATTTTTCCAGTTCGGGAAGCACAGTCGACAGAAGCCCGGCGTTTCGTAATAATTTTATCCCGTCAACCGGATAATCAGAGGAAAGAATTTTAAGCAATTCATCCCGGATCCTTTCTGAGGAAATTTTTTTTATCAGAAGGACATTTTGTTTAATTGCATTAAAAGTTTTTTCTTCAATAAGGAAATGCAGTTCAGTGGCAATACGGATTGCCCTCATCATTCTTAATGCATCTTCACTAAACCGTATGCTCGGGTCACCCACGGCTTTAATCAGGTGATTGTTTAGATCCTTTTGACCGCCGAATAGATCAATTATCTTCTTCCCGTCAAAGGCCATTGCATTGATGGTGAAATCTCTTCTTTGCAGGTCTTCTTCCAGTGTTTTACCCCATGCTATTTTATCTGGATGTCTATGATCAGAATAACCAAATTCACTCCTAAAAGTAGTTATTTCATATATTACCATTGATTTTTGATCCTGCGACTGCGCTTGGGATAAGTTTTTGACTTTTGACTTTTCAATTGGTACTCCCACGGTCCCGAATTTATTGTCATAAAAACCTTCTGGGAAAAGTGACTGGATTTGAGATGGGTCAGCGTTGGTGGTAAAATCCCAGTCATTCGTTTCTCTTCCCATAATTATATCCCGGACACATCCTCCGACGGCAAATACCTGAAAGCCGGCCTTTCTGATTTTGATCATTAATTTTTGCGCTTCTTTAGGTAAAATATATATCATATATTTATGATACTATGAATATTATATATCATAGGCTTCAACATATATGAAAAAATGGTTAATCTTAGGTAAATATAAAAAAGATAACAGAAAACAGTTGACAGAAAAAGAAGTGATGCAAATCCTTTTAAAAAATCGCGGATTGACAAAGAAAAAAGAAATCAACGAGTTTTTAGATCCTTCGCTTGATCAACTAACTGCAGAAAATTTGGGGATCAGGATAAAAGAATTAAACAAAGCAGTCGAAAGAATCAAACAAGCGATTGACAATAAGGAGTCGGTTGTTGTTTATACTGATTATGACGCTGATGGACTCTGCGGCGGGGCAATTGTCTGGGAGAGTCTCTATTATCTTCTTGCAAAAGTTATGCCCTATGTACCGCATAGGCAAAAGGAAGGGTACGGACTATCTAAACATGGAATTGATTTTGTTAAAAAAACATATCAGACAAGATTAATCATAACAGTAGATCACGGTATTAGCGCAGCAGATCAAATTGATTATGCCAAAAAAATAGGCATAGAAACCATTATTATTGACCATCATATACTCCCGTCCAAACAACCAAACGCGGCAGCAGTGATTCATACCACCAAATTGGCAGCTGGTGGAATTGCATGGTTTTTCAGCAATTACTTACTTTCTAAATTTAGTGTTCATTCTTCCTTAAAGTTCACCCCTGTGGAGCCTTTCAGTCACCCCAGGGGTGGCCCGACTTCGTCGGCCGTAGCCTTCACTTCGTCGGGCGAAGGCCGAATGGACTCCCCTGGGGTGTATCTTTCAATTCGTAATTTGGATCTTGCAGCAATGGCGACAATAGCTGATCTTGTTCCGCTAACTGGCGCAAATAGAGCGATCGTAAAACATGGTCTTGATCAACTGAATAAAACAAAAAGGATAGGTCTAAATGCTTTAATATCTGAAGCTGGATTGAAAAAAGGAAAAATAGGCGTATATGAAGTAGGTTATATGTTGATTCCCAGGATTAATGCTGTGGGGCGCTTAACCAACGCGCTTGACGCTTTGCGGCTTATCTGCACTCGGGATGACTCCAGGGCAATAAAACTTGCTAGAATTTTAAGCCTAATTAATAGAGAAAGACAGATACTGATGGAAGAAACAACAGCGCACGCAATATCTAATGTTCAATATCAAATATTGAATAATCGGAAGAATCAGAAATCAGAAAAATTGATTTTTATCAGCCATAAAAGCTATAAAGAGGGAATTATAGGTTTAGTGGCTGGAAAACTTGTTGAACAGTTTGGTCGTCCCGCTATTGTTGTTTCTCAAGGAAGAGAATATTCCAAGGCTTCAGCTCGTTCAATAAATGGTTTTAATATTGTTCAGGCTATTAGGCAAGTGTCATATTTATTAGAGGATGTTGGCGGACATCCAATGGCAGCCGGATTTACTCTGGCAACCAACAAAATTGAGAAAATTAAAAGGAGACTTACCCAAATCGCTAATACCAGTATAACTGAAAAAAATTTGGAGAAAGTAATAAAGATTGATTTGGAGATTAACCTGTCTGAAGTCAGCCTAGAGCTTTATAGTAAGATACAAGAACTTGCACCTTTCGGAGTTGCCAATCCTCAACCCGTTTTTGCCAGTCGAAAAGTGCGTGTTGTCAGGGTTTCCAGCATTGGGAAAAAGCAAAAACATATAAAATTATTATTACGGCAAGATACAGATCATATTACTGATAATGGGAATAAACTGATTGATGCGATTGGATTTGGAATGGGAGACTATTATGACAGATTATCTTCCGGAACACTAATAGATGTTGCCTTTGTGATTGATAGAGATGAATGGAACAATGATTGCCGTTTGCAATTAAAGCTTAAAGATGTTAAATTTACAGCTTAATAACGCTCAACGAAAATTTCAAAAAGCTTATTAAGCTTACAGCAATATTTTATAAATCCTGTAAAGATATATTATACTGGAGGAATATGATTAGGACTCTAGCAAACGATACGGTAAATAAAATAGGTTCTCAAGTTACCCTTTATGGTTGGGCAGCAAATATCCGTGATCATGGCAAAATTATTTTCATTGATCTTCGGGATCGAAGTGGAGTGGTCCAGACTGTTTATCCGGGTAGCAAGTTCAGCGTGCATAATGAAGATGTGGTAAAAATTGTCGGGTTAGTAAAAAAGCGCCCGGAAAAAATGATTAATCCCAAGATGGATACCGGAGCAATCGAAGTAGACGTGAAGAATTTAGAAATAATTTCCAGATCGCAAGATTTACCTTTTCCCATAGACAATGATGGTTATGAAGTGAACGAAGAGGTAAGATTGAAATATAGATATTTGGATCTTAGACGTACACGGCTTACTAAAAATATTAGACAAAGATCAGCATTTCTTCAGGCTGTCAGGGAGTATTTAATTAGTCAGGATTTTATTGAGATAGAAACTCCTCTTTTGACAAAATCTACTCCGGAAGGTTCAAGAGATTTTCTAGTGCCATCCCGACTTCAACCGGGTTATTTTTATGCTTTACCTCAATCACCGCAACAATACAAGCAACTTTTGATGGTATCCGGTTTCGAACGATATTTCCAAATAGCCAGATGCTTGCGTGATGAAGACCTGCGGGCGGATCGGGGTTTTGAACATACTCAAATTGATCTGGAAATGAGTTTTGTAGAGAGAGAAGAAGTGATGAGGATTCTGGAAGATATGATTATTGCGGTATTTGAAAAAATGGGTCAAAAAATAAAGCAAAAACCGTTTCCGGTCATTACATATACACAAGCCTTAAACAAATTTGGGTCTGATAAGTTTGATTTGAGAAATAGTGAGGAAAAGAAACAAAATATAAAAGCTTTTGCCTGGGTAGTTGATTTCCCTTTTTTCAAAAAAGATAAATTGGGCAACTGGACTTTTACCCATAATCCTTTTTCCAGTCCCAAAGCAGAATTTATTAGCGATTTGTTGAAAAAACTGAATATCGGCAATATTTTAACCAGCCAATACGATCTGGTATGTAATGGTTTTGAGGTGGGCGGTGGAAGTATCCGGTCGAACAATCCAGAAGTACTTACGGCAGTTTTTGAGGTGATGGGTTATTCAAAGTCTGAGATTAGACAAAAGTTCGGCCACATTCTTGAGGCTTTCAGATTTGGCGTTCCCCCTCATGGAGGTTGTGCCTTTGGGGTAGAAAGATTAATGATGATATTAACCAACGAACAATATCTTCGCGAAGTGGTTGCTTTTCCTATGAATGCCAGCGGGAAGACCGCAATAATGGATGCACCAAGCAGAATTGATGAGGCTCAACTTACGGAATTAGAATTGGAAATTACCACAAATGAAAATAGAAAGAATGATGTATTCAGTAAGATAATATTAATCCTGAAGAAAAATATGATCGAGCATCGGTTATTCGAACATAAACCTGTTTTCACTTCTGGACAGGCAGCTAGAGCAAGAGGAACAAATATTCATCAAGGAGCGAAGGCTTTAGTAATGTTCGCAGATGGAAAGCCCTTGATAATTGTGTTACCAGCGGACACAAAGGTAGATCCCAAGAAGTTCAAATCCCTTTATAAGATAAACAATTTACGCATGGCAAGACCGGATGAAGTAGAAAAAATTACAGGTGTCGAAATTGGTGCTATACCTCCTTTCGGTAGCCTATTCAATTTACCTTTATTTGTTGATAAAAAAATATTTGAGAATGAGGAGATAGTTTTCAACGCTGGCCTTCATACCCGTTCAATCAAAATAAAAACAGTTGATTATCAAAGAATTTATAAAGGCGCAGTAGAAGATTTTTCAGCGGAAAATAATGGTACCTAATGACCTATTGAATATTATCTTTAATAAATTCCTCAAGCTTGGACATCAGCAAAAGAAAAAGAAAAGAAAAATTACCAAAGCGGTCATAATAAATTCTCTTAAGCAGCATACTCCTAGATTTTTTGGCTTTTTTCTTGTTGCTGGACTCCTTTTTCTTTTTCCTGCTCCTAATAGCTATTTTAAACAAGTGGCCAAAAACAATCCGCTTATTCTGTCCAAGGATATTCAGTTACCTTCTCCTCCTGCTTATCCGGTGAGTATATCCGATCAAGTTCCACCTAAAACTACCGCCGGCAGTGTATTGATACAAGATTTAGCCTCGGGTGTAATACTTTATGCAAAAAATGAGAATGAGCGCTTTTTGCTGGCTTCAACTACCAAGATTATAACCGCACTGGTTGCATTGGATTATTATCAACTTGAGGATGTATTGACAGTAAAAACAGTTATGAATACCGGCAGAAATATGGGTCTTGTAAAAGGCGAGCAATTAACTTTTGAATCGCTGTTATACGGAACTTTGGTCCATTCCGCCAATGATGCTGCCTATACTTTGGCAGAAAATTATCCCGGGGGCATCAATAATTTTATTGAGACGATGAATAAGAAGGCAGCCTCACTTTACCTTTTAAATACTCATTTTACTAATCCCGTAGGTTTTGATGATGAGAACCAATATACTACTGCTTCTGATTTAGCAAAATTGGCTAAAGTTTCGCTTAATGACAAAACATTGGCAAAAATAGTAGGGACAAGAAATATCACTGTTTCCGATATAAGTTATACTTATTTTCATCCTCTGATCAATGTAAACGAACTATTAGGAAGAATTCCTGGAGTGGCCGGAGTTAAAACCGGTTTTACCCAGAATGCAGGAGAGATTTTAGTATCGAACGTGAAGAAAAACGATAAGTCAGTAATCTTTGTTGTTTTAAGAAGTAAAGATCGTTTCGGTGAAACTGCAGCGCTTATTGATTGGGTTTTTGGCAATTTTTTCTGGATGCCATTTGACAATATTATTCCAACCATTCAGATGCAACAGCAGGCAAGTATGCCACAAAATCATTATCTCCCTCAAACACATAAATAGGTTGAAGAAATGACTGAGGTTTTTCACTGTCATAATATGCTAAATAGATATTCCGGATGACAATTTTATCCGGGGTGTTTCTTCCCATATTGACAACATAGGCGTAACCATCAATTAGATCTTGCCAGGCAGAAACAGCATTTCTTAACGGATATGTTCCGAAATTATTGATGTCAATAGGCCAGAAGGTATACTGAATCTCAAGAATATTATTTGTAGTATCCAAGGATGGGACATAAATTACATAATTAAAACTCTCATTAAAGCCAGGGGGGATAATTTTCCATCCATCGAGGTCCTGCCGAAAAAAGTTAATTCTTAAAGCATTAGCAGAAGATAAATTATTTACAGGACTGAATTTTTTTGATGCAGTGTCGAAGTATAAAAGTTGAGTAGTGACTTTACCCTGTAAAACACTAGCATCAAATAAACTATTTGATTGTAGATAATTCTTTACTTCTGAAATAGAATTGTCAACTTTGATTACTTGCTGATGATTAAATAACTCAATGTTCTGAAGATAATCGTACTTCAAGATGAAATTCAGATTGACCCCATCAAGCTCAATAGTTCTAAGATTATTTTTAGGATCAATAAAACGGAAGAAAAAAGAACTGACGATTTCCGGATCTGCCGTAAAACCCAGCTTTGTTGCGAAATCAGTTGCTCTTTCGTTTGTCAGAAAAGAAGGCATTTTTTTAGGCATAGAATAAACTCTAGCTGAAGATGTTGTTTCAGGGGGTTTACCCTCGATATTTTCCAAGACAAAAATCATTCCAGAGGAAGAAGAAGCAATATTAGGGAAAGCAGGGTTGGGGATTTTGTTAAATAATGCATTTGGTGGTTCTATCACTGGAGCCGGTCTAGGCAAATTACTAATAATAATACCGACCAAGAACCTTAAAAATAAATAATCTATAAAATCAATAATTAACCAAACGAACAACTTTCGTGAAGCGATGGAAATTTCAGTAAGGCTAGTCATATTTAGGAAGTTAGACTTCCTAAATTGAGTATATTGCAGATCCTATGTTAGAATCAATATTAAGTTATGGAAACAAATATGAGGAAAATTCGTTGCCGAGTAGCTCCTTCACCTACTGGTAAACTTCATTTAGGAACTGCCCATACATCACTTTTTAATTATCTATTTGCTAAACATAACAATGGAGAGTTTATTTTACGTATTGATGATAGTGATAAGGAAAGATCTAAAAAAGAGTTTGAAAAAGACATCAGTGGCTCACTCAGATGGTTAGGTATTACCTGGGATGAAGGTCCTGATATTGGCGGACCTTATATTTACTATAGACAAAGTGAGAGGGGAGCAATTTATAAAAAATATTTAGATAGATTACTTAAAGAAGATAAAGCCTACTATTGTTACTGTAGCAGAGAGGAATTAGAAGAAGCAAGAAAGTCCATGGAAAGCAAAAAGATTGCTCCCAAATATAGTGGTAAGTGTAGGAATCTAACTGAAATAGAACGAAGAAGAATAGAAAGCAAAGGGCAAAGAGGAACTATTCGACTGTTAAATCCCAATAAAAATGTAACATTTATCGATTTAGTAAGAGGAAGAATAAGCGTAGATACTTCTCTCTTTGGAGATTTTGTGATCGCTCGGAGTGATGGTTCGGCCCTGCTTAATTTTGCAGCAACGGTTGATGATATTGATATGAAAATTACTCATGCCATAAGAGGTGAAGATTTTATTAATATGGTACCACGACAGTTACTTATATTTGAGGCTTTAGGAATAAAACCTCCTGAGTTTGCTCATTTATCATTTCTTTATGCTTCCGATAAAACCAAGCTTTCTAAAAGACATGGAGCAACAGCTGTTTCTGAATATAGAGAAATGGGTTATTTGCCAGAAGCAATGGTAAACTATCTGGGCATATTGGGATATTCGATGTCAGATGAAAGAGAGTTTTTTACTTTACTAGAATTGATAAATGATTTTGAAATGAAAAGGGTACAAAAGGGAGCACCTATTTTTAATCTAGATAAATTGAATTGGTATAACGGTTATTATATAAGAAAAAGTCAAAAGTCAAAAGTCAAAAGTCAAATATATGAATATCTAAAGAAAGAATACCCTGAAGATTTAATAGGAAAAACAATACCTCTTATTCAAGAAAGGATAAAAAAACTCTCTGATTATCTGCCTCTTTGTGAATTTTTCTTCAAAAAACCAGTGAATTATGAGATTGATTTATCAGGAAAAAGCAATCTATTCAAAAAAATATACGAGAAGTTAGCCAGTATCAAAGACTGGAAGGCAGAAATAATTGGTAAAGAATTGCAGGATCCATGTAATGATCATAGGATAAAAACTGGTGAGTTTTTTATGATCTTGCGGGTAGCTATTACAGGAAAAACAATTTCCCCGCCGCTGAACGAATCAATGGAGATTTTGGGGAGTATTGAGGTGTTATCCCGTATTCGAAAAATAATAAATCCATAACTACCATACTACAGTGTACGGTAGTTATGCAGCACGTTGGAAAAATATTACGATATTCTGATAACTCCTTTCATACCTGACAGATGTAAGGAACTCACATTAGTAAATTGGACTTAAAGACACCTCCGAGGTGGCCTGCCAGCAACTGCGTAGCTGTGGGCGGGACTCCTCGGACGGTGGAGGAATCAGAAAAACGATAGTCCAATTTATGGATGTTATGTGTATAGATAGTTTATAAAATTAATCTTTACTAAAGTAATAAAAATATCTAAAATTAGAGTCCATATAAATATTCATTTAATTCTAAATTTGAGGGGTAATAATCATGACTCCAAAAGATAATACTCATCCGGAGCATCAATATCTGAATCTTGCCCGCGATATTATGGAAAACGGTACATGGAAACTAAGCCATTCGACAGGAGTTAGGTTAAAGAGTGTTTTCGGCAGGCAAATAAGATTTGATTTAACGAAAGGTTTTCCGCTTCTGACTACAAAGAAGGTTTTTGCCAGAGGTATTATTCACGAACTGATTTGGTTTTTATCGGGCAGTTCCAATATCAAATATCTTTTGGAAAATGATGTCCATATTTGGGATGAGTGGGCGTACAAAAAATATAAATGGGCAATTGAAGCGGGAAAAGCCAAAAAGATGACTTATGATGAGTATCTAGGCAAGATGCAAACAGATAAGAAATTTCTGGAAAAATGGGGAGAGCTTGGTCCGGTTTATGGAGTACAATGGAGATGCTGGCCTGCAGGAAAAGGAAAAACTATAGATCAGCTTGGTTGGGCTATCAACAAGATCAAAAAATATCCGCAGAAAAAACATTATGTTATTTCTTCCTGGAATGCCGGCTGTATTTATGAAATGTCCGGAAGCCATGATGCCTCAATGGTAATTGCTCCATGTCATACTTTGTTTCACATCAATATTTGCGATAACAGACTTTCCCTTCTTCTTTATCAACGGAGCGCTGATTTCTTCTTGGGAGTCCCTTTTAATATTGCCAGTTATTCGCTTCTGACACTTATGTTGGCACAAGTGACAGGATATAAGCCGGGAGAATTTATCCATACGTTCGGTGATGTGCATATATATGAAAATCATATGGAGCAGATGAGAGAACAGTTAAAAAGAAAGCCTAGGCCTTTTCCCACAATGAAACTTGATTCTAGTGTAAAAAACATCGATGATTTCAAATTCGGTCATTTTCAACTTATAGGTTACGATCCCCATCCGCCGATAAAAGGAGATATTACGGTAGTGGGTGGTTTTTAAATGAGTGCACCAATTGTTAGCATTATTGCGGCTATCGGATCCAATAGAGAATTGGGTAAAGACAACAAGCTGCTTTGGCATATTCCTGAGGATTTGGCTCGGTTCCAAAAGATTACTCTTGGCCACCCGATTATCATGGGTAGAACAACTTTCGAGTCTCTGGGAAAACCATTGTCTGGTAGAACCAATATAGTAATTACCAGAAATAAGGAATATGCTGTACCCGGATGTATCATTGCTCATTCTGTCGATCAAGCATTAGATATAGCAAAGATACAAGACAAAAACGAAATCTTTATCATCGGTGGAGGACAAATTTATGAGCAGGGAATTAAACTTGCCAATAAATTATACCTGACAATAGTAGAAGGAAGCTTTGCCGCCGATACTTTCTTTCCGGATTATTCCCGATTTAATAAAGAAATATTCAGGCAAAAAGGACAATACAAACAATATAAATATACTTTCTTAGAACTTACACCTTAGAAATGAGAAAGCTTCTGATTGCATCTCACAATCCAGGAAAAATAAGAATTTCATTCAAATATTAAAGGTGCTGATATATTTTCAGTTGGAATATATTGACTTGAATAAAAAGATAGTTAATAATTAATTATATGCAAACTGAAGTAGGGAGAGAAATAATCCAACAAGTACTAGCTGGCTACCAAGATATTGTAAGAAGACAAAGCGTAACATTAACGCTAGGTGGAGAACCTATTGAGGATACACTTTTTGCTACCCTAGAATTGAAAGTTCCTCCTATTTCAGCTAAAGCAGGGAGAGAGATTACTTTATCAGATGCCTTAAAGCATACACCACAGCCTGATAGGGCAAGAAATTTATGCGAATTGTTTCAGGCTTCTGCAGCACAATCAGAAGAGAAACAAAAACCTGATGGAGGAATGGAATTGGATATTAATGGTACGTGCATGGGTATTGATGCGTCTGTTAATTTTTCTCGTAGAGGTGTAAGCCTGCAAATACAAAAACCAGTTACAGAACCCTTGAATGTTGTTGAACCCATGGTGAATCGGGCTCTCTCTTTTGTACAAAGCTGGCAAGCTTTCGCAACCAGAGTAAGAAATCCAAAAGAATTCGCTGTTATTCAACCGCAAGTAACTGAGATGATTTTTTCTGCGTATTTACTAAGAGAAGCAGATAGATTACATATTCCAGAGCAAGACAGAATACAGCTGATAGCAAGGTTTGAACAAGCTTGTGAGAAAGTAGGATTACCGGATACGGAGCCTACTTTTGCTATGATAACTTATATCTTCAGAGAGCCAGAACTTCGGGAAAAGATGAATAAGTGTTCTTTACATGATGAAGGCTATTCATATAGCTGGAGAGATAAGCTCGATAGGCATACTGGAACAAGTTATAGTAGTCTTGATGGTGCAATGGCCTTCCTAAGAACTGCTGTTTCTGGTGCACGAGATATGGGTGGGGGCAACCGATTAAATGTGGATCCACTTATGCCAGATTTTCAACGGGCAATCGCAAATGGAGGTTTAAAGGAAGATAATGTTTCCGCCGCTTTTAGAGCTATGAGATTGATTGGTCGTCAACCTGATGCGGTAAGGGCTGATCTGATTACACGAGCACTTATGGCAGTGGGAGGAAGTGATGTGGCTCTGTATTATTATCTTAAAACACATAAGCTCGCAGCAGAAGTAAGTGAAACCGATAATAGGGTTAGTGTAAGATCGACAAACTTTAAAGGTGTGGCACAGATTCTTGAAGAATTCGGTAAGACAGCAGCGGTTGATGCAGGTTTAGATTTAAAAGAGGTTCATCTGCGCGGTATTGCAGCCCATCTACCCGAACATATTCAATTATTGCAAAAAGCTGCTGGAGTCTTTTTGGACGATGTACAAAAAGTAGAATATAGAGGTATTGCCCAGCAGCTTGTTAGGGGCGAACCGCATTCTCCTTTAATGTTTTGTGATTTGTCTGGTTCTGGGAAAACAACAATGGTAGCCAACCTGGCGACAGAGATTTTAGAGGAAAGACATCAAAAAACAGAAGATATGAAATTATATTATCTATCAATGGAGGATGGTGGAAGTGCAGAAAATGTAGAGCAAGCCATGCATGAGTTTGCAATTGATGTGCTATCGAATGGTGGCGATGGTAAATACAGATTATTGGTTATTGATGATCTGCATCTTATTGGAGAAGGTGAGGGAAAATGGAACCGTCTTCATGGTATGCTGAATCTTATTAATCCATATTTAAGGAACGATCCAGATTCTGCAATTTTCCTTACCTCCGAGGAAACTCCGGAGACGGCTGCTCTTACAGGATTTTGGCGTATGCAAAGAGTTACCACGAATACTCTTTGGAAAGAAGGTCTTTCTGATGATGAAGTTAGAAATAAAATAACCAAAGCACTGTCGGTAAAAGCGGGTTTGGTTCCAGATGCTGCTTCTAGGGTGGCATCAATCATCGTTGAGGCTACTAAGGCTGAAGCAAGCGCAGCAGGAAAACCTCCTCTCCCTTTAAATTTTATAACCTATGGGGTCGTCATCGATAATATCGGATGTATTATTAAGGAAGATACTATAAGTGGAGCAGTTACTCCAGCTGTCGAGGCCTATATTAAAGGACAAATAGCATCACGAGCGGAAAAAATAAGACAACAAATAGCGAAAAAAGAAGAGGGTAACATGTTGGCTCAGATACGTCAGGAGCAGCTGCAAATTGCCTCATTTGAACAAAAAGTTGGGCAACTTGAGGAAGGTACGAGAGTTTTAGGGGAGCAAGTTACTTTACTGCAACAAAGACTTGAGAAAGAAGAAGCTGCTAGAGAAGCACAACAACATCAGCTTGAAGAAATGCAAGCTGCTTTAGCTCAGGCAATCCAGAGAATTGTCGCACTTGAGGAGAGAATATCTGCGATGGGAGCACAGAGTGGAACTGCGCCATCTACTCAATCTGGTGAAGCAAGACCTTCCGATCAGTCTCTAAAGAAAGGAGTAGGCAAGTATATCCTAGAAGAATAGAAAGAATATACCAACATCTTAGAGAGGTATAACTATTGATATTTTAGAGTGCCCTTTCCTAGTAAGAATTATTTTAAAATGTAAGGCTATTGACAAGAATTTGGAAATATAGTATTATTGCTTACGATGGGAGGAGTGGCTACTTTATCATCAAAAGGTCAGGTGACAATCCCCAGAGAAATCCGGGATTTCATGCTTTTGGAAAAAATGGATAAATTGATCTTTACTGCTTTAGGGAAAGATTTGCTTTTGGTAAAACCGGTTAAAAAAGATTTTCTTGCTTTTGGAGGATCAGTGACGCCTAAAAGGCGTCCAGAAAATTTTGATAAAGTACGGGAAGAGGTTCTAAAAAAGATTGGACAATCTATTTCTAAAAAAACTTAATTGTTGCCTCATGAAATATTTTGTTGATACGAATATTATCCTGCGTTTTTTAACAAGAGACGAAGAAGTACAATTCAGGGCCTGTCGGGAATTATTTAAAAAAGCAAAAGCAGGAAAAATTGATTTGATCACTTCTTCTTTAGTT
>Ga0194113_10005916_pt1 | contig 15630 bp, 13 predicted proteins | sample TA2MahC200mmetaG_FD_146193 | JGI IMG/M metagenome (GOLD analysis project Ga0194113, IMG submission 146193) | Freshwater microbial communities from Lake Tanganyika, Tanzania - TA2015017 Mahale Deep Cast 200m | ecosystem: Environmental > Aquatic > Freshwater > Lake | place: Tanzania: Lake... | reverse complement strand
TGACGGGAGGGGTTAGGGGAGGGTGAAATAAGGCAAGTTAATCGCTTTCACCCCCACCTAGCCTCCCCCGTCAAGGGGGAGGAACAATGGTAATTACACACGAAATGGTCTTAAGTTGATACGTATGGGGAATGAAAAAATGAACCACTATTCATCCTTCCGAAGCACCTGATAGATCAGGTGTCGTTCAGTGATTCCCCTCAGTTTGAACAGGCCAATTAATCGGTATTGCAGCCATGCAGCTTCTTTGATTAATTCATAGACATTTTCGGTAATCAAGATGGCGTTTTTGGTCGGGAGTTCCGTTCTGGTAACCCCACCCTCCATCTCAATCATATCCGCGGGTTGAATACTCGCCACCCGAAAAGCCCGATTAACCGCATCGCCGTAGCGGTCATTTTCCCACCCAACGCGGGTTTCCCCAAAGTGGATGCCGATATGCAGTTCAATCGGGACGCCAGCTTTCGGCTGTTCATTGTAACGTTCCACCTGCTTTAACACTTCTATCACTACCTCTACAGCATCCTGTGCTGTAGGGAAGGTCATCAAAAAATCATCGCCTTTGCTTCTGAAGAACTGCCCGTTATGCGCCCGATAAAGCGGCTGGATAATTTCACGCAACATCCCCAGCAACTCCAGCAGAAAATTTGCGCCATAGCGGTTGGCCAGCGGTGATGAACCATAGAGGTCGACGACCGCGATGGCCTCGGTCAGATAATGGGTGACCGGTTGCGCTTCAATATCCCGCATGGCGGCGTCAGAGACGACAGAAGCGATTTCATCCAGGCGCGCTTCGTTGCTCTTGAGCCAACGCGCGAAAAAGTAGTTGGCAATACTATAATTTTCACCTTCCGGCTTGATGTAACCGCAGGCTTCTAAGATAAACAGAAACTGCTTGATAGTGTCAGCATCCAGGTAAATCTGTTGCTGAATCTGAGAAAGGTTTGCACTGCCCAAGCGGTAAATCTGCATCAAGATATCCTTCTCAATCGGCGCGAGATAGCGAAAATCATCGGCAAAAGCCTTATCTGCCATCCCCTGCTGCATGACATAGTCATAAACCTTCGACAAATCCCCCCCAACCCCCCTTTTCCAAAGGGGGGAATCCATTTCGTGGTCATAGAGATAGAGACAGATACTCTGAAGCAAATACGGGTGGCAACTGGTTTTCTCCTTGATTTCCGCGGCTACGTCACCAGGAATTTGAAGTCCTTGCCCAAGCTGACTTTGAGCAATCAACGCATCGGCGTCGGCTTCGTCCAGTGAACCGATAAAGAGAACGGGTTCAAAGCCATCGAGGAAATCAGAACCGGCTAACTCAACCCGGCTAACTTCGCTCAGACGACGAGAACCAGAAACAATCGTCCGGGTAAAAGTAGAATCCTGCATCACCGACCGCAGTTTGCCCAACAACCCCTTGTCATTTTCGCCCACCTCAATTAGTGATTCGGCTTCATCTACCAGGAGAAGCAATTTTTTCGGTAATCGTATCAGCCTCCGCTTGAGCAGTCGGAACAACGAAAAGAGGTTTTGGCTCTCTTCCAGTTTATCATAGTCAATTCCTGCGGCTTCCAACTGTTCCTCTGCATCCAGCAAACCATTCTTGAGTTGTTCGGCTAAATCTTCTTCCATCCGACACCCCTGTAGGTCCCAATACACACCTATGAAATGCGGATATTTTTCTTTTACTAAAAACTCCAGATGCCGGAGGAAGGAAGTCTTGCCAATTCGCCGGTTCCCCATCAGACAAAAACAGTCTCGATTACCGGTTAACACTTGATTAATCAACGTTTCTCGTCCATAAAATTGATTGCCAATGACGGCGGTGCCAACAATATATGGATTTGGCATTGCTGTTCACTCCTTTGTGTGAAATATAAAGAATAATTTCCTTTCTTATTCAAACTTGTAGTGGTCAAATAGGTTGGTGACCGTAAGCCGAATGTGGCTTCCCGCCTTGGTTCGCGCAGTTTATCCCGCTTACATCGGGCTCACTAACGACTTGATTTGCCTGCCACAAACGCCTTGAATTAAAATTCAGGCTAATAAGCTAAAATCTAATGCTACTCAGAATTCATTCCTGCTCCACCTTGTTTTAACCGCCTTTTCCCAACCGCAGAGTTCGCTGAGACGGCGCGGCGGACGCAGAGAAAAACAAACATTATGTCGCTGCGAACTCTGCGTCTCCTCTGCGTTCTCTGCGGTTAAAAGAACATAATTAAAGCGCAATTCTTAGTAACATTGAGCGAAAGTCCACTCAAAATGGACTAATACCGTGAATTTAGTCGTCTTGTAGACGACTTTCGCTTCTTAGCCTGTTCGCTTCGTTCAGCAGTCCCCCTTAATAAAGGGGGGTAGGGGGGTTGTTACTTCGCAAACCGCTGAATTGATGCACAGGTTAAAATTGCTCTGAATGGCGGTTTACTTTCCCCTTTTCCATCTAACGCTTCCATCTTAAGTTGATGCGTATAGTGAGAGTAGTAAGTGCTCCCTTGCCCTCTTACCCTCTTGCCACTCACACTTTCCTATTCAAACTTGAAGCTGAGTATCGCTTCATCGGAAACGACGGAAGGCAGTTCTCGCAAGCTTGCCTCATTGCTCTGAAGCCAACGAGTGAAAAAGTAGTTTGCCAGGCTGTAACTACTATCCTTCCCCTTGATGTAACCACAAGCTTGTAGCGTCACCAAAAGCCTATAAAGGGTATCGGTATCCAAAGAAACCTGTCGCTGAAGCTGTTCAAAGGTGGCGCCATCGGTCCGGTAGATGAACAGCAAGATGGTCTTTTCTATCGGCGCCAGGTAGCGGTAGTCATCAGCAAAGGCCTTTTCTGCCATCCCCTGCTGCATGACGTAATCGCAAGCTTTTTTTAGATTCATTTCATGGTCATAGAGATACAGACAGATACTCTGAATGAGATACGGATGACGATTGGTTTTTTCTTTAATCGCGGTCGCCATTTCAGCCGACACCTCAAGTCCCTCTCCAGTATGACTTTGGGCGATGAGTGCATCCGCATCGACGTCTCTTAGTGAACTCACAAAGAGAACCGGTTCGAAGCCAGTGAGAAAACGGGGACCGCCAATATCAATCTGATTCACCTCGCTCAGATGCCGGGCAGCACATAAGATAGTGCGCACAAAGGTTGAATCTTGCATCACTAAGCGTAATTTTGCAAGAAGCTTCTTGTCTGTTCTGCCAATGTCAAGCAGGGCTTCAGCCTCATCCACCAGCAGGAGCAACTTTTTCTTCCCCTGAATAATTCGGCGTTTTAGTAACTCCATCAAGGCAAAGAGGTCTTCACTCTCCTCCAGTTCGTCATAATCGGCTCCTATCTCATCCAACTGCTTCTCAACATCCAGCAAGCCGTTTTTGAGTTGTTCCGTCAAATCCTCCTCAACTCGGCAGCTCTGCAAATCCCAATACACCCCGATGAGATTGGGATACTCCAGTTTAATCAACAACTCTAAATGCCGCAGAAATGAAGTCTTGCCAATGCGCCGATTACCCATCAGGCAGAAGTGTTCTCTTTGGCTGGCCAATACTTTGTCAATCAGTGCTTCTCGGCCATAAAAGCGCTCTCCTATAACAGCAGTGCCAACAATATATGGGTTGGGCATTTTCGTTACCTCCTATGCCGCTTCTTGCCGGAATTTTGCCAGTTCCGATTCTAACAGGGTGTTTGAAACGCTTGTTGTTGTCAGCGCGCAGAGTGAGCCGAAGCCCCCCTCTTTCCCTATACGCATGAAGTTAAGGGTGAGAATCCCTATCAAAACAGGCCTGGGACAATTATAATAAATTTCAAAAATAAAGGCGAAAGGCGAAAGTTGAAAGCAAATCTCAACTGTTCTTATTTTGGGCCATTGGCCGTTTTTTTTCTCTCTTTATACCGATTTAGGTTTATTTTTTCCCATCAAGGGTTGGGAGGGCGAGGCTCCCGCCGAGCCAATCTGAGGGTTCGGCAGGAGCCTCACCCTCCCAGTATGGGAAATTTAATTCCCCAATCAGTATTAGCTCTTTTACCAATGGTTGTCATAATGGCAACCATTTCACCCGATACTTGATATAAATCACGCCGTCGAGAAGGTTTAACAAATTGACTGTCAATAACTACCCCGGAATAGTTCAAAAATAGGTTGACACTTTCACCAAATTAAACCTTGTCAGGAATCTCTGAAAGAGGGCCAATAAGGGTGTTCTTCCACAAACATCCTTACCCCCTAGGTGGTTCCTATGACATATTATCGCTTACCTACACTCGAATTGTCAACTAGAATTCAACTATCACTTGAGATGCTTTTGCCCATTCCCGAAAGGCTGTGGGGACGGGCCACAGAGAAGAATAGCTTAGGTCAGAAGGTAGCATCAGGTGTGTATTTCTACATCTTGCAAGTGCGCGAAGCCATCCCAAATATCGGGGTTAGAGAGTTCAGAGCAATGAGAAAGATGGTTATACTCAAATAAGCCGCGCTGAATCATCGAACATCAAGGGCAAGTCCTGAGAATCGGTGCCTGCCCTTTTTTCATGTCTGTTAGCCTTCGAATCAATTCGAGGCTAATAGCTAAAGTCGGCTCATGAACATTTAATAATTAATCGGGTACTCAGAATGGTGTCAAAGACCAAACCATTTCCCCCTTTAGCCAAGGGCATCCCCCTTTGAAAAAGGGGGGTAGGGGGGATTTAAGGGGGATTTGAGCGGTTGCTGTATCATATAACCCTATTACCCGAATAATTTCTTAATCTCCATAAGCCGACTGAGAAACCTACCAAAATTTGTTGAATCATTATGCTGGATATGTTATCATTAAATCGTTAAAAAATTACGTATTACGTATTATGCAACTCACATCAGGTATATTAAGAGCAAAGGAGATATGTATGACTCATAGAGAACGATGGGTGCGATGGATGCACTTTCAACCTGTAGACTATATTCCCGATGAGGAATTTGGCTACTGGGCAGAAAATTTTCCGGTATGGCAAGAGCAAGGTTTGCCGAAAGACATCAACGACAACGGCGTGGCGGACCGATATTTTGGGTTTCATCATAGGAGTGGCGTAGGTGGACATTTGGGGCTTTCCCACGGTTTCAAATCCGAGACAATTGAGGAAACCGATGAATATCGCATATTCATTGATGGCGATGGCGTCAAACAACAGGTCTTCAAAGACGGCCATTCATCAATTCCGCATTATCTTGAGTTTCCGCTCAAGGGCCGAAAAGAGTGGGAAGAGCTGTTCCTGCCGCGCTTAGACATTAACTTAGCGAACCGTTATCCTGAAAACCAGGGCAACTGGGAACAAATCAAAGCGCGCTACAATGACCCCAATTGGCACTTACCTGTCGGCATCGGCATCGGTAGCATATTCGGCTGGTTGCGCAACTGGGCGGGATTTGAAGGCATCGCCATGTTGTCTTATGATGACCCAGACTTAGTTATGGAAATGGTCACCCATTTAGCAACGTTGACCAGTAAAGTCATTGAACGCGCTGGAAAGGAAATCAAAATTGATTATGCAGCGGGATGGGAGGATATGTGCTTCAATCATGGCCCGATAATTTCGCCGACGATGGTGCGGAAATTTCTCACGCCGAATTACAAGCGCATCACCGATAAGCTACGTCCCTACGGCTGTGATATCATCTACACCGATTGTGATGGGAATATCAATGACATGATAGACCCCTGGTTGGAAGGCGGCGTAAATGGGATATTTCCGTGTGATGTTCAGCCCGGTTCAGAACCAGTCGCTATCCGAAAAAAATATGGCGACCAAGTTGTCATCCTTGGCGGTGTGAACAAACACGCGCTAATCGCCGGCAAAGACGCCATCCGCGCCGAGATTAAGCGCATCAAACCGTATGTTCTGGAAGGCGGCTGGATTCCTCACGTTGACCATCGTTGTCCGCCGGATGTGACCTTCGAGAATTATCTCTATTATTTAGATGTGAAACGCGAAACCTTCGGTATCCCTAAACCAGAAGAGTTTGAAAACCGACCAGAGGTGCAGAAGATTAAAGCGAAATGGCGAAGACAATCACTTGCGGTATAGTAAAAAGTGATGCGTGAAACGTGAAACGTGATGATGAAATTACGCTTCACGCATTACGTTTCAGCGGAATGTAGGATAGTAGACCCATTTACCATTTATTGTCGTAAGGTAGATACCACAGACTTTATGGACGCACGCGGACTTGTAGGCCCTTTTTTGTCCGCGTTCGTCTATTCAGTCTGCGGTATCTATATTTGAGGAAATCTTTTTTGATAAATAAATCGTCTTGCCTGGATAACATGGATGTATCCGTGTTTGAACAATGGTGTCACAAATACGACGTCGAAATGGTTATCCTCTTTGGTTCACAGGCGAAAAATTCAGCGCGGCCAGATAGTGACATTGACCTGGGAATATTGCTGGTGAAACATCCTATCCCCGTCGAAGAAGAACTCCAACTTTGCCTGGATTTAGTGGGTGTGGTGCAAACCGGCAAAGTAGATATGGTGATTCTCAATCATGCTGACCCATTTCTATGTTACGAAGCGGCGTGTTACGGTATTGCTATCTATGAAAGGAAACCTTTACTCTTTGACCGATTCAAAGTCATGGCTTTTAAGCGTTTCGTGGATACAGAACCGCTTCGACAACTGAATGATTTGTATTTTGATATCTTTTTAATGAAGGGGAAATCCAAAATGCGAAGCAGAGGCGTTATTTATCAAAAACTTGCCAGGGTGACAGAATATCTCACTGAATTAGAAAAGTTAACTCAATATTCTTTTGAGGAATATGAAGCGGACTTCAAAATCAAACGTGCAGTCGAACGCGACATCGAATTGATTGTGGAATTTGCAACCGAAGTTAATGGACTAATCATCGTTGACAGTGGCGAACCGCCGCCAGCAGATTACTTTTCCTCTTTTATTAAAATAGGTCAGTTGGGAGTATTACCCACAGATTTTGCGCAACCGCTTGCTCATACAGCAGGTATCCGCAATCGTTTAGTGCATGAATACGAAACTATCATTGACCAGTTGGTTTACGCAGGCGCGCAAACCATTGTGAAGTATTTCCGGCGATATGTCGAGTTAGTACGAAATTATCTTCAAAAACAGTAAGAAACCCGTTTTCTCCAAGAAAACGGGTTTCTTTTCTCCAAGAAAACGGGTTTCTGGCGAATATGAAAGTCTGGGCAATTGGTGATTTACATCTCTCCGGCGCCAATCCAAAGCCGATGGAAATATTCGGCGAGCAGTGGAAAAATCACGACGAAAAGATTTCTACCGCATGGCGCGATATGGTTGCGACAGATGACTTAGTTATAGTTGCAGGGGATACTTCATGGGCGATGAAACTGCGAGAAGCAATTATTGACCTTGAGTGGTTGGCTCGACTGCCGGGAAGAAAAGTGCTTATCAGAGGCAACCATGACTATTGGTGGAACAGCCTTTCTAAAATGCGAAATATCGCCCCTGAAAGTATTGAATTCATCCATAATTCCGCTGTGCGTGTGAACAATGTCGTCGTTGCAGGCACCCGCGGCTGGATGCTCCCACCTATAGATGAGAAAGGGAGAGAGAAACAGGAAAAAAGGAGAAGGGGAAAACCTTTTTTTTCTCCTCTCCATCTCTCCGTAGGGGAAGGAGTTGAATCAGGAGACTGGACGGAAAATGACGAAAAAATTCTCGCGCGTGAAATCGGACGATTGACCCTGTCACTTGACGCCGCCCAAAAGTTATCCGACATTGATTGTACGTTGCTCGTTGCAATACATTACCCGCCGATTTATCCTGATGGAACAGATAGCCCATTTACAAACCTCATTGAACAATATGAACCTAAAGCAGTTGTCTATGGCCATTTGCACGTTGCAAATCCCGACGAAGTCGGGGGCGCATTTCGGCCCGAAGGTTTTGAGGGACAACGCGGCCCTACGCATTATCGTTTGGTCAGCGCTGATTACTTATGTTTTCAGCCTGTTCGGATTTTGTAATTGGGGCTTATTATCTATGCAAGGATGTTTTTGAACCACCCACGTATCAACTTAAGCATCTAACGTCAATTCCCCTCCCTTGATGGCTGACTTTTACCCACATTTTTAGGGGGTAGTGCTAAACAAGTAATGCTACGTCAATTGCAAAAGGCAAATGGCAAAGTTAAAAGGTAAAAGTTTCATTTTGCAAGTTGCCCTGGCAACTTATCTTAACGCCAGTGTCCATCTTTCACGACGTTCATCACTTTCGTTTCTGACTTGCTGTTGCAACTGACTGACCAAAGATGTGGGTAAAAGTCACCCCTTGATGGGAGGGGCTAGGGGAGGGTGAAAAAAAAGCAAGTGCCCTTTATTCACCCCCACCTACGCCTCCCCCGTCAAGGGGGAGGAAAGGCGTTGGTGAACTCACATCAAGTGTTTAATACTTAGGTGTCCACGGCACATAGCCTTTAGCTATTTCGCCCGTTGAGCGCAATTCTCCTTTTTGGCGGTAAAGTTCAGCATAATATGCCATTTTTTCTTTGTCCAGGGAAACTCCAATGCCCGGTTTATCGGCAATAAGCGTTAGTTTCCCACCTTCGTAATGGAAAGCGCCTTTTTGGATAATGTCATCAGTCAAAAAGGGAATAAAGGTCTGATTGGCAAAGAGAAAATTGGCAGATGTAGCAATCACATGCGCGGCAGCGCAGGTAGAAATACCCAACTCGCCAAAGCTGTGCTTAATCACAGGTATACCCTCTAACTCCGCCATTGCTGCGGTCTTTTTGAATGCTAACAAACCTCCATCTTGATGTGTGTCGATTAACACAATATCAGCGGCTTTGCGTTTGATAATCTCCAATACATCATGAGCCGTCCACGAACTTTCATTCGCCGCCACAGGTATACCTACAGCTTCTTTTACCTGCTTCATTCCCTCGAAATCTCCCACAGCAACAGGCTGCTCAATAAATTCGAGGTCATATTTTTCTAAGCGTTTCAGGGTGCGAATAGCTGTGCCTACTGACCAAACGCCATTGGCATCCACACGCAGCTTAATATCATCGCCTACTGCTTCACGCACGGCTTTCACCATTGCCTCATCTTTCGCCGGGTCAACGCCCACCTTGAAGTAAATGGTGCGGTAACCCTTTTCTACAGCAGTTTTTGCTTCAGCAGTCATCGTCTCAATATCATCGCGCAGGAGAAAATACATATATTCAATCTCAGAACGCACGGGACCGCCGAAAAGATGTAGAAGAGGTTGGTTACAGATTTTGCCTATCAAATCCCACAGAGCCATTTCTATCCCACCGAGCGCATGATTGGCAATTCGCCGATAATATTGCCACCCGCCAATTCCATAAAAACGTTTGGTGAATGCCTCAACGCAAAAAGGCGTCTCACCTATCAAGAGTGGCCTGGCTTCCTGAACGATTCGTTCTAACACAGCCACAGACGGCAGGATGGCAATCTCACCTATGCCGGTTAGCCCCTCATCCGTTGTAATCTCAACGATGACACTGGAAATGCCCGTGCGCTTGCCCCAGGCCCATACTTCAGGCCGCTGGAAAGGTACGGAAATAAGCGTTGTTTTAACATCGGTAATTTTCATTTACTTTTTTCCTCTTATTTCTTATGATGGAACTTCTCTTTTTGAAAGAAAAGTTCCATCATAAGAAATAAGAGGAAGAAGTAAGAAAATTTTCAGAAAGGGTGAGCTATGACTTCGATCTATCCTTGTTTTGTTGAAAAAATGGTGGAGTATTTTTTCAACAAGTCATTCCTCAAAAATAGCATTCAACACACGCAAAGATAACTTCAACTTTTCATAGTCTTTATCCTCAAGCAAAGCAACTATCTCTGCACGTAAACGCTCAATTTCAGTGATGGGCTGGTTATTTATTGGAAAGGTGAAAAGCTCTTTAAGTGGTATTTCGAGAGCGTCAGCAATTTTCACAATGTTATCAAAGGAGATATTGCTTTCTCCACGCTCAACCGAACCGACGTAAGTATAGTGTAAGCCCGATTTCGCCGCCAATCCTTGTTGTGATAACTTCTTCGCTTTGCGAAACTCTCGTATTCTATTCCCAAATAAACGTCGCAAATTAACCATGTTTGAACCTCGTTATAATTGTAAGGAAAAAACATGGCTAAAATCGATCGTCAATAAATAGTATTTTTCACTTGACTTTGAATTGTATATATAGTATAATAAAGAATGATCTTATGAATATATAATTTAAGTAGATGTTCACTATCTACTGGTCAATTTTTTAAATTCGTATAGGGTTTAGAGTTAGAAAATTGCGGTGCAGGCATTCTTGCCTGCACTGGGCAGACACGAATGTCTGCCCCACACAAATACCCTACACGGAATTAAAAAACGAACCACTACTACTTTGTTTATAACGTAAATGGCAAAAGAGCACCCTTGAATTATGACCAAACATGGAGGGAAAAAATGACAAGGACATTAGTTTTTAAAGCAATATTAGCAATAACTTTGTGTGTTTTGTCAACACTCGCCGCCTATGGGAAGGATATTTACGTTGACGACGATAATACAGAAGGCCCATGGGATGGAACTCGTAGACATCCCTATCAGTACATCCAGGATGGCCTGGACGTTGCTCTCCCCGGTGATATAGTTTGGGTGGCACCTGGAACTTATGAGGAAAACATAACTCTAAAAAGCGCGGTGGAGCTTCTTGGCGCAGGTGCAGGAGTCACAGAGATTAGAAAATCTACCGGAACGGTCGTTACAGCAGATGCAGTCAACTTCAAAACCAAAATTGACGGTTTCACCATAAACGGGATGGACAAGTCGGGAGACTCTGATTATGGGATTTATTGCTCCGGCGAAGCCGGAGTAATAAGCAATGTTACCATCACCAACACAGGGAGTCATGGTATTTATTGCTCTTGGTCCAATCCCACGATAGGGGAAATAGGGGAAGAGGAGAGTAAAGTGACCATCACCAACACAGGGGCTCATGGGATTTATTGCTACGTATCCTCTCCCACGATAAGTAATGTTGAAATAACCAACGCAGGGTATGGGATTTGTTGCTACAACTCCTCCTCTCCTGTGATAAGTGATGTTAAAATCTCCAACCCAGCAGCGTTTGGGATTTATTGCGGCAGTTCCTCCTCTCCCACGGTAAGTAACGTGACCATTGATAACACAGGAGCGGATGGGATTTATTGCCTCGGATCCTCTCCCACGATAAATAATGTTAGAATCACCGGGGCAATAGGTAAGGCTAATGGGATTTATTGCCTCGGCGGGTCCAATCCAAAGATTAGGGGAAGTGTCATTGAGCATAATGGGGGGAATGGAATAAGGATTGATGGCTCTTCACTCCCTGACCTCGGCACGGAAGCTGACCCTGGCTTGAACTCAATTTGTAATAACGCTTATTACGATGTGCTAAATGAAAATCCAACTGAGGTCAAGGCAGAATTGAATTGGTGGGGGTATTCCGAGCCTCCCTTCTCCATTAGTGGCAATGTCGATTATGACCCCTGGCTGTCTATCTACGGTACGGTCACAGACAAAAGTACAGGTAACCCAATCGAATCCCCAATTGTCATTGCTATAAATGTAGATACAAAAGACAAATACAAAGCATCTACTGATAGTAATGGCCACTATGGAATTCCTGACCTACCAGCCGGTACCTATCTGGTAATCTGCATCAAGCCAGGCTATAAAGCTAGTATAAAAAAAGTTGAGGTGCCAACTGGGGATAAAGTGGATTTCAAACTAACTCCCAGTCTGGAATAAAGCATGTTTTTTACATCATTAAGGGCAAACATCATCCTTACCTTATCTGCTACTTTGTTTATAACGTCAAATTTTTTAACTCAATAAAGACTTCCGAAGTCTCCGAGACTTCGGAAGTCTAAACTTAGTACATAACAGGAGGTTTCTAACCATGAAAAAATTTTTGGTGTTTGCAACCCTATTTTTTCTCTGTTTAGCTTTGGGCTTCTCTGCACTTGCGACAGATGTCGGTGGGATAATTGATAAAGACACCACCTGGGCCAAAGCAGGTAGTCCATTCATCGTCAAGTCGCATGTCACAGTTATTGAGGACGTTACCTTGACTATCGAACCGAGCGTCATTGTGAAGTTCGACAAGGATAAAGCGTTGTTAATTGACGGAACCATTGTCGCCAAAGGCACAGAGGCCGAAAAGATTATTTTCACCTCAAACGGTGACCAAGTGGCTGGCTACTGGGGCTGGATTTCTTTCTCCGACACCAGCGAGGACGCTACATTTGATCCAAGCGGAAACTACACCGGAGGTTGTATCATCCAGTTCGCTGATATTAAATGGGGCGGAAGCGCAAAGCCAGTCGTAACCATCAACCTTTCTTCACCCTTCATCGCCGATTCCCTCATCGCCAACAACTATGGGAATGGAGTCTCCATTGCGAAGGGCTCGCCAGTCATAAGAAACTGCCAGATTAAGAACAATTCTGGGAGCGGAGTCTATTATTCCGGTGATTTGAGCACAAACCCCATAATCCAAGATTGCGTCATTAGCGGAAATAGTAACAGTGGGATATCTCTTGGTTCTGGGGCACTAACAATCCAGAACTCTACTATTAGCGGAAGTTATTATGGGATATATGTTGGTTCAGGCACCACCACAATCCAGAACTCTACTACTAGCGGAAATTATTATGGGATATATGTTGGTTCAGGCACCACCACAATCCAGAACTCTACGATTAGCGGAAATTATTATGGCGGGATATATCTTGGTTCTAGCACCACCACAATCCAGAACTCTACGATTAGCGGAAATTCTGGTTACGGGATATTTGCTTCTGGCAGCACCACAATCCAGAACTCAACTATTAGCGAAAATTCTGGTTTTTATGGTGGCGGGATATATACTTATTATGGCAGCACCACAATCCAGAACTCAATTATTAGTGGAAATTCTGCTTCTTATGGTGGCGGGATATATACTTATTCTGGCACTGTCACCATTCAGGGGAACATGATTATCGGAAACACGGCGTCAATCTCTTTTGGAGGCGTCGTCAGGCTGGAGAATCTAAGCGGTGGTTCCGTCGTAGGCGGAACTTCTTGTCAAGATGCTAACCTGATAAAAGACAACAACGGTGACGCGGTTTATATCTCAGGCAGCCCCGCTTTCAATTACAACGACGTTTACAACAATACAGGGTTTGAACTCATCAATGGTTCGTCCGCTACTTTTGATGCGTCGAACTGCTATTGGGGGACGACGAAGGAAGCCGTGGTAAAGGCGGAGATTTGGGACGGACTTGATGACCCGGCTCTTGGGCTTGTCACCTACAAGCCTTTCTCGCTAACGCCGTGTAGGCCAGATGACACTACGCCACCAGCGGCAGTTACAAATCTAACGACTTCAAGTCCGACGGCTAATTCTATCACCCTGACATGGACTGCCCCAGGGGACGATGGAAACGTAGGACAAGCAACGACTTACGACATCAGGTATTCGATGGCGGAAATTACTGAAGAAAACTGGGATGCTGCGACGCCATGCGAAGGAGAACCACTGCCCAAACCCGCAGGAGAACCTGAAACATTCACCGTGCCAGATTTATCCCCCTGCACAACATATTACTTCGCCCTGAAAACCGCTGATGAAGTTCCAAACTGGTCTGAATTATCGAATGTGCCAACGGGAAAAACAAGCGGCGATGTAGGAGCTATCAACGGCCATGTTACAGACACGGTGGGAAATCCAATTGCCAAGGCGATAGTAATTGCCATAAAAAAACCAGCAAAGATGCCGCCAGTATTCACAGACGCAAGTGGCTATTTTGAGATTAAAGATTTACAAGTCGGCATCTGGCAGGTAATTTGTATAAAGAAAGGGTATAAAGCTGGCATAAAAAAAGTTGAAGTCAAAGCCTGTGAAACTACTACGGTAGATTTTAAACTATCGCCATCAGCAGGAGATGATGAGGATGAATTCACCGACCTATATGCGAATTATCCCAATCCCTTCAACCCGGATACGTGGATTCCCTATTCTCTCTCACCGGATTCTGACGTAACAATCCGAATATACAATAGCGCAGGTCGATTGGTGCGAACATTGAATTTAGGACGGCAAGTCGCAGGCATTTACATGGACAAAGACAAGGCTGCCTATTGGGACGGCAAAGACGACCTGGGACAGCAAGTGGCAAGCGGAGTCTATTACTACACTTTGCGGGCGGGAGATTTTTCTGCAACGCGGAAGATGGTAATACTCAAATAATACCTTGTTACAGTTGTAGTAACGACTTCAGTCGTTTCTTAAACGATTGAAATCGCTACTACAAACTCGTCAATTCAAATGTCACAATGCAATAGTATCATTTGACATCATAACCAAGGGGCAAGGATACATCATCCTTGCCCCTTTTCATTTCTGTTTGTTAATTATGGCCACGCCTCAGTCAAGCATTAAAGAAATCGGTGCCTTTCACTCTGCACCCTTTATCCGTCCCTATTGATTCACGTATCACGCAATCGTCAACGCATCCTTGATAGACTTAACTCAAGGTCATTATACACCCGGAAATGGCCAAAAGGCGTTTCCGAACGGATTTTCTCTAAATCTTCAGGACGCTTGCATAAGATAAGGGCGTCCATTGTGCGGGGAATACGGCTAACCTCCACCTGGGTTTGCACGGGAATGTCCAATTGCCCCAAGCGAAATGTCAATACTTCTTTGAAAACTGGGTCTATCGCTTCGCGTTGGACGGAGGATTGGTTGTCATTGGCGGAATCGCGCTTCAAAACTTCCTCCTGACTTCTGTATTATGTTCTAATGTCATAAATTATAACCTATGTCGGCTTGATTATCAAGCCCAAAGTGGGGGAAAAAACTATTGACGGGAATTTAGTTTGAGGATATAATATGAGGAAATATGAAATTCAAACAAATCTCAGAAAATACCAAAGGAGGGGTAGAAAGGATGTCACTTGTCCAGATTAAGGTGCGGGGACAATTAACCTTGCCCTCTAAAATTCGCAAAGCCTTGAATTTAGAAATAGGAGATTATTTAGAAGCTTTTGTTCAGGATGATGCAGTTATTCTCAAGCCACAAAAGATTATAGACAGAGAAAGGAACAGACTTTTTGAATTGATAGATAAAGGTAGGAAATACAATAGAGGTGTTGACCCTAAAGAAATAGAAGCTGACATTGCCGAAGCAGTTCAAGCAGCTAAACAAGAGGAACTCAAAGAGTTGAGAGCAAAACAACAACTATGATAAGAGCAGTCATTGATGCTAACGTATTCGTCAGTGCCACTTTAGTTGAAGGAACCCCGCCCGCCCAAATTATAGATGCCTGGCAAGATGGAAAGTTTGAGCTGATTACTTCAGCCATCATCATCAAAGAGATAAAGCGGGTAATTTATTATCCAAAAGTGAGAAGAAGAAGCCCATACAGTGAAAAAGAAATTGAAGAGCTTCTTGCGCTCCTTGAGAGAAAATCTACCAGAACGCTGGAGGAGTTAAAACTTGAGATAGTTAGGTAATTTTGATTATTAAACTTATTCCTTTCTAACCGCAGAGAACACAGAGAAGGCGCGGAGAACGCAGAGAAATTCCTTTTTCTCTGTGTACTCTGCGTCTTCTCAGCGAACTCTGCGGTTAA
>Ga0194113_10005915_pt1 | contig 15632 bp, 15 predicted proteins | sample TA2MahC200mmetaG_FD_146193 | JGI IMG/M metagenome (GOLD analysis project Ga0194113, IMG submission 146193) | Freshwater microbial communities from Lake Tanganyika, Tanzania - TA2015017 Mahale Deep Cast 200m | ecosystem: Environmental > Aquatic > Freshwater > Lake | place: Tanzania: Lake... | reverse complement strand
TGCGTCTCTTTTTTATCCTTTGACCTAACACTACTGCGTTAAGTATTGACATTAAATCTTTTTTGTGTGACCATGGGCAACATGGACCGGGAAGAACTGATCGAGGCCCGTGGTCGCCTGGAGGCTTTTTTGAAGCCTTTGTTGCCATTGCTGGGTCGTGCTGAACGTCGCCGTTGGGGGGCCTTTTATGTTCAGGGCTTGCTCCTGGAAACAGGCCGGAAGACCGCGGCGGGACTGGCGGCTCGTTTGGGCGGCAACGTCCAGGCCGTGCAGCAGTTCGTCAATCAGAGTCCGTGGGACTGGCGGGCAGTCCGCCGGGCCCTGGCGCAAGAAATGGTAAGGCAGTCCGCCTGCCGGGGAGCCTGGATCTTGGATGACACCGGCTTTCCCAAGAAGGGTGTGCATTCCGTAGGCGTGGCCCGGCAATATTCCGGCACTATGGGCAAGATTGGCAACTGTCAGGTGGCGGTTTCCCTGAACTTCGCCACCGCTGACGGTTGTTTCCCCCTTGATTTCCAACTCTATTTGCCGCAAAGTTGGACCGCGGACCAACCGCGGCGGCAAAAAGCCGGCGTCCCTAGCGACGTAACGTTTCAGACCAAGTGGCAGTTGGGATTGGGCATGCTGGATGTGGTCCAAGCTTGGGGGTTGCCTCAGGCCGTGGTGGTGGCGGATGCCGCTTATGGAGTGGCGACCGAGTTCCGTCAAGGGTTGCGGGAGCGGAGCTTGCACTATGTCGTGGGCATCCCTTCGGATGTGACGGCGTGGACCGAACCGGTGACCCCCCAGGCGCCGACTTATCAGGGGCGGGGCCGTCCCCCCCGCCGAGACCGGACGCTGCCCAAGCCCCTTAAGGTTTCGGAAGTGGCCCGGGGCTTGCCAGACACCGCCTGGCAGGAAATCAGCTGGCGGGAAGGGACTAAAGGACCCCTTAAAGGCCGCTTCGCCGCCCTTCAAGTGCAACCTGCTCATGGTTATCACCAGGGTAAAGTTACTGAACCGGTGGGCTGGCTCCTGATAGAATGGCCGTCCGAGGCGGACGCCCCCGAAAGTTTTTGGTTTTCCAACCTGCCGGACAACACCGATTTGCAGGAATTGGTCTACTGGGCCAAAATCCGCTGGTACGTGGAACAGAACTACCAACAACTCAAGGACGAACTGGGGTTGGATCATTTCGAAGGGCGCTCCTGGGATGGCTGGCATCGCCACGTGACGCTTACTATGATGGCCTTTGCTTTTCTCGTCTTGGAAGGTTTCCGGGCTAAAAAAAACTTCTGGGTGGACCTTGCCCCAGGCCAAGCGGGAACTACAGCGGATGATTTTTCTCCTACTTGGTTTCTGTCCGAGTTGCTGTCGTCCGTTCATAATTGATGACACTTAACGGAGTAGTACTAAGACGGTGTCCGATATTTTTTGATGGAAGGGCTTGGGGGGCCTCGGTCCTCCGTCCACTGTCCACCCTTCAGCTCCTCGCCCGCCACCGTCCCCAGGCCTTGCGCATCTCTTCCGCCAGCAGCAGCAGGGGAGGAAAGATGAGCAGGAAGAGAAAATCGCTCCCCTGCAACGGCGCCGTCTGAAAGATGCGCTGCAGGAAGGGCACGTAGCTCAGGGCCAGGAGGATGCCGATTTCGGTGACGATGCCCCAGAGCAGCAGGCGGTTGGTAAACAGTCCCACCTTAAAAATAGATTCCCGGTCAGTGCGGATAGCCAGGCCAAGGCCGATCTGGGAGGCCACGATGCCCGCCAGGCACATGGTGGTGGCCCGGTCATAGAGGGGGCCGGCGGCGGCCATCTCCATCCCCGGCCGCCAGCCGTCCATGAAATAGACGAAGAAGTAAGAAGCCATGGCCGCCCCGGCATTGAGCAGGCCCAGGAAGGTGAAGCGGGCGGCCAGGGGCCAATCAATGAGGTGCGCTTTGGGGGAGCGGGGCGGCCGGTCCATGACCCCCGGCTCGGGAGGCTCCGCGCCCAGGGCCAGCCCCGGCAGGAGGTCGGTCCCTAGGTCCACCGCCAGGATTTGCATAATGCTCAGGGGCAGGGGAATGCCGAACAGGACAAAAAGGACGAAGGGCACTGCCTCAGGAATATTACTGTTAAAAATATAGGTGATGAATTTCTTGATATTGGCGTAAACCGCCCGGCCTTCCTCGATGGCGGCCACGATGGCGGCGAAATTGTCGTCGGTGAGCACCATGCTGGCCGCCTCCTTGCTCACCTCGGTGCCCCGCATCCCCATGGCCACCCCGATGTCCGCGGCTTTCAAAGCCGGACCGTCGTTCACCCCGTCACCGGTGACCGCCACTATCTCTCCCAGACTAAGGAGGGCCTGGACGATGCGCAGCTTCTCCTCGGGGGAGGACCGGGCAAAGATCAGATCGCCTTTGCCCCGAAGGAGTTTGCGCAACTGCGCCTCGGACATGCGGGACACCTGTTCCCCGGTGAACAGGGTCTCCTTGGGGCCCACTGCCATGCCGATTCCTTCGGCCACCGCCCGGGCGGTGCCGCCGTAGTCTCCGGTGACCATGAGGATGCGGATCCCGGCCCGGTGGCATTTGGCGATGGCGTCCGGGACTTCCGGCCGGGGCGGGTCCATCATGCCAGCGATACCCAGAAGGCTGAGGTTTGACTCCGCCTGGGCTTTGGTCAACTCCGGGCCGTCCACCTCTTTATAGGCCAGGGCCAGTAGGCGGAGCCCCTGCTGGGCCAGGTCATTCAGGATCTGCACGAGCATGGCCCGGTCCCGGGAGGTGAGGGAATGGCTTTTCCCATTCCAATCTATGAAGTGAGTGCACAAGGAAATCAGGGTGTCCGGCGCGCCCTTGACCCAGCAACGCGTTTTGCCCTCGGGGGAACTATTGACGGTGCTCATTCGCTTGCGCACTGACTCAAAGGGAAAGGCCTTGAGACGGGGCGCGCCGGCGCGGATTTCCTCCACCTTCCTTCCGGCCTTGGCGGCCAGCACCAGCAGCGCCGCTTCCGTGGGGTCGCCCACCCCCCCCTTCAGGGAAGCATTGTTGCATAGGATGGCGCAAGAGGTGAGCAGATCCATCAGGGGGCTTTTCAGCCGGTCGTTTGGCAGGGTCTTCCCTTCCAATTCCAGGCGGCCCTCCAGGCCGAATCCCGACCCGGTGACTGAAAGCAGGTCCCCTCCCAACCACAGGCGCTGCACCATGATTTCGTTGGTGGTAAGGGTGCCGGTCTTGTCGGTGCAAATGACGGTGGCCGCCCCCAAGGTTTCCACGGAGGAGAGTTTTTTCACCAGGGCGTTCTTCCGGGCCATGCGCTGCACCCCCATGGCCAGGGAGAGCGTCAGGGTGGGTAGCAGCCCTTCGGGCACGAAGGCCACAATCATGCCAATGGCGAAGACGAGGCTGGTGAAAAGGGTGAGCTTGCCGGTGAGAACCCCCACCAGGAAGAAAATGAGGCCGATGGTCACCGCCACCGCCGCCTGAATTTTCACCACCACCTGCATTTCCCGCTGCAGGGGGCTGGGTTTCTCTCCCACCCGTTGGGTGAGGGAGGCGATATTTCCCAACTGGGTGTCCATGCCCGTGGCCAGGACCACGCCTTTGGCCTCGCCGGCCACCGCCGCGGTGCCGGCAAAAACCAGGTTGGGCATTTCCATCCACAGGAATTCTTTGCCGTCCTCCACCGGCTCGTCCATCTTGTAGGCCGGACGGGACTCTCCGGTCAAGGCGCTGTTGTCCACCCGGAAGTCGCTGGCCTCGATGAGCCGGGCGTCCGCGGGGATGTGGTCCCCGGCCTCCAGGATAAGGATATCGCCGGGAACAATTTCGGCGGCGTCCACCTGGGAGACCTGGCCGTCCCGCACCACCCGGCTTTGCCGGGGAATCAGCCGGGCCAGGGCCTCCACGGCCTTTTCCGCCCGGTATTCCTGCCAGAAGCTGAACACTCCGTTAATCAGGATCACCAGGGGGATGGCCGCGGCCAGCTCCGGCAGGCCTGCGAGATATGCCAGGGCCGAGGCGGCCCACAGAAGCAGAGCAAAGAGATTAACGAAATTGACGCCAAAGCGCAGGATCAAAGGCCGGCGCCGGACCTGCTCGATGCGGTTGGGGCCGATCTCCGCCAGGCGCTGCCGGGCTTCCTCCTGGGTCAGGCCATTTACCCCGGTTTCTAGTTCCTGAAAAATCTCTTCCCGGGACAGGACCCAGTAGTTTTCCCGCCCCCGTTCCTCCTGGAGTTTGAGGGCCCGCCAGACCTCCGCCGCCCCATCCCTGGCCAAGAGTTCCTCCTGCAAGCGTCGGCTGCGCAGAAGGGCGATGAGCCGGGAGAGAATTTGAAAATGGTCCCCGCTCTCCTTCATGGGGGACAGAAGCACCGCGGCCACTTGGGTGCGCTCTCCGTTGAGCACCACCCCTTGGGGACTTAAGGCCAGAAACAGGAGAGGGTGCGCCACCGCGTCCGTGAGGTTATGGAGCACGGCCAACCCTTCCCCCTGGAAGCCGTGAAGCAATTCCAATTCTTCGGCCTCGAACTGCTCCTCAGTCTCGGCCAATCCGGTCCGGGAGCGCACCAGACCCAACAGGGCCTTCAAGGGATCGGCGCCGCCGGGGTCAAAGCGGGGTTCAATATGCTCCCGGGGGAGAAGCTGGTGGATCATCATCTTATTATCATAATACAAAATTGCCTCTGGGGGTGACGATGGTGGGAGAAATTATTTAATTGATTTTAGTTGACTTTTTAGTCAACTTATGCTTTAACTTTAATATTATATTTCCTTGATTTATTTGAATATTTATCCATGGAGAAAATGAAAAGGTGGGGGAAAATAAGTTTGGCAGATGGCTTAGAGAAGCCAGAGAGAGCGCGGGTGTTCCCTTGACGGATCTAAGTGAAATACTTCAGACAGACTACAAAGATGGAAAACTTTCCCTGAGAGACCTTGCTAATATTTCACAAATTAACTTTAGTATGCTTGATAAGGTCGAGCAGGGAAAGCGCTTCCTTTCAGATGAGAAAATTGAGATCCTTGCACGTATTTTTGACGCTGATTCCGTAGAGTTGATATCATTAAAAAATCAGGATAAAGAAGCACATGCCTCCAGAAAAATGGGTAAGGCTTCAAAATTTATCCCTGGTTTTCGACCAGCTATAGAGGCAGAAGTTTTAAAATTTTTAAAAGTTTACCGTCAAAAAAAGAAAATACAGAAAATTGAGTTTCCACTTGAAGTTTCCGATTTTTTTAAGGTAGTATTCGGTCTGGAAACGCGCAAAGAAAGTTTTTCTGAAAAGCAGTTTTGGAAAAAGGGCGAAGCGCTGAAGTTGGCAGCCCTTTTTATCCAGTCTAAAACCATCCTCATTAACGAAGATTTAGTCGGAGGCCGTTCCCTTCCGGAGGTAAATCAAAGGTTCAGCGTGGCACATGAAGGTGCCCACTTTATCTGTTCCCTCCAGATAGGCGAACTGCCTGAACAGCCAATCTTTTTTAGAAGTAGGCAATTGAGGCGAAGTAAAGAAGAAACCCTTGTTGATTATTGGGCTGGGGCGCTTCTTATGCCCAAACCCCAACTTACCGATAAAATAGAAGAATTTAGTAAACAAAAGATTAATCCAGACTTTGTGGCCAATCTTTCCAAGATAGGGAAAGATCTTTGTAAATATTTCGGCGTTTCCAGGCAGGCATTGGAAATACGTCTCAGGCAAATTGGAATACAGTGTAAAAATACCTTTTATGGGAGGTGATACCTGGAACTTCTTGCTTTTCCATGAAGGCGATTTATTTTTAATGGAAGCCTAACCTTTTGAGGTGGGGGGTTAAAAATGGAAGCCATTGGGTTGCAGAGAAGCTGGGAGAACTTGGGCCTACAGTCACTCTTTGCACCGGTTTGTTCCTTGGCGATAATCAGGCCATCGGGAGAGATACCTTTAAGAAAGAAGAAAGCCCTTGAGGGCTTGGAAAGGTTGCTATCTAAAGCGGAAAACGGGCTGGACTTAATCACCCAGCAGGGAGGGTATGCCTTAGGGCCACTTAATGAGTCGGTGAATGCTGAACGCGCTTTTAGGTTCCTCAAGCGAGCCCTGTCAAATAATCCGGAAGTAGCGAAAAAAGAACTACAAGACATGAAGCAGGTAATAAGCCATCTCCGCAAAAACGAACCTTGCTCTCAGGAGGAATTGGTTAAACTGCAGGAATTCTGTTCCCGTGTATTGGCTAACCTAGACCGGGAATATTTTGATTATTTATCAAACCCGCAAAATTTATGGCCATAACCCTGGTTGATTTATGATGCCGTGGGGGCCCATGCTGCAATCGCTTGTTAATCAAGCGATTAAACGAAGCGAACATCTACAAAAACGCATAAAGGAGCTTGAGAGCTGGCGGTTTACTTCTAGATCTCAAGCTCCCTTGTTTTTACTCAGACTCCTTTCTTCTTTAAATGATCAAATTTGTAATAATTTAATAGAATTTGATAAAAGCACTTTTATTCCAATAAATTACCAAGGCTATGCCGCCCTTCATGGCGAAATCAAAGTTTTAGCTTCCATGATTGCCAATCTTTATACTTATGTTAGCTATATTGAGGCAGCCAGCACAGAAACAAATCCTCCTGGAATTATTTCAGCTATCGAGCGAATTGCTACGCATTATTATCTAAACCCAAAGTGCTTATTTGTCCTTCTTTACAATGCAATTATGCTTACCACAATCTTTTATCTAAAAAGAACCTTCGTTCTGAAGACACATTTGCATTTTTGTTTGACGAAAAAGGTTTTGAAGGAGAAGAACATTTTGCTGTTTTTCTTTATCCATTAGCCCTTCGCGATGATGTCTTATGTCATGCCTTACTCATGCATGAGGTTGGGCACCTATTAGATGAGGTAAAAACAATAGTTCCGCAGGCTCTTGAAGCATTGGAACCAAAGCCTTATAGATATCCAGCAGAAGAGCTTCAAAGTTTTTTTACAGAATTTGTTGCTGATATAGTTGCAGTATGCATTCTTGGCCCGGCATACTTGTTTGCTTTTATTGAATTTCTAACATCTTTAGCCCTTCTTACTGATGTTGGTGTGTTTAAAACTCACCCTCCCCTTAATTTTAGAATCCGTAATATCCTTGATACAATCATCAGTTATGGGCAGCGATTTGGTGCTTTTGTAGGATCAAAATACGCAGAGAATGCAGAAAGGTTTTTAAATGGATTAGGCAAGCACCTAAGCAATGAAAATATTAATGCTGATACAAGATCTTCTGAAGTCTTTGACTACTTGCAACCAGCTATAGTATTAGCAAGAAATATCATAAAAGATGACGTCCCAGCAACCTTAAGATTTTCCCCTACTTCAAGGCTGTTTGAAAAATATATTGTTTGGGTTGAGAAAGGAATCCCACCGGCAGCAGATCAACTTGATGGGGAGATAAAACCTCTTAGTCTTGGTGAAATATTAAATGCGGCCTGGCTTTACCAAATTATGCATTTAGAATTTCCTTATGAATTGCCAACGTGTTTACTTGGCTCTGATTACTCAATAAGACTGATTGATATTTCGCGTCTGATACAACTAGCTATCAGGCAAAACGAAGACCTCATCCTTTACAAACAAGCTGGAATATGACGCCAGGTATCCCCAATATCCATCCTACCGGTGCTTTATCCGGTCGCGAAATTTTAACAGTCCTTGATAGGAAGCAGGAGGATGATCCCCTCGTAGTGATGCCTCCATTCTATGATGAAAAGAGCTTGCTTAGTGCAAATTGTCTCGATCTACGTCTGGGGCATGAATTTATATTGATGCGTAGAGCAGAACTGCCAACTTTAGCCTTTGGAAAAGGCGACGATTTCGGGAAAGAAGATATAAATATAACTCTTCATAGGTTTTACGAGACTACCTACGTTGGGTTCAACGATGATTTTGTACTTCACCCTGGGGAATTAGTGCTTGGGTCAACTCTTGAGTATGTCGTCCTTCCCAAAGATGTCATGGGATATATCATTGGTAGGTCCTCATGGGGAAGGTTGGGTTTAATCATTGCAACTGCAATCATCATACACCCAGGTTTCAAAGGATGTCCGACGCTTGAAATCGTGAACATAGGGAATATTCCTATACACCTATTCCCTGGGTCGCCAATTCCAATTGCGCAGGTTGCTTTCCATTGGGTGGGGCCAGGCCAAAAATCTTATGCGGGGAGGTACTCAACACAATGGGTAGGCCCTACTGGACCGGGATATAGTCGAATTCATATCGGTGACGTTTTTGAAAAATGGATTGCATTTCGAAAAGAAAAAAATAGATAACAAGTAATATAATAAAGGGGGTCTTACATGGATATTCCAACGCTTTCCTCTGAGGATAAAAAAAGTTGGGCCATCTTTCAGGCTCTCGAAGATGATGATCTTTATTCAATTCTCGGAGCAGAGCCATTATATAAGCCTGTCTCCACCCCGGAAGCCCTCCTAATGGAAGTAACTTTTCTAAAAACAAAACAAACAGTTTTATTGGGTAAACAGAGATTTCAGCAAATTAAAGAAACTGTTCGTGAAAAAATATGTAATAAATGGAAATCACTAAAAGAACAGGTTAGCACTTTTAACCAAGAGATGGTTGTGGCATTAGTGCTTGAAAGTGTTAGGAGTTTTTGCGGGGCGTCTCATTTCCCATGTGAAGCAGCAGCAGAATTGATTTGTAGGGCTTGCCATTACAGCCTGGATAAGTTTTGCGAGAATTTATTGAATTAATCGTAATTCTCTATTGCTAAAATTTATTTTCCTCCTCCCCTATTAATTTTGTAGGCAGGGACTTCTACCAATCCCTACAAATAATCTTCCAGGGCCTTTTTCAAAGTATGGCGGGCGCGTTTTAAGAGGCCGTCCACCGCCTGGGTGCTCAGGCCCATTTCTGCGGCGATTTCCTGGTAGGAAAGGTTGGCGAAGCGCTTCAGGACCAAGGCCCGGCGCTGGTTTTCCGGCAGGGCGTTTAACAGCTCCTCCAGCCGCCGGGACAGGTCCGCCTCCTCCAGGGCCTCCCGGGGGGTGGCCTGGGTATCCGGGACCATGGGCGCATCTTCCCCATCCAGGGATTCCTGGGGGCGGCGCTGGCGCAGCAGGTTCAAGCAGTGGTTGGCGGTGATGCGGTGGAGCCAGGCGCTCACCGTGGCTTTGGGTTCGAAGCGGTGGGCGTTTTCGTACACCTTGATGAAGACTTCCTGGAGGGCGTCTTCGGCTTCCAGGGGGTCTTTCAACAGGCGGTAGGCCACCTGGTAGAGGCGGGTCTGGTGGCGGCGGATGAGTTCCGTCAGGGCATGGGCGTCGCCCCGGGCAATGCGCCGGAGCAAGGCGTAATCCAGGTCGGTGGGAGGTTGGCTCAAAACCGGGTGAGGATAAGGTCGCCTTTTTTGCAGGCCCGGAGCAACTCCAGGTGGCGCAAGGTGGCAAATTCCCGGCGCAGGTCGGCTTCCGAGAGATTCAAGGCCTGGACCGCTTCCGCCATGGAAATCTCGCCCTGTTCCTTTACCAGGTCATAAAAGCGCTGCTGGGTGGCGGTGAGTTGAGGGCCCCCGGGCGCGTCTTTCAGGCTGCGGGCCAGGTGCACCGCCCAGGGGTCGCAGGTGCGCAAGGGGCTGCGGGCCTCCATAAAGCAGTCCTCACAGAGCCGCTCCCCGGCAAATTCCCGGGCCTCAGCCCCGTCGGTCTCCGCCCCGCACCGGGCGCCGACGATGGTTTCCACATTTCCGGCCATAATAAAAATCGGCGGGTGGGGGGCCAGGGATTTTTAGTAATGGGCAAAAATTCCCAAGCGGCCGAATCCGGCTATCCCCGGCGCCCCGTCCGGAACCTTTACAGCTCGTAATCCCCCTCCATCTCCAGGATGAATTCGCCGGGCTTTTCCGCGGAGGGTTTCACCGTAAAGGTGCCGGCTCCTTTAAGGCCGCTCAACTTGCCGATGCCTTGGGTAACCTCCCATTTCCCTTTGGTCATGGGTCCCATCTTTTCCCCGTGAAAGCGGGAATAGACCACCCCTTCCTGGTAAATAGTCATGGCATACCCCTGCATGGGGCCATCGCCTTTGACCCGGTCATGGAAGCCGACGCTGCGTCGGTAAACGAATTCTCCGGCCACCCCGGGGGTATATTCGATGGGCTTTCCTTCCATTTCGGTGAGCATCAGGGTATGGTCGGGGACATCGCCCACGGCGAGATTTTCCCGACGAGTGACAAAAATGCGAAAGCTGGCTTTGCGGTGCATGGCGATTCCTCCTTTAGGTCGTTGGGGCGGCCCTGAGTGGCCGCCCTTCGGGACGCACACCTGGGTACGCCCCTAGATGAAAATACTGCGCGGTGCGGTTTTAAATTTTGGGGGGCGCATGGCCTCATGACCCCACCCCCCTAATTTAAATATCCAATTCGTTCAATTCAAGCACATTGCTCTGAATAAATTCCCGGCGGGGCTCCACCTTGTCGCCCATGAGGATGGTAAAAATCTCATCCGCGGCCACCGCGTCTTCCACGTTAACCTTGAGCAGGGTGCGGGATTCCGGGTCCATGGCCGTTTCCCAGAGCTGCTCCGGGTTCATTTCCCCCAGGCCTTTAAAGCGCTGAACCATGACACCTTTCTGGCCCTCCTCCTGGACGAAGGCCAGGAGAGCTTCCAGGGTGGGAAATTCCCAGGTGCGGTCTTTGGTCTCCACGATATGGGGCGGGGTCTTGAAATCATCCAGGGCCTGGGTCAGCTTTACCAGGGCCTGAAAGTCGCTGCCTCCGAAGAGTTCCCAGTCCAGGCGCATTTCGGCGCCTTCCCGCTCCCGGGGAGCGACGAGAATGGCCCAGGATTGGTGCTCGTCGTCCGGCTCCAGGCGGGCGGTCCAGCGGCCGGCGTTCAGGGTCTCGGCCAGCGCCTGGAGTTTGGCTTCGTCCCGCAGGCTTTCTTTGGTCACCAGGCCGTGGTCCAGGACGGCGCTCAAAACCTCCCGGGCCAATCCCCGTTTGTCAAAGCGGCTTAAGTATTCCTGGTAGGCCATGACCCTTTCCAAGGCCTGGTGCAGGGCCGGGCCTTCCAGGGTGCGGCCGGGGGAGAGGCGCAGGCGCTTCTTGTCGGTGCCCCGCTGGAGGAGATACTTTTTAAAATCGCTGTTGTCCTTCAGGTAGGTCTTCTCGCTGCCCCGGGTGAGGCGGTAGAGGGGGGGCTGGGCGATATACAGGTGGCCGCCTTCGATCAAGGGCAGCATCTGGCGGTAAAAAAAGGTGAGCAGCAGGGTGCGGATGTGGGCGCCGTCCACGTCCGCGTCAGTCATGATGATGATCTTGTGATAGCGCAGGTTTTCCAGGTCCTTCTGCTCCTGAGACAGGTCCGACCCCAGGGAAGAAATAAGAGTCCGGATTTCCGAATTTTCCAACATCTTCTCAAACCGGGCCTTTTCCACGTTGATGATCTTGCCTTTGAGGGGTAGGATGGCCTGGAAGCGGCGGTCCCGGGCCTGTTTGGCGGAGCCGCCGGCGGAGTCGCCCTCCACCAGGTAGATTTCCCGGCGGGCGGGGTCCCGCTCCTGGCAGTCGGCCAGCTTCCCCGGCAGGGTCATGTCGCCCAGCGCGCCCTTTTTGCGCACCAGGTCCCTGGCCTTGCGGGCCGCTTCCCGGGCCCGGGCCGCTTCCAGGAGCTTCCCTAAAATAGCCCGGGCCACCCGGGGGTTTTCCCCCATGTAAGACAGGAGCCGCTCGTAGATGACGTTCTCCACCAGGCCCTTGACTTCGCTGTTTCCCAGCTTGGTCTTGGTCTGGCCCTCAAATTGGGGATGGGGCAGCTTGACGCTGAGCACCGCGGTGAGCCCCTCCCGGACATCTTCTCCCGTGAGATGGCTGTTTTTCAGATTCTTGGGCAGATCGCTGGCGGTCATGTACTGGTTGATGACCCGGGTCAGCCCGGCCTTGAAGCCGCTTAAGTGGGTGCCCCCTTCCCGGGTGTTGATATTGTTGGCGAAGGTGAAGAGATGCTCGTTGTAAGTGTCGTTGTACTGGAAGGCCAGTTCCATCTGGATGCCGTTTCTGCCTCCGGAAATATAAATGACGTCCGGATGGATGGGGGTCTTGTTGCGGTTCAGGTACTGGACGAAGGAGACGATGCCGCCTTCGTAAAGAAACTCATTTTTCTTGCCGCTTAACTCGTCCGCCAGCAGGATGAGGACGCCGCCGTTCAGGAAGGATAATTCCCGGAGGCGCTGAGCCAGGAGGTCGTAGCTGAATTGGATGTTTTCAAAAATTTCCGGGTCCGGGCGGAAGACTACCTTGGTGCCCCGACGCCTGGTTTTCCCAGTGATGGTTAGGGGGGTGACGGTCTTGCCCCGTTCGTATCTCTGGTGATAGACCTTGCTGTCCCGGCGGATTTCTACTTCCAGGTATTCGCTCAAGGCATTGACCACGGAGACGCCCACGCCGTGGAGGCCGCCGGAGACCTTGTAGGCGCCGGAGTCGAACTTGCCCCCGGCGTGGAGGCGGGTCATGACCACTTCCACCGCGGGGAGCTGCTCCGTGGGGTGAAGGTCCACGGGAATGCCTCGGCCATTGTCCTCCACGGTGACGCTGTTGTCCGTATGGATCTTGACCTTGATTTCGTTGCAGTGCCCGCCCATGGCCTCGTCAATGGAGTTGTCCACCACCTCATAGACCAGGTGGTGGAGGCCTTCGGGGCCGGTAGTGCCGATAAACATGGCCGGACGTTCCCGCACCGGCTCCAGGCCCTTGAGGACCTGGATCTGTTCGGCGCCGTACTTCGCTTCACCGGAAAGTACTAAGCTACCGCTAGCTACAAAATTTGAATCTTGGTCAGGCAAAAGGTTACTCCTATAAAATAATTTTTCACTCTTGAGGAATCTTGATGGTTCCTCGGATCAGGTCATTCATGGTTTGGGGTGAGGTTATGGTTGGACACAATAGTTCCTTGATTCCCCTTCGGAACATGGCCTGGTCCACAGGCTTATGGGTTCCCATCACTAGGTGGATCTGGGGAAAAGCATTTTTTATCACATCCACGTACATGTTGATAAAAGGACAAACCGCGGTCATGCAGAAGGATAAGTGCAAAGCGTCAACTTTGAATTCCGCCACGGCTTTCACCCGCTTTAAAATCTTTTCGGGCGCCGCGGTGGTGGGACAGCCGGCGCAACTGATAATGCCGATCAAATCGAGAGGTTCATCCTGGGGGTATTGCTCAAAGAATCCTCTCCGCTTTCTCAAGTCCCCCAGGCAGACCACCGAGGCGCAATGGCTTTCCTGGGTGCAGTTGGAGCAGGTAATGATGCCGATACGCGCCATATTTTATTCCTTGGTTACTTTAATCCGAGGGACCACCTTCATTTCAAACCGCACCCGGCCGTAGCCGGCGCATTCCACCCCCAGGTCGGGGCATTGGACGAATTTCATGAAGTGGAATTGATTGGGGTCCAGGCCTTCACTAAGTCTTTCGTTGATGAGGGCCACCGGCACGTTAAATTGGGCCACGGCATAGACGCACAGGCGCGGGGGGCAGAGCTTGGTGATGAAGTTGCCGTCCACGTCCAGGACGATTTTATCCCCGATTTGGTAGCCGGAATTACAGTTTTTGGCCTGCACCACTTCCGCCACGATGGAGTATTTAGGCGCGGCCTGGGCCAGACGGTTAATTTGCCTGAGCCTGGGGTCGCCTTCCGGGAACGACTCCATCTCCTCCGTCGAATAACCCACCCGGATTCCGAAGCGTCTTAGGGTTTTTCGTTCATCCATGCCTGGTTTTTTCCTGCTCCGAAAAGTCCTAACCTGCACAGGCTGGAAAGCCTGTGCCACCAATCCTTTTGTTTTTATGATACCCGAAGACTCCTGAAACCACCGAAAACCGAGAAGCGTCTCTTACAGGCTCATGGGCATAATGATGCTGAAATAATTGGGGTCCTCTTTGTCAATGATGCGGCAAGGGCGGTCTTTTTCATTGACTTCCATCAACACCGTCTCTCCGGTCATGACATTCAGCGGTTCCAGGAGGTAGCGGGCATTAAAGCCGATCTCAAACTGCAAGCCCTCCGGCTCGCCCTTTTCCAGGGTCAGAGGCAAGAGTTCCCTTCCTTCCCCGATTTCAGGATTCTGGAAGGTGATCTCTGCCAGGTCCGAGGTGAGTTTCAGGATCACCCCTTTGAACCGCTCGGTGGACAGAAGCGAGATGCGCCTCAAGGTGTCGAACAGCCCCCGGCGGTTCAGGGCGAACTGATAAGCAAAGGTTTCGGGAATGATTCGGCGGTAATCGGGGAATTTCTTCTCCAGCAGACGGATAAACAGGTATTTGTTGTTCACCTTCAAAGCCAGGCTTTTCTGGCCTAAGCCCAGGGCTACTTTTTCCTCTTCCGCCAGCAACCGGGAGATTTCCGCCACCCCTTTCCGGGGAATGAGGATGCCTTCCTCAATGGCGAAACGTTCGCTCTCCGGCAGCAGCCGTTGGATGAGAGTGAGGCGGTGGCCGTCGGTGGACACCATTCGGAGGCTGTACGGGCCTTTTTCCCCTTCTTCCGCCTCTTCAATCTTTTCCTCCCCGGCTCCCTCTTCTGCCCCTTCTTCTATACCCCCTTCCTCCTCTGCTCCTTCCCGCACCCGCTCCCAAAAGATGCCGGAAAGGTGGTACTGAAGGTCATCGCCGGACACCGAGAAAATGGTCTTTTCAATCATTTCCCGGAGTTGGGCGCTTTCCACTGCCACCAGGTCCAGGTCCGTGGCCTGGGGCACGGGAGGGAATTGATCCGCCGGCAGGCCCAGAAGCTGATAGCGGGAGTCGCTCACCGTCAGCTGAAGGTTGGATTTCTCGGTTCCCACCAGGTCCAGAAGTTGGCCGGGAAGTTCTTTAATCAGGTTAAAGCAGTAGTGAGCCGGTAGAGTCAGGGCCCCCGGTTCCTCCACTAGAGCGGGATAAAAACCCCGGAAGCTCACTTCCAAGTCGGTGGCGGCAATTTGAACGCCATCCGCTTCCGCCTGAAAGAGAAAATTGCCCAAAATGGGCATGGTGCCCCGCCGGTCCACCACTCCCAGGGTCCGGGCAATGCCTTTCATCAGAGTTTCTCGTTCCATCTTTACCCGCATCGAATAGACTCCTATAAAATTAGAATTTGAAATATAGTTTTAAGAATAAGGAGCGCAAATTCTGTTGATAACTAGGTTAAGTATTCTGGTTTACTATCTTTTTTATCGTCAAACACTGAGCTTGCACTTTACCTCCATCTGGATTTATCCTCATTGTCATTCCCACCGCCGCGGCAGGTTGTCGAAAAGCCGGAGGCATTGAAAAACCGTTTTCAGGTTTGGGTTAATAAGCCGCGGTTGCCACGGCCTTATCCCTAGAACTCCGCGAGCATTCTGACATTTTGGATTTGATTTTGGGCAGATGCTCCTTTATCACCAGCCAGACCTTATGGGGGTCAACCCCGTGAGTTTGTCGCGCATCACTGGCCGTACTTCTTCTTCAGGTTCTGGGCTTGAGCCTGCACCGCGAGTTGGATTTCCTCAAGCGGTGCCGACTTCCCCCGATTGCTGCTATGCTTCCCCTTCACCAAATTTCTCCGTTAAGCCTACTCGCACACCGCGCCTTTACTGCCGGAACTCACCATGCGGCTGTAGCGGGCCGCGTAGCCGTGCTTGATTTTAGGTACCGGGGGCTGCCAGG
>Ga0194113_10005911_pt1 | contig 15641 bp, 23 predicted proteins | sample TA2MahC200mmetaG_FD_146193 | JGI IMG/M metagenome (GOLD analysis project Ga0194113, IMG submission 146193) | Freshwater microbial communities from Lake Tanganyika, Tanzania - TA2015017 Mahale Deep Cast 200m | ecosystem: Environmental > Aquatic > Freshwater > Lake | place: Tanzania: Lake... | reverse complement strand
CCAAGGTGGTGGTTATCGCGAATTGTTTTTCCTTTGGCAGACATAACAAAAGACCAAGTGTATGCTCTTGCTCAAAAGCAAGATTTTGATTTTTTTTCAAAGACCAAACAGAGTCAAGACTTCTGTTATGTTTCTGGTAGTGACATCTCCAAGTTTATTGAAAAAGAGCTTGGAAAGAAGCCAGGAAAGATAATTGATACAACCGGAAAAATCCTTGGTACCCACAATGGCTTGTGGTTCTACACTTTAGGCCAAAGAAAAGGTCTTGGAAGAGATAGCAAGAGATATTTTGTTTGTGGTTTTGATATTAAAAAAAATCTTTTAATAATAACACACACGCAAGAAAAGAAAATCAAAGAGATATCTTTAGAAAAAGTAAACTTGATAACAAAGAAGTTGCCAAAAAACCTAAAAGTAAAGATAAGATACACAACAAAAGAGATTTCTGCAAAAGTATCTTTGCAAAAAGGCAACAAAGCAAAAGTAATCTTCAAGCAGCCACAAACAGTAGTTACTCCTGGCCAGTTCTGTGTATTTTACAAAGGCGATAAATGTCTAGGCGGAGGAATCATAGTATGAAATTAAAAAACACTTATTATTTGATGAGACACGGGCAAAGCCTTGCTAATCTTAAACATATAATTATTAGTTGTCCAAAAAATGGTGTGCCTCACTTTGGACTTTCAGCGTTTGGTAAAAAACAAGTGCTAGATTCTATTTCCAAAAATAAAGAATTTGACAAAAACACAATAATCTATTCCTCAGACTTTAAAAGAGCAAGAGAAACAGCAGAGATTGTTAGAACACACATTAAAGCAAAGCCAATAATCTTTTCAAAAAATCTAAGGGAAAGGGATTTCAAGCAATTAGAGAAAAAAGATTATAGTAATTTTTATTTAAAGATTTGGAAGTATGATCTTTCAGGTAAGCCCTATAAGAATATAGAATCAGTTTATTCAATAGCTAATAGATTTAAAGAACTACTTTTACATTTAGAAAAAAAATACAACAAAAAGAAGATTATTCTAGTTACTCACGGAGATATCATTAGTGTTGGCCTAACTGTTTTCAATAATAAGAACCCAAAGTATCATCACAAGCTTTTTTCTATGTTAGAAAATGCAGAACTAAGAAAAGCAAACAAATAATTTGCTTTTCTAATACCACACACTTAAAAAGCCTTTGATTCCATATATATAATATTCTCTATGGAATAAGTTCTGGTAATAGATTTAACTTTTTAGTTTAGAAAGAGTGGTAAGAAGATGACAGAGAATATATTTTATAATTTCTTAAATGAAAATTCAGTTTTTACTGATAAAGCAAAGATATCCCCGCATTATGCTCCTGAGAAATTGCCATTTAGAGATGAACAAATAAAGGATTTATCTTTATGGTTGTCTCCAGTTCTAAAGAAAGCAAAACCACACAATATCTTTGTATATGGTAAAGTTGGAACTGGTAAAACAACAGTTGTAAGGCATGTGGTTTTACAGCTTGAAACTTTTGCAAAAGACCAGCATCTTCCACTTGTAACAGTTTATCTAAATTGTAGAAACTATCAAACTAAATATACTGTCCTAGTTTATTGTGTTCAATTATTCTATCCTGATCAAAATTTCTTTGGTTATTCAAGGTCTTTTATTTATGATAAGTTTTTAACTTATATAAAAGAGAACAAGATAAATTTTGTAGTAGTTCTTGACGAGATTGATAAAATCAAAGACAAAGAAATTGATGATTTGATTTACACTTTAACAAGAGCAAACGATGAACTTGAAAGTGGTTCTGTTTCAGTTATTGCAATTTCAAATAATATCTTCTTTAAAAATAATCTTGACTCAAGAACAAAAAGCTCTCTTTGTGAGCAAGAGGCGGTTTATCCCCCTTACAATGCAGAAGAGTTAAGAGATATACTTAATCAAAGAATAGATATTGCTTTTAAAAAAGACGTTGTTAGCGCATCAGCAATTAATGCGGCATCAGCAATTGCTGCAAAAGAATCAGGAGATGCAAGACGTGCAGTTATGTTACTTTTAAGAGCAGGAGAGATTGCAGACTTAAACGGAATTTCTAAAGTCACAGACAAAGAAGTATATGATGCTAAAGAAAAAGTTGAGCAAGAGGTTATGAAAAGCATGGTTTTAACTCTTCCTGTTCAACTTCAATTAGTACTTCTTGCAATTGCCCAGGGCTCTCTAAAGCCAAAAGGCATTCTTGCAGTAACAGGTCAATCTATGGATTCAAATATTCTTTATTCAGGAGAAATCTACGACAAGTATTGCACACTTTGTGAGAAGTATTCTGAAAAAGCAGTAACAATAAGATGGTTTAGAGAATACATTACTGAACTTGAAACATATGGTTTTATTTCTACAACAATTTCAGGTAAAGGTGTTAAAGGAAATACTACTTTGATAAGACTAGGAATAGATGCCCAAACAATTATTGATCTTTTAAAGTCTGAGTTTTCTGAGTAGTTGTCCCATTTGGTACAATTACTCCCATTTATATATCTTTTTTTGCATATATTATTTGTGACTAGTTATGGATGATTCTAAAAAGATTTTAGATCCAATAAGGATTAAGATTTTATCTTCTATGAGAAAGCCAGGAGTATTAATTCCAAACATTAGACAATTAAAAAAGCAAACCGGTTTTCATAGAGCGACAATCAAGTCTTCAATTGACTTAATGGAAAAGCAAGGACTAATCAAGCATTATATTCCTTCTTTAAATGCAACTGTTGCAGGTTATGGTCTAAGAGTTTGGACATATCTTCAATTCGATATTTCTTCTGAAAAAACAAAGAATCATCTTAAGAAAATAATAACGACTATGCCAAATGTTTATCATTGTTCTGAAGTAATAACAGAGAAAGGCTATAATGTTGCGATTGGTTACTTAGCAAAAAATGTTGAAGATTATTATAATAATATCCAAAGGCAGTATTTTCTAAATTATCCAGAAATCTACAATTACATAAAAGAAAGAACAGTATATTATTTAACAGATCCAACATATGTTCAAAAAAGCCACAGTAGTGCAGTTATTGATATTTTAGAGAAAGAGCAAGGTATTGAATGATTTATATGGAAATTGAAATAGTTTATGATATATCTGCAGGAAAGAATGCAGAAAACAAATATAAAGGCAGAAATCGTTATCTTGAAAAAATTAAAGGGATAGATAAAGCTTTAGAAATCACTGCTTCTAAAATGATTCTTCTTGAAAAAGAAAAAGCAAAGAAACCAAAACTTGAGATTAAGAAAAAAGAAGAAAGAAATAAAGAATGGTATGAAAAATTCAAATGGTTTTTTACAAGTAATGGTTTTTTAGTTCTTGCAGGGCGTGATGCAAAAAACAACGAATATCTTGTTAAGAAGCATTTCTCAGAACACGATTTATATTTTCACGCGGACATTTCTGGTGCACCCCACACTCTTCTTTTAAATCCAGATAAAAAAGAAATTAAAGATATTGATAAAGAAGCAGCAGCAAATTTTGCCGCTATTCATTCTTCTGCGTGGTCAAGTGGCACATTTTCTGTTGATGTTTATTCAGTGAGCTATGGTCAAGTAACAAAGACTGCGGGTTCTGGAGAGTCTCTTGGAACAGGTGCTTTTGTTATTCGTGGGAAAAGAGATTATTATAAAAAAATAGATTTAAAGATTGCAGTAGGTTATGATTCTAAAAAAAAAGTTGTGATTGTAGGGCCGGTTTATGCCATCTCTTCAACATGTAAAGACCACTTTATTTTGATTCCTGGAAAAATAAAGAAATCAGATATATGTAAAGAGCTTAAAGCAAGATTTTCAAAGAAAGGCATAGTCGTTTCTGTTGATGACTTAATGTCTAATCTTCCGCCAGGAGATTGTGAAATAAAATAAAAAAGGTAAACAATTATGGGTGCAACACCAAAAACAAATTTTAGAAGAATAAAATCTAGACCAATTCTAAAAGCAAGAAAAATTAAAAAAAGATAATTCTAAAAAATACCACTAAAGAAAATTAAAATTAATGGTATTGCAATTAATGCCCCCCAAACAAGAGGGTTCCATCTTATTATCTTTGCTCCATCAAGCGGTCCAAAGGGTATCAAATTAAAGAATGCAATCCATAAGTTAATAAAAACACCATAACTAACAATTAACATCGGTGCTCCAAAGATTGCAGCAATAAAAAATAAAACAGCCATAACTAAATTTGCAAGAGGCCCAGCCATTGATGTTATCCCTTCTTCTTTTCTACTATGCGCTTTTCCAAATATATAAACTGCTCCCGGAGCAACAAAAACAAAACCTAATAGTGCTGCAAAGAAAACACCTGCAATCAAGAATGTTGGCCACATAACAAATCTTGCTTGTGAACCGAAATGTATTCCTGTATATTTGTGTGCAAGTTCATGCACAATAAATGATGTTGCAGTAATTATTAGACTTAGACCGAAGTTTGTAAAAAAACCAAGCCAAGTAAAATTAAATTGCTTAGTAGTAATATAATCAAGTAAACTATAATTTCCAAGAACTATAGCAAAGCAAAGAGATATTGCAATCCAAGCAATTATTAAATCTTTAATTTCTGAGTGTTTCATATTTATTCTTTCTTTAAAAATATTTTATTAAAATTACTATTTATTTTTTCTTTTAGTTCTTCTAAATCAATGTTGTTTTCGTTTGCCAAGAGCTTATATGATTTTTTTATATCTGAGATAGTGATTGGTTCTTCTTCAAAAAATACAGGGTAATCTGTTTCAACAAAAATATGATCCAGATGTTCTTTAATATTAGGTAAGTTTGGTTTATTAAATCTAATTGTTAGATAATAATTTCTGTCAAGAGCAATTTCAATTTCTTTTTCATTTCCTGAAAACTGATGAAGTATTATTGGAAAGCCACCCCAGGATTTCAAGATATCAAGTACAGCTTTAGTTGCATATCTGGAATGTATGATTGCTGGCAGTTTATTTTCTTTTGCAATCTCAAGTTGCTTTTCAAAAACAATTTTTTGTTCTCTTCTAAGTTCTGGGTCTTTTGTTATCTTATAATCTAAACCAATCTCGCCGATAGCAACAATCTTTTTTGTATCCTCTAAGATTATGTTAAGATAATTAAGACAATCCTTTAGTCCTTCTTTAATAACAACATCAGGATATATTCCATATGCAAAGTAAAGTCCACGGATATTCTCTCTTCTAATTCTTTCAAGTTTTCTATAGCTTTCAATATCTATGTTATTTGCCACAGCAGATATTTCTCCTTTTGCAAACTCTGCTTTTAAGACTTCTAAAGATAAATTATCATAATGACAATGAATGTCTATGAATTTTAAATCTTTATTCTCCATATATAATATATGACTATACTTAATTTTAAAGAATATAGTTTAGATATACCGGCAAGGGTTTATCTTCCAAGCGACGATACTGACCTAATGATAGAGGTTCTAGAGGCAGAAGTAGTTAAACCTAACAAACATTTTATGTCTGCAATTGATATTGGTTCAGGAAATGGTTTTTTGTCTCTTGAAATTTACAACAATGCAGATGAGATATATTCTGTAGATATTAACCCAATAGTCATTGATTATCTTCTAAATATCAAAGAACAATATAATCTAGAAAAACAAAAAATAGTATATTCAAGTCTTTTTGATTCTATAGGGGAAGACAAAAAGTTTGATTTGATTATCTTTAATCCACCATATGTTCCAAGTGAAGAAATAGAAGACGAAGATGATGACGAGATTAATGGCTATGATTTAGCAGTTAATGGTGGAGAGAAAGGAAGAGAAGTAATTGACAAGTTTGTTAAAAAGTTATCAAAACACTTAAGCGACAAAGGAGTTTGTTATCTTTTGGTTTCTTCTCAAAATGAACCACTTGATATTATTGAAAATCTAAAATTAGAAAAGCTACATGCAGAAATACTTTCTTCCAAAAAACTTTTCTTTGAGGAATTATTTGTTTTAAAGATTACGAGAGTTTAAAATTATGCCAGCAAATGTAAGCTACGAGTATGTTGTAGCCCAAAAGAAATATGATGAGGCAAAGACTGATGAAGAGAAAGTTATTGCTCTTCAAGGTATGCTATCTGCATCGCCCACCCACAAGGGTTCTGAAAATCTTCGTAGAGACATAAGTAAAAGAATTTCAGAGCTAAAAATAAAAATGGAAAAAAGAGCGGCAGCTCTTAAAAAAACAGGACATTCTATTGGCATAAGAAAGGAAGGGGCTGGCCAAGTTGTTATTGTTGGTCTTGCAAATTCAGGCAAAAGCACATTTCTTACAAAATTTACAAATGCTAAACCAGCAATCGCATCTTATCCATACACAACAACAAAACCAGAGATTGGTGTTCTTAATTATGGTGGGGCCCACATACAAATAGTCGAACTACCATCCTTCTTAGAGTCTAAAGAAATGGCAAACCAAATAATTTCTATTATAAGAAGCGCGGATGCAATTATTTTCATAGTTCCAAATAATTCTCTTGAGCAAAGAGATAAATTAATTTCTATTCTTGATTCTCAAGATATTTATGTTACAAAACAAAAACCAAAAATAGAGCTGACAAAAAGCTCAGAACTAGGCATTACTTTTATTAATGAACAAAATCTGATGATTCCAAAAGAACAAGCAATTTCTCTATTGAAAGATTCAGGTTACAGAAACCACACACTAATTCTTGGACAAAAGACAACCACAAATGACCTCTTGTTATTAATGAACCCTAGAGCGGTTTATATCCCTTCAATATTTGTAATAATGTCTTTTATAAAAAGCAAACAAGATATTGAAAATTACAAATCTATAAAAACCTTTGACTTCAAAGATGAAACAAAGATTACAGAAGAAATATTTAAGATGGTAAACAAAATAATTGTTTACACAAAAAAGCCAGGACAAAAAGCAGATATGTCTGATCCTTTGGTTTTAGAAAAAGGAACAACAGTTAAAGTTGCTGCAAAGCAGATACACAAATCTATTTCTAAAGAGCTAAAATCAGCAAAGGTTTGGGGTAGCACAAGGTTTCCTGGCCAAAATGTAGCAAGAGATTATGTGCTAAAAGATAGAGACATTGTTGAATTTATTGCTTAGTTTTAGTATATTTTCTTAAAGAAAAAGCTTTATAAAAGAAATACATATATATTATTTTAGAAAAATATATTTTAATAGCTATATCTATAGATAACAAATGACATCAAAAGAAAATCAAAGTTTAGAAGAAAAACTATATAGATTATTTATACCTATAACTGAAAGCATACAATCAAAAGAGCTTAAAGAAAAGCTAATGCAAGCAGATATCTCTGAGGAACTAAGTGTTTATTTATCTAAGTATTTATTCTATGCGATATTTATTCCATTATTGTTTATAGTTCTAGGTACTTTTGCATTAATTGCCTTAGATTACACTCAATATTTAAAAGTGTTATTCGTTGTTAGTTTTATTTCTATGTTTGGAATCATAATCTATTCATTGATATTTCCATACCTAAAAGTAAGTTCAAAAGTAGGAGAAATAAAAAACAATCTTTCTCTTGCAATACTTAGTATGTCAAGTGTTGCAGAGTCTGGTGCACCACCAGAAGCTATGTTTCACACCTCTGCAGTAAAATCAGAAACACCATATATTAGTAGAGAGTTTGATAAAATAAATCGTTATCTTGATTTGGGGCTATCACTACCTGAAGCAATGGACCAACTATGTGAGAAGACCCCTTCACTGGAATTAAAGAAGTTTATAATAGAATTAAAATCCAACATAGAGGCAGGAGGGTCTCTTCCTGAATTTATGAAGAAAAAAGCAGAACATGCCCAATTTACTTATAAGTTAATGCTTGATACAATGAACAAAAAAGCAGAAACATTTGGAGATATTTATTCCGCAATTGTTATTGCAGGCCCGCTTTTCCTTTTCTCATCAGTAATGTTACTTGGGATGATAGGCGGTGGAGTTGGTATTGCAGGAATAAGTATAGAAATGTTATTAATAATTGGAGTGTTTGGTTTAGTACCATTAGTAAATATTTTCTTTTTAGTAATTTTACAATTAGCATCATAAGGAGTACAAGATGAAGTTTAATCCAAGATTAGAGTTTTTGCTAGATGCTGCCGCAAAAGGAGCAATAGGTTCACTTGTACTTGGTATTTTACTTGTTAAAACAAAGTTCTTTATATTTTGTATTTTTCCAGTAATCATTGCAGTAGGTATTGCTTCTGTTTTTTACACAAAAAAAACAAGATCACTTGAGAGTAATCTTTTTGTGTTCTTAGATGACTTGAAAGATTTATTGCAAGGCGGAATGAATATAGTTACAGCAATGGAAGTAATTTCTGATCACGATTACGGCGCATTAAACCCCTATATAAAAAGGATAACTGCCCAAGTAAAGATAGGCGTATCTTTTGATGTGTCTTTAGTAGAAGTTTTTTCAGAAATAGATAGCCCGCTGTTTAATAAAATTGCAAATGTTATATCTGAAACCATGAAATATGGTGGTAATCTTATTAAAATATTTACTGCAGTTTCCAACTATGTTAAATTAATAGACGAGATGGGGGAAGAAAGAAGGTCAAAAACATTTTCAACAGTATTTTCTTCATATTTTATGTTTTTTATTTTTATAGCAATAATTCTTACAATACAAATTGTTTTCTTACCAATGCTACAGTCAAATGAAATAAACACATCAGGAGCATCTCTTACTGAGATTAATTTTAATGCTTATTTCCTTTATCTTTTAATTATTCAAGCAGGCTTTGCAGGTCCAATAATTGGTAAGATTGCTGAAGGTAATGCAATGGCAGGAATCAAGCATTCCATAATTCTTTTAGTAATATCAATACCAATATATGTTTTGATTTCAATGTTGTTTGTTAAATAAGTTAAGTTTATATAAATATATGAGATATATATTAATAGGATAAAATATGGTATCAATATTTAAACTAAAAAAGAAAGGAGTTTCTCCATTAATTGCTACAATTCTACTTGTAGCTGTTTCTTTGTCTCTAGCAGGCATATTATATTCTTGGGCATCACAAAACGCAGGAGACACCGTAACAAGTGTTACTGAAACCTCTAAACAATGGAGAGAATGTAGTGCTATAAATCTTTATTTAGAGCAAGGCTGTATCTATGATGCAGATGGCGGTTTATCTTTTGTTTTACATGATTCTTCTACAGTAAATATTGACGGAAACATAAATATTACAGTCATTGATGCTAATAACACAATTGCAAGCACTTCTATTGCCCCCGCATTCTCAGGAAGAGCAATGGGAATAGATAGTTCTACTTTTACAAATGCAGAAGATTTTGAAGATTTAACTTTACCTATAAGATTAAGAGTTTTTGTTGATGGTTGCCCTGACAGAGCTGCATCTACTAATAGTTGTGCAAGTAATTGATAATATATGAAATTAAAAGCAATCGATGCATTGATTACTACAATTTTAATCATTATAATTTCAATAATATTAATAGCCATTATTCTTGCATGGAGTAAAAATTTCACACAAGGCACAGTAAATAAAGCTGATGAACTAATTAATGAAAAATGCGATCAAGCAACAATAAGATTAACAGATTGTTCAATAACTGATGATGGAAACATCATTTTTCAAATAAAAAACACAAGTACCAATTATGATTTTGAAAGCCAAGATACATTTAAAGTTCTAGTTTTCTTAGACACAGGAGAGCTTGATTCTGAGAAAGAACTAACTCTTGCAAGTGGAACCTGGAATGGTTTACAAAGAGGTCAATCCATTATTGCAGAGGTTTCCCCAATAACTCCAAGCTTTACCGAGGGTTCTGGAGCAATGGTAAATGTCACAGTCAGGTCAACAATATGTCCATTAACATCAACAACAATAACTGGTTGCCATAGGTAGAAGCTTTTTAAATGTTTTTGTTATATTATATTAATTATATTATATTTTGGAGGAACAGTATATGAATTTTAAAAAAGCAATAGAACCATTAATTGCTACAATCTTGCTAATAGTAATTGCAGTTATTTTAGTAGTAATTGTACTAGCTTGGGGTAAGAACTTCTCTACAGAAGGATTACACAAAGCAAACAATCTTGTTTCAGATGACTGTATAGGAGCAACAATTGCATTATCTTCTTGTGATTGGGATAAAGACGCAAACACCGCAACTTTCTTTATAAAAAACACAAGTGATACTTACACTTTCCCAGCAAACGGATTTATTGCAAATGTTATAAGTGATACAAATTCTTCACTTTTTAATATGGATAAAGCAGTAACAAGTTTAGAAATAGCTCCAGGAGCAACAGTTAGAGGAACAATTACAGGTTTAACTACTGTAACAGGTCAAACAAGAGTAACAGTTACAGTTAGAGCAAGTGCTTGTCCTAATAGTGCAGTATATTCTTTAAAGAATTGTCAGTAAAAGATGGTAAATTATGATTTCAAGAAAAGCAGTTTCCCCAATAATCGCAACAGTACTTCTAGTAGTGATTGCTTTGATATTAGTTGGACTTTTGCTTTCTTGGGGTCAAAACTTTGTTCAAAGAAGCACATCTGATGCAGATACTGCAATTGATAGAAAATGTATAGGTGCAGATATCACAATAACAAATTGCGACTATAATGGTGAAGGCGAAAAAGGAACAATTGGTTTTATAATAATCAATTCTGGAAAAGTTGATTTTAGAGCTGATGAAAACATTAATCTAATTTTAATAGATGATGATGGAAATCTTGTTAATGACAAACTTGATATCCTTAATGAGTATAATGTTGCAGAACCAGAAGATAGACAAGCCTTTAGAAGAGGAGAGTCTGCTCAAATCTTTGTTGAAGATTATGATGCGACAACACCAGTTACTGTTGAGATAAGAAGCACACAATGTTTTAACTATTTTTCAAGAACAACTTGTAATTAGATTCTCTCTATTTTTAATAGTTTTATTTTTTCTTCTTTGTCAACTATAGCTAGAACAAATTTAGCATGTATTGTGGTTGCTAGTCTTTCTGATTTAATTAATTGATTATTATCAATCTTATTTTTTAGTACATCGACAACCATTTCTGTGTGAGTATGCTCTCCTACTTTTGATTTTCTATAGATTCTAAAATCAAAGCCAAAAGTGTTGCCCTCTTTTACAATAAATCCTTTATTTATAAATTCTTTAAAAACTAAATATTTGTTTATGAAATTTGCTATTTCTTTTTTGCAAATTTTCTCTAACCTATCTTTAGCTATTACCTTGTTATTCTTATCTACGACTTTTATTTTTTTATTTTCAAGAAAATACAAGCACTCAAACAAGTCTAAGCAAGTTTCTGTTCCTTTCCTAAACCCAAATCCTTTCTGCACTAATTGGCTTTTAAGATTATTGTCTTTAATTATCCCACTTCTTTCTTCAAGTATTACTTTCATTTTCTTTTTCGCCTTTTATTTATATAATGTAAACATATTTCTATCAGTTCCATAAAACAAACCAATTCTAACTCCTGCATCTATCCAGCCATAAGCATATGAATAAGATGCAAGTGCTCTTGTAAAATCTCCAGAATCTTCTAGAGTTTTTCCATCTTTAAGGTAGTTGGTTGCCATCTCAAGATAATTGTTTGCCATGTCTTTAAGAAAAGACTCGTTTTCTATATTTATCTTGATTGTTGATAATGCGTTTTCAAGTATTTCTCTATATTTTTCACAATATTCTTTAGTGTCTGTATTCATTAATACCATCTCTTTCAATATCATTTAGTTGTGCACAAATTATTAATGTTTGTGGAAAGGCTTTGCTTTCTATATTTTTATAATTTTTAAAATCAAAAGTAATTATTTCTTGCTTATCGCTTGCAACTCCACACAAAGCAACGCAAACAAGATTATCTAAACAATTATTCTTTTCTTTGTCTATTTCTTCAAGAATACTACAGGCTTCTCTTATGCTCATAAGCCTTTGCTGCTCAGTCTTGATATCTAGTAAACAAAGAGTGTGTGCATTATTTTTAAGATTATCAATCACACAATCATAGAAGCTAGTTGGTTTGTAGTTCCCTTCAGGATAAACAATGCTTGTGGTTTTTCCAAACTTATATTCAAACAGTCCAGAAACTCCTCTATAATTGAAAATTGATACTCCACTTATTATCTTTGTGTTTAGTGCTTTCTTTCTTGCTTCTTCAATAATTATATAATGTGTTGTTGCAGATAATGCATTTCCAATAACCAAGAGACAAGAGTTATCTTTAAGATATTCTTTTTCTTGTTCTATTTCTTTTCTATTAAGTGGTTTTATAGTTTTGCCCACAGTTTTTTCTAATTCACTTATGTCTCCCTCTGAAAAGATGTTCGTATAGTTATCAATATACAAATAATTACAAGACTTAATGGCCTCAATTGCTTCGATTGTCAATTGTTTAGGATTTAATCCAACACTTATGATATAGAACATATTACTTCTCATAAATCCCTATTTCTATATATATCTTATTATTAGATTTATTAATATACTTTATGGAATTGGAAATAAAGTTTGTTTTTTCAAGAGAGGCACAGTTTATCTCTTTAGTATCAGAGTTTATTTTTATATGCCCACAAGTGTTTGGGAAAAGCAATAGATAGTTTTTCTTAAGTTCTCCAATATCTTCATTCTCTAGATATTGTGAGGTTATTAACAAATCATTTATTTTTTGTATCTTTAGTAGTTTGTTGTTCTTTTCCGCAAACCCATTTTCAGAAAAACTCAAAAGCAATAGCATTCCAATAAATGCAAGTGCAAGCATCCCATCTATTACAAAAAGCTGTCCTTTAGCATTTAGATACTTGTAATATTTCAAATTTGCCATTAATTACAACCCCTCTCGTTATTGTTCTTTTCATTTCTTTTTTGGTTTCATATATTGTTTGCTCTGAAATTTTGATGTTACACACCTCTTGCTCTTCTAGTTCTTTTTTTATTTTTCCAATATCAACAACCAAATCATTCTCATAACAAAGGCTTTCGTGATTCCAAGAATTTCTTGCAAAATAATTACAATCAGATACAAGTTTATCCACAAATAATAGAAACTCTAGATTTTCTATTTCTTCTTTTGCTTCTTTCTTATCTTGCACAAGATTTTCAATAAACAACATTTCAATGTACACTACAAAAACAACACATAAAGAAAATAACAAAACATCAAGTACTATTATCTGTGCTTTTTGATTCATATTTTTGCCAATTATTTCTTTCTAAATATTCTCTTCTAAATATCTCTAATTTCTCTTTGATATTAGGTAGTTTTTCTAGTCTTTCCTTAAACCCCAAATTAACTTCTATAAAAAACCCAATCACAATTATGATTATTAACACACACAAAATAAACTCCAAAGACATTATTCCTTTCTTCACTTGTAAACAATCACCTCAACAGTATAGTTTTTAGGAAAATAAAAAGATGTTTTTGAATAACTTGTTTTAAGTTCAAAACCAAGTAGTTTGTCTTTACCTATTCCATTTGTTATTGTATATCTTTTCACATAAACATTAGGCATAGGACGAAGAACAATTGTTTTTGAGATTAAACTTAGTTCAAGTAATGTAATGTTAGTTTTCTTTTGTGTTTTTATATCAATAATGTGCCAGTTCTCTTCTGTTGTTTTAAGATAATTGATTACATTAACATTTATTTGTTCATTAAGTGTTATTGGATCAGTTTCAGAAACATTAAGTTGTCTTTTTACAAACTCTTCAAAGTTTATTGTTGCAGAGTGCTTTTTAGTATTTTGCGATTTTACAATAACAAAATCTAAACTTTCCCCCATTCTGTCTCCAACAATGATTGAAAGAAAAACCGCAATAAACAAAAGAACAACAAGACTCAAAAGTCCTTTTTTAGTTTTCATTATAGATTCTTGGTTTTTTCTACTTTATTTAACCCACTCATTACTTTTTTTGTATTTTTGAAGAAGTTAAAGGGTTTATATGTGATTTTACAAAAATTCTAACAAATGTTTTTAAATACCTCTATCTACAATAGATATTATATAAGTAAAAAATGATACAGCTTTGAAAAAAAACATCTTTGTTAAGGACTATTCTGATTCCATAAATAGTATCTTTAAAGATGAGTCCGTATTCTATCCAAGTTATCTTCCAGAAGATATAAGAGCAAGAGATAAAGAGATTCAAGAGATTAGCTATAATCTTAGACCATTATCAGAGAATAAGAAAGCAAGAAACTCTTTAATATTTGGTCCACCAGGAACTGGTAAAACTTTAATATCAAAATTTGTTATTAAACAGCTTTCAGAGTTTACTCAAAAAGCAAAAGCAGTTTATATTAATGCAATTGAATACAATACAAGATTTGCAGTATATTGTAAGCTTTTAACACTTTATAATTCTCCTCTTCCAAGAAGAGGTCTTGGCATTGACGAACTGATTTCAAGAATAAAAGAAGAGATGTCTAAAACCGACTTTATTCCTTTAGTTGTTATTGATGAAGTTGATAAGCTTGAAAAATCAGAGATTTCTTCAATTCTTTATGATCTTTCGCGTATTGAGGTTTCTAAGAGGTATTTTTCTTTAATTTTAATAACTAACCACAAAGGGTTTATATTTTCCCTTGATCCAAGAGTTCAAAGTTCTCTTTTCCTTTCTGAAATTGAATTCAAGAAGTATTCTCCACAAGAACTAAAGGAAATTCTAAAGGAAAGAATAGAGTATGGTCTTATCCCTAAAGCAATCTCTGAAGACATGGTAGGTTATATCACAGGCTATGCAGCAAAAAATGGAGGAGATGCAAGAATTGCAATTGATATCCTTTATAAGTCAGCTAAGACTGCAGAAAAGAAAGGTAGTTTAAAGATTGATAAAGAAATAATTCTAGAGTCTGAAAAGCTAATAGATGCAGTTAAGTTTTGCGAGAAATTAAACTTTATTGAACCAATAGAAAAAGAAATTCTTAAAAACATTCCAGAACAAGGTATTGATAGTGGAGAACTTTATACAAAGTTTCCAAAAGATTCAGATAGAACAATAAGAAGACATCTAGAGGTACTTGAAAAAATAGGTCTAATAAAAACCACAGAAAATAATTCCCAGAAAGGAAAGACAAGAAAGATAAAGTTAACATTTAATAAAGAACTATTGTGATAATATGACCCCAAAAACAGTTTTTAATAAACCACCAAGTCTAATGTTACAAAGAATAAAAGGAATGCCAATTGCTGAAGAGCAGAGAAGAGCAAGAGCAATTGCAGACAGGAATTTATGTGCAAAAATTATGAGGAATATAAATGCTGGTGGAGACAGTCCACTTGATAGAAATTTAGCTTCACTTATAAAACAAAGAAAAGAACTTCTTGAAAGAAAGCAAACAACTATTGCAAACAAGTTAATGGTTGATATAAAGTTAAAATTAACAGAATCATATTTACATAAGCTTTCTTATTACCACAAAGGTTTCTGGAAAATATTTCATGATTTTCATTTATTAAAAGATATAAGAAATGCAAGATCCATTGATATTAAAAGTGAATGTCTAACTATATGTCTTAGACACTTACATACAATTCAAGAAGATTATTCGCAAAGACAAATAGACAAGGTTATTTCTAAAATGAAAGAAGATGTTAAAGAGGTATTATATGGATAATGAATAA
>Ga0194113_10005909_pt1 | contig 15642 bp, 14 predicted proteins | sample TA2MahC200mmetaG_FD_146193 | JGI IMG/M metagenome (GOLD analysis project Ga0194113, IMG submission 146193) | Freshwater microbial communities from Lake Tanganyika, Tanzania - TA2015017 Mahale Deep Cast 200m | ecosystem: Environmental > Aquatic > Freshwater > Lake | place: Tanzania: Lake... | reverse complement strand
CCCTCCGGCCTGGGCCCGGGTGCTGGCCTCGGCCGTCCGGGTCAGTTGAACGGCGATCATCTCCTTGGTCATGCCGCCCCACTCGAAGCCGAGGGTCACGGTCTGGCCGGGCTTGGCCCCGAGGCCGCCGACCTTGGCGGCGCGTTCCAGGGGAATGCGGTACTCAAAAGCGCTGACCTTTTGCTGCCGCTGGTTCCGGAACGTCGGCAGGTCGATGTCGTCTGCCGGGGCGGCCTGAGCGGTCCCCTTCGGGGGATTGACCAGCTCGCCTTCGTAAAACACGTAGGCGGGCTGACTGAGGATGGCGGCCTTCCTCTGCTCGGTCAGCGCCTCGCCCTTATTTTCGAGGGAGGCGATGAGCTGCTCCGCGGTGAGCTGGCGCTTGACGAAGCGGAGGCCGTCGCTTTTCTTCTTCTTGCCGTCGAGCGTGTAGTAGACGGTCATGCCCGAGGCCTCCAGAGTGCTCAGGGACTGCGGTTCCTTGAAGACGAAAAGAATGAACAGGTTCTGGCCGTCGTTCTTGAAGGCGTACTCGGCCTTGGATTTCTTGTCGGTCAGGAACGTGACGTCCTGCCAGTCCTGGGTCAAGCCGTCCATCTTGACCGGGAATTCCGTCCACAGGCTGGCCACCGCCTTGTCCTGGGCCAAGCAGGGTCCGGCCAGGACCGCCGTCCCGGCAATGACCATCAGGGCGAGCCCGATGTGCTTTCTCATGATCGCCTCCTCCGGCTCCTCGAAGCCATGTCCGATGCTCTTCACGGGCTCACGGCGCAAGCCGCGCGCGCGTGACCGTATCTATTATATAACACTCGGCAACTTTTCGGGCCGGCCCCACTCCTCGAACACGGCGGCCACGTTCTCCGGCCTGGCGCCGATCCCGAACTCGCACTGGGCGACCGCCCCGCCGTCCCTCCAGAGAGCGGTCCGGACGCGGTCGACGGCCGCCGCGACCTCCTCGGGGCGCGCGTAGGGCAGCAGCCACTGCCGGTCGATCTCCCCCCAGAACGTGAGCCGGCCGGCGAACCGCCGCCCCAGATCCTCGATGTCCATGCAAAAAAGCTGGGCGTTGACCGCGTCCACCCCGATCTCCACGAGGTCGGGCAGGATGTCGACGACATACCCGTCGGTGTGCATGAAAAGGTATTTTCCGGCGCGGCGGGCGATCCCGGCATAGTCCCGGTAGAGCGGCTTGAAGACCTCCCGCCAGAGGGCCGGCGAGACGAGGAGCGAGGTCTGCCCTCCCCAATCGTCCGCGAAAAACAGGGCGTCGACGTCCGTCTCCGCCCACAGCTCGAGCTCCTCCTTGAAGAAGCCGTGGAGGCGCTCGAGAAGGACGAAAAGCTCGTCGGGCCTGTCGGCCAGGTCCATGTAGAGCTGCATGGGCCCGCGCAGGAACTGGAGCTGCTCGAACGGCCGGACCGCGGTCTTGGACAGGACGAAGGCCTCCGTCGAAGCGCAGAACCCGTCGACCCGGCGGCGGTCGACGCTCAATCGCTCCCGCGGCAGGCGGACCGTGTCGAGGTCCTTCCAGCTCCGCAGGAGAGGGTCCTTGACCTCCCCGATGATGCCCCACTGCCGGTTCTCGAACCGGCACCCCCACTCGTCCGTGTAAATGCCGGGGGCGTATTCGTCCCCGGACGTCCTCAGCGGCTCCTCAAGGAACGGGGGGGCGGTCACGATATCGTCGGGGTATCGGCTTTTGATGTCGGCCAGCTCCCCGGGCCAGGCCCTCTCCGCCCAGGGAAGGACCCAGAGCTGCCTAGGGACCCTCTCCGGGGACCGGAACTCGAGCGCCCGCTTGACGAGTTCCCGGGAGGTCGTGGGCATGGGCGGAAAACCGGCGGGCTCGACGGCCGACCGCGGGCCCGGTCAGCCGGCGAGGAGCCGCCCGACCTCCTCGACGGCGCTGGCCGCGTCGGGCGCGTAGCCGCGGGCCCCGATGCGGTCGGCGTAGTCCTTGGTGACGGGGGCCCCGCCGATGACCACCGGGATCCCCAGCCCCGAGGACTCGACGGCCTCGATGACGTTCTTCATCTGGACCATGGTCGTGGTCAGCAGGGCCGAAAGGGCGATGATCCCGGCCCGGTGGGTTCGGGCGGCCTCGAGATATTTTTCGGGCGCGACGTCGACCCCGAGGTCGACGATCTTGTAGCCGTTGCCGCGGAGCATCATGGCCACGAGGTTCTTGCCGATGTCGTGGAGGTCGCCCTTGACCGTGCCGATGACGACGATCCCTTTGGGCTGGACACCGGCCTTGACCAGCATCGGTTCGAGCTTGGCCAGCCCGGCGTTCATGGCCCGGGCGGCCACGAGGACCTCGGGGATGAAGACCTCGCAGTTCTTGAACAGCTCGCCGAGCCTCTCCATTCCGGGGATGAGCCCTTCGTTGAGGACCCGGGCCGCCGGGGTCCCATCGGCCAGGGCCCGGTCGACCAGGGATTCGACTTCGGGCTTATTGCCCGCTATCAGGGCTTCCTGCATCTTTTCGAACATCTCGCCTCTCCTCCATCCCTTCCCTATGGGATCGATCGGTCTCCGGCCGAAAGGCCCGGCTCAGAATATCCCAAGGCCCGGCCTTTTTCAAGGGCGGCGGATTCTGATATGATGGGTCCGGCCGGGCCCGCCATGAAGAAGCTCAAGGTCGGCGTCGACAGCTACAGTCTCAAACCTCTCGACCTGTCCCCGTTCGAGCTCCTCGACTGGGCCGTCATGAACGGGGCCGACGGCGCCCAGTTCTCGGAGGTCAACCTGCCGCCGGCGCAGGCCCTCGACAAGGCCTTCCTCCTGGAGCTCAAGAGCTACGCCAAGGAGAACGGCCTCTACTTGGAATGGGGCGGCGGACAGCACATCCCGCTCGACATGGCCACGGGCCGGAAACGGGACATCGCCGCCGTCAACCGGGCGGCCGCCGGGCAGGCCTCCGCGCTCGGGGTCCGGACCGTGCGGTCCTGCTCGGGCGGGCTGATGCGCTGGTCCAAGGACTCACGGCCGACCGAAGAGTACCTGCGCCTGACGGCCGAGGCCCTGCGCGGGCAGAAGGACATGCTCCGGGACCACGGCGTCGTCCTGGCCGTCGAGACCCACTTCGAGTTCACCTCCTTCGAGCTCCTGCGCCTGTTCGACATGTGCGGCGCGTCGCCGGGGGAATACCTGGGCGTCTGCCTCGACACGATGAACCTCCTGACCATGCTCGAGGACCCGGGCCTGGCGACGGACCGGCTTCTGCCCTGGGTCGTGACGACCCACATCAAGGACGGAGGGCTGGCGCTGACGGAGGACGGCCTGGTCTCGTTCACGGCGGAGGCCGGGCGCGGCGCCCTGGACCTCCGCGGCCTCATCGAAAAGCTCGCCGCCGCCCATCCGGACATCAACCTGACCCTCGAGGACCACGGCGGGGATTTCCTCATTCCCGTGAACGACCCGGAATTCCTGTCCGGTTTCCCGGACCTGACGGTGACGGAACTCGTCCGGCTCCTGGGGCTGGCGGCCCGGACCAGGGCCCTCATGGAGGAAAGAAAGCTGGCCCCCGTCAGCCGCGACCGATGGCCCGAGGTCTGCGAGAACCGGGTCAAGAGCGGCTTGAAGGCCGTCCGCAGGATCATCGGGAAAGGCTCGGGGTGAGCCGGTCATGGCCGCGCACGCCAAGTTCCGTTTCCGCTCGAGCGCCGAGCTCAAAGCCAAAGCCGGGGAGCTCGGGCTCGACCTTCCGTTCGAGGACGACATCTCCCCGCTGTTCGAAGCGGTCGCCGTCGCCGGCCGGACCCTTCCCAACCGGCTGGCCGTCCTGCCCATGGAAGGGGCCGACGCCGAGGCTTCGGGCGCGCCGTCGGAGATGACCCTCCGCCGTTACCGGCGGTTGGCCGCGGGCGGCGGCGGCCTCGTCTGGTTCGAGGCCACCGCCGTCGGGCCGCAAGGGCGCTCCAATCCCCGCCAGCTCATGCTCACGGAGGGGACCGTCGCGGCCTTCTCCCGGCTGGTCGAGGAGGTCCGGGCCGCGGCGGCCCGCGCCCCCGAGGCCAAGGGCCGGCCTCTGCTCATCCTCCAGCTGACCCATTCGGGGCGCTTCTCCAAGCCGGAGGGTACGCCCCGACCGGCCATCGTCCACCGCAGTCCCTACCTCGATCCCTTGCACGGGCTGCCGCCCGACTTCCCTCTTCTCACGGACACGGAGCTCGAGACCGTCAGGGACGATCTGGTCGAGGCCGCCGAGCTGGCCGCGGCCGCGGGTTTCGACGGCGTCGACATCAAGGCCTGCCACGGCTACCTCCTCTCGGAGCTCCTGGCCGCCCACACCCGGACCGGGAGCCGCTATGGGGGGACCTTTGAGGGCCGGACGCGTCTGCTCCTCGAGACGGTCCGCACCATCCGGCGGGACGACCCCGGCCTTCTCCTGACGAGTCGCGTCAGCGCCGCCGACACGGTCCCCTTCCCCTACGGCTTCGGGATGGACCCGGACTCTCCGGCCACACCCCGCCTCGAAGAGCCGCTGGCCCTCGTCTCGAAGCTCGTCGAAGCCGGGGTCGGGCTGCTGGCCTATTCGCTGGGCATCCCTTACTGGAAGCCCCAGTACGGACGGCCGTTCGACACGCCCATCCCCGGGGGGAAAACCCCCGACGAGCATCCGCTCGAGGGCGTCGCCCGGCACCTGCGGGTGGCGACGGAGATCCAGCGGGCCTTCCCAGGTGTCCCGGTCGTCGGGGCCGGCTACACCTGGCTGCGGCGGTTCTTCCCCCACGTCGCGGCGGCCATGGTCCGGGCCGGGAGGACGGCCGTCGTCGGCCTCGGGCGGGGGGCCCTCGCCTACCCCGATCTGGCCGCCGACCTGGCCGGAAAGGGCCGGCTCGACTCCCGCAAGGTCTGTACGACTTGCTCGCTCTGCTCGCTCCTCCTCCGGCAGGGCGGGCCGTCGGGTTGCGCCCTCCGGGACGCGGAGGTCTACCGGATCTCCTGAGGGGCCGGACCTCGGCGATTGACGCCCGGCGGCCGGTTGGTATATTTTTTTTAGCGGCGTGCAGGAGATCTGATCCCAAATGGAACACAGCTTCGCGCGGGTCGGACGGACGGCGTTCCCCGTTCACTCCGTGAATACGCTGGTCGTCGGCAGCGGGGCGGCCGGCCTCAACGCGGCCGTCCGGCTTCACGGGCACGGCCAGACCGACGTCGCCGTGGCCACCGACCGCTTCGGCGCCGGGACCTCGAACAACTCCGGGTCCGACAAGCAGACCTACTACAAGCTCTCCCTGGCCGGGGACCGGCCCGACTCCCCGTTCGACATGGCCCGCGACCTCTTCGCCGGCGGCTCGATGCACGGCGACATCGCCCTGGCCGAGGCCCAGGGCTCCGTCGAGGCCTTCTTCCACCTGGTCGGGCTCGGCGTCCCCTTCCCCTACGACCGCTTCGGCGCCTACGTCGGCTACAAGACCGACCACGACCCGCGCCAGCGGGCCACGTCGGCCGGCCCCCTGACCTCGCACCTCATGTTCCGGGCCCTGGCTGCCGAGGTCCGGCGGCGCCGGATCCGCGTCTTCGACCGCCACGAGGTCATCGCTCTTCTGACCGATGGGCAAGGCCGGGCGAGGAAGGTCGCCGGCGCGATCGCCCTCGACCGGAAAAAAATCGAGGCGGGCAAGACGGGCTTCGTCCTCTTCAACGCGACGAACGTCGTCCTGGCCACGGGCGGGCCGGGCGGGATGTACGAGCACTCCGTCTATCCCGAAAGCCAGACGGGCTCACACGGCCTGGCGTTCGAAGCCGGCGCGGTGGCCCACAACCTGACCGAGTCCCAGTACGGGCTGGCCTCGGTCAAGTTCCGCTGGAACGTGTCCGGGACCTACCAGCAGGTCGTGCCCCGGTATTTCTCGGCCGACGCCGCCGGAAGGGACGAGCGCGAGTTCCTGAACGGCTTCTTCCCGGACATGGGGCGCCTGGCCACGGCCGTCTTCCTGAAAGGGTACCAGTGGCCTTTCGACCCGCGCAAGGCTCTCGACCGCGGATCGTCCCTCATCGACATTCTGGTCTACGAGGAGACCGTGGTCAAGGGCCGGAGGGTGTTCATGGACTTCCGGCGCAACCCGTCGGGGAGCGGCCGGGTCGCGGACTTCGAGCTGATCATGTTGGCTCCCGAGGCCTACGGATACCTGGAAAGATCGGGGGCTCTCCTGCCGACGCCTATCGCCCGGCTGAGGAAGATGAACCGGCCGGCCGTCGAGCTCTACAAGGCCCACGGCATCGACCTCTCCCGCGAGCCGCTCGAAGTGGCCGTCTGCGCCCAGCACAACAACGGCGGGTTCAAAGGCTCGCTCTGGTGGGAATCCAACGTCCGGCGCCTGTTCCCGGTCGGGGAGGCCAACGGGACCCACGGGGTCTACAGGCCGGGCGGCTCGGCTCTCAACGCGGGCCAGGTCGGCGGCGCCCGGGCGGCCCTGTTCATCGCCAGGAGGTGCGCGGAGGCGCCGCCGCCCGTGAACCGGTTCATCAAGGCCGTGGGGCCCCGGGTCCTCGAAAAGCTCGGCCTGGCCCAGGCCATGATGGAGCGAGCGGACAAAGAGGCGGCCGTCTCTCCTCAAGCCTGCCTTCGCGAGGTCCGAGCGAGGATGTCGGCCTGCGGCGCGGCGGTCAGGGACCCCGGCCGGGTCCGTGTCGAAAAGGCCCGGGCCTGGCAACTGTGGCGGAAGGCCCGCCGCGGGATCCGGGTCGGGTCGGCGAAGAGGCTGGCGGCGGGCTTCAAGGCGTTGGACCTGGTCCTCACGCACGCCCTTTACCTGGAGGCCATCGCCGAGTATTTGGACAAAGGAGGCCGGAGCCGGGGCTCCTATCTCGTGGCGGACCGCGGCGGGGCCAAGCCCGACCCCGGCCTCGACGACCAATGGGCTTTTTCGCTGGCCTCGCCGGATGATTTTGTCAGCCGGAACGTCCTCGAGATCGGGCTCGACGGCACGGGGCGGGTCCGCAAAAAATGGGCCCCCGTCCGCCCCTTGCCCGCTCCGGCGGGCTGGTTCGAGACGGTCTGGAACGATTTCCTGAAGGACCGGATCGTCGTCAAGGAGGAGCGAGAGTGACCAAGAGAGCGCGCAAGCCGGGCCCCGTGGCCGTTGTCACCGGCGCCGGGCGGGGCATCGGCCGGGGCATCGTCATCGAATTGGCCCGGGAGGGCTTCGACGTCGCCGGGATCGACATCGTCTTCGAGCCCCGCAACACGAAGAAAGGGCTGTTCGAGGTCAAAAACACGGTCGAGGCGCTCGGCCGGCGTTTTTTGCCTCTCGGAGGGGACGTCGCGGACATCGGCGCCCATGAGCTCATGCTCGACGCCGTCGAGGGCGAGTTCGGCCGGCTGGACGTCCTGGTCAACAACGCCGGCGTGGCCCCCGCGAAGCGGAGGGATATCCTCGGCACGACGGCGGAGAGCTGGGACCGGCTGATGTCCGTCAACGCCCGGGGGGCCTTCTTCCTGACCCAAAAGGCCGCCAGACGGATGATCGGCCGGCGGGAGGCCGGCAACGGCGCGCCGCCCTGCATCGTCTTCATCACCTCGATCTCGGCCGTCGTGTCCTCGACGGCGCGGGCCGAGTACTGCGTGTCCAAGGCCGCCCTGAGCATGGCGGCGACCCTTTTCGCCCACGCCCTGGCCCCTCTCGGCATCGGCGTGTACGAGATCAGGCCGGGCATCATCGCCACCGACATGACCGCCGGCGTCAAGGGCAAGTACGACCGCCTGATCGCCCACGGCCTGGTCCCCCAGGGCCGTTGGGGGCAGCCCGAGGACGTGGGCAGGGCCGTGGCCGCCCTGGCCAAGGGAGCGTTCGCTTTCTCGACCGGAGCCGTCATAGAGGTCAGCGGGGGGATGAACATCCGGCGCCTCTAAGGTCCGCCGGCCGCAGGGCCTCCGGTTTACCGCGGACCGGCTCTGTGATAAATTAGACCGGAATGGAGGGCAATAAATGAGCGCGCGACAAACCCAAGGCCGCATTTTCTGGGGGCTCCTGCTGATCGTCGTCGGGGTCCTCTTCCTGCTTGAACGGATGGACCGGGTGGATTTCGGGGACCTCGTCAGCCACTACTGGCCGGTCGTCTTCATCATCATCGGGATATCGATTCTCCTCAACAACGCCCGCGAGAATGCCGGCGGGGGGATCTTCTTCATCCTCTTCGGGGCGTTCTTCCTGCTGATGCGGCTGAGGATCCTCGATCACTCGGTCTGGCACTACGCCTGGCCGGTGGCCATCATCGCCGTCGGGGCCTGGATCCTGTTCAAGCCGGCCTTGGGTCCGGGCAAAAAAAAATTCCCTGAATTGACCGGGGACGACCTGGACCTCAGTCTGGTCTTCTCGGGAACGAAGCGCCGGGTCGATTCGCAGGATTTCAAAGGCGGCAAAGTCGAGGTCGTCTTCGGGTCGGCCGAGATCGATATGCGGGGCGCTCGGCTGGCAAGCGGCGGGGCGACCGTGTCCCTTTCGGCCGTATTCGGCAGCGTCGAGGTCATCGTCCCCAGGAACTGGCAGGTCGTCGTCGAGGGTTCTCCCGTCCTGGGCAGCATCGACAGCCATAAGGGCACCGTTCCCGACGCCGAGAAAACGGGGACGCTTCGCGTCCTGGGCTCGGCCGTCTTCGGGTCCATCGACATCAAGGAGTGAGCGGCATGCGGAAATTCCTGTTCTGGTCTCTGGCCGTCATCATCACTCTGGCCTCGGCCGTCTACCAGCGGATGACGGGGCCGACCCATCCTCTGAGGATCAAAGCCCAGGTCGAGGGCGTGGACCTCAAGTTCCGGCTCCCGCGAAGCGCCGAGACGACAAAGGACGCGGAGATCGCCTTCGCCGCGCCGGAGCCCCTCGGCGGCCACATCGAGTACATACGGTTCAAGACGGACGATCCCTGGACGCGCTTGGAGCTCGAGCGGCGCGGGGACGAGCTCGTCGCGTTCCTCCCCAGACAGCCGGCGGCCGGCAAATTGGCCTTCCGCGTGTTCCTGGGGCCCGGGTGGGCGGCCGAGCCCGTCACGGGCGCTGAGCCGGTCGTCATGCGCTTCAAGGACCCGGTGCCCGTCTGGCTCATCATCCCCCACGTCATCATCATCTTCGGCGCTATGCTCTGTTCGACGGCGGCGGGGCTGGCCGCCCTGGGAAAGAAGCGAGATCCGAGGCGCCTCGTCTTCTGGGCGGCGGGGCTGCTCTTCGTCGGAGGCTTCATCCTCGGCCCGCTCGTTCAGAAATACGCCTTTGGGGCCTTTTGGACCGGCTTCCCCTTTGGCACGGACCTGACCGACAACAAAACGGCCGTCGCCTTCCTGTTCTGGATCGCGGCCCTCGTCGCCGGACGGAAGGGCCGGCCGGCCCGGGGGTGGGTCGTGGCCGCGTCGGTCGTGACCCTGGTCGTCTTCCTCATCCCCCACAGCCTGCTCGGGTCCGAGCTCGACTACAGCCAGGTCCCTGATCCGGGCCCGCCCGCCCCGTGAGAAAGGCGTCGCTTGACAACGAGAGCAAGGAGATGGGGATCATGAAGAAAACGCTCATTCTGATCTTTTGCGTGGCTCTGGCCGTCGCGGCGGCCGCGGCCCTGACGTCGGCCTCTATCCGCAACGCCGACCCTGTCCCGGAGAACGTCAGGTCCCTCTTGGGACAGAGATGCGCCGCGTGCCACCAGGGCCGGAGCCCATCGGGCAGCCTGAACCTTGAGCCGGCCAACATCCAGGCCGTGATCGACGCGCCGAGCCGTCAGGCGCCCCCGCTGAAGATCCTCGATACGGCCGACCCCGAGGCCAGCTACCTGCTTAGGAAGGTCCGCCGGGAAAAAAGCATCAAGGGACGTCCTATGCCGCCCAGCAAGGCCCTGACCGCCGAGGAAATCGAGGCTTTAGCTGCTTGGATCCTGGGATTCAAGCAGGGCCCGGCTATTTGAGTTGGAAGTTGACGGTCACGGTGAAGACGGCCGTGACCGGCTTGCCGTCGATGACGAACGGTTCGTAAACCCACTGCCGGACGGCGTCGATGGCCGCCTGGTCGAGCAACGGGATCGAGCGCAGGACCATGACGTCCTGGACCTTGCCGTCCGGACCCGTCTTGACGCTCAGGATGACGACCCCTTGGACCTCGGATAGCCGCGCGATCTCCGGATAGACCGGGGACACTTCCTTGACGAGCTTGGGCGGCTTGATGTCCTTCTCGACCTTGACCGCGCCCGCGGCGAATTTCTCGAAGGCCTTGTCGGGGCTCTTCTCGTCGAGCTTGAAGCGGACGGTCACCGTGAACAGGACCGCGTGGGGCTTGCCGTCGATGATCATCGGCTCGTATTTCCACTGCTTGATGGCGTCAAGTGCCGCCTGGTCGAGCGCCGGGATCGAACGGAGGATCCGGGCGTCGACGACGTTGCCCTCCTTGTCGGCCTTGGCTTCGAGGATGACGACGCCTTCGATGCCGGCCTTGCTGGCCTCCTTGGGGTAGACGGGCTGGACCGTCTTAAGGAGCTTGGGGGGCTTGATGTCGCCCACGGCCCGGACGGCGTCTCCTTCGAAGGCCTTGAGGTCCTGGGCCTTGACCGTGCCGCCGACGATACCCCCGGCGACGCCGCCCTCGACGCCGCCCTCGACCCCTCCTGACACTCCGCCGGCGACCCCCCCGACCTTTGTTTTCTTGTCCTTGTCGAGATCGAAGCGCAGGGTGACCGTGAAGACCACCGGCTTGGGCACGCCGTTGATGATCATGGGCTCATAAACCCACTGCTTGACGGCGTCGACGGCGGCCTGATCGAGACCGGGAACGCCTCGGAGGACCTTGGCCTCCGCGACCCGGCCGTAGGTGTCGGTGGTCGCCTCGATGATGACCGTGCCCTCTAGCCCTTTCTCCTTCGCGTCCGCGGGATAGACGGGGTCGACCTGTCTGACGAGCTTGGGCGGCTTGACCGAGGGCTTGCCGGACACCGCGCCCACGACGCCGCCGACAACACCGCCGGTCGTGGACTTACCGGCCGCCGTTTCGCCGCTCCAGCGGACACCCCTCAAGAAGATGAAGTACGGCTTGAGCTGAGTGTCCTCGAAGCCGAAAACGGCCGCGCTCGTGTGGGGCAGGGAGAACTCGGTGTCCAGCAGGCTGGCCTTCTTGTCCCCGCTCTGCTCGATGACCTCGATCCGGTACTGGTTGGGAACGGCCAGGCGGCCCGGCGTGACGATGACCAGGTACTCATGGCCGTTGAGGCGGAACATGTGGAAGGCCCGCTCCGTCTTCCCCTTTTCCCAGGCCAAGCGGGTCTCGGTCAGCAGGCGGGCGTCCTTGAGGTTGTAGACCTTCTTTAGCTGCCGCTCAGCGACGGTGTCCTCTTCTTCCTCGAAGTTGACGACGTTCTGGAATTTCAGATAGGACGAGGTGACCGGCTTGGCGGGCGCAGGCACGCCTTCGCGGACCCCTTCGAGGATCCTCATCTTGAGCTCGAAGGCCGCGGCGGATATCTTGGATGCCTGCGGCTGGGCGGGGACGAAGACCGCCATGGCCAGCCATCCGAAGAGGATGAACCATGCCGAAACGTGAAAACTTTGTCGGTTTCTCATTGTCCTTCTCCTTTGCCCTCAAGGGGCTCTGTGGGCCCAGACGAAGACGGTGTCCGAGCCCAGGGGTTGATAGACGAACGTCTGAGCGGGGGCCCCGCCGACCTTGACATAACCGAGACGGAAGCCTTCCTCGGCGGGGGCGAGCGGCCCTCCGGGGCCGGCCTTTTCGATCCGGTCGAGCAGCCAGAACCCGGTGACGGCGACGACGAGGGCCATAGCCGCGGCCGTCGCCCATCGCCAAGCCGCGCCGTTCCAGGCCGCGGGCTTCTCGGGCGAGGCTTGGGGCAGGCCGGTCTCGGCGGATAACCTTCGCCAGAGCTCGTCGACCGGCCCGACGTCATCGGCCCGGACAAAGAGGCCCCGGGCCACCTCCGGGCTCACGAGCCGCGCCCGGCAGCGCTCGCACCCCTCCATGTGGATCCGGATGAGGAGGTCCCGGAAAACCCTCAAGGGGATCGCTCGATAGAGGAACTCAACCGTTCTGCAGGATGCCATGGTCGTTCTCCAAAAGGGCTTTGATCTTGCGGCGGGCGTTAAAAAGATATACCCGGGCCGTCGACGCCGAGCATTCGAGGACCCCGGAGATGTCGCGGGCCGTGTAGCCCTCGTTGGCCCACAGGCAGAGGGCGGTCCGCTCCTTGGCCGTGAGCTTCCCGAGAAGCGCCGAAGGCAGGGGCTCGGGATCGCCGGGATTCGGATCGCCTCCGTTGAGGGCCGGCGCCTGTTCGAAGACGGCCCGGGTGGCGAAAGCTTTGAAACGCCGCTTCTTGCGGATCATGTCCACCGACCTCCTGTACGCGATGGCCAGGAGCCACGTCTTGAAGCTCCGGGAGGGATCGTAGCGCTCGATGTTCCGGAAGACCTGGAGGAAGGTCTCCTGCCAGACGTCCTCGGCGTCCTGCCTGTTGCCGAGGATGTTGACGGCCGTGGCCATGACCAAACCTCCGAAGGCGTCGACCATCCGCCGGCAGGAGTCCGGCGCTCCCTTCAGACAACCGGCGATGATCTCTTGTTCATCCATGCGGCGCTCGTTCCCGCCTTCCATCAGAGCCTACGCCCCGGCAGGTCATTGCGTTTATATGAGAGGCTGGACTATTTCTTGACGGACCTGAGAAGCTCTTCGGCCTTTTCCTTGAGGGCGGGATGGGCGGCGGCCTTTTCGGCGGATCGCCGGGCGGCGTCCTTGTCGCCGGCGTTGAAGTGGGCCGCGGCGGCGCTGTAGGCGGAGGTCGCCGACGCCAGGCGGACGCGCTCGAGCTGGGAGGAGCGCCGGGCGAGCAGGCGGGATCCGCGCTCGGCGGGCAGGGCCGAGCCGCGGATGTCCTCGATCATGGCCGCCAGGGCGGCGGCTTCGGCGTCATAGGCCTCCCCCGCTTTGGCGAAGAACTCGGCCGCCCGGGGCCAATCGGCCTTCCGGGTGTAGAGCGCCCCCAGGCCGGAAAGGGATTCCGTATTGGCCGCGCTATAGACGAGCGACTCCATGAAATCCTTCTCCGCCCGTTCGAGCTCTCCCGCCACGAGGGCCAGCGACCCGGCCAGGCCGAAGACGTGGGAATTCGTCGGCAGGCGCTTTTTCGCCTCGTCGACGCGCTCGAGGGCCTCCGGCTCGCGCCCGAGCTCGCGGAGGTTCCAGGCCTGCCAGTAATAGGCCTCCCCGATCAGCCAGAAGCCGAGCTCGAGGATGCGGTCGAGGGTCTTCATTGACTCGTCGAACCGTCCCAGATAGGCCTGGGAGATGGCTTTCCCCAGCAGGGCGTCACGGTATTCGGACGAGATCTCCAGGGCCCGCTCGTAGAACGGCAGGCTCCTGTCGAACTCCTCGGTTGCGAAGGCGATGCCGGCCAAAAGGACGGGCGGCTGGGGCGATTCGGGGATAGCTTTCAAAGCCACGAGAAGGTGCTCTTCGGCCTCCAGGAGCTTCCTTTCCGCGAGGGCCGCCTGGCCCAGGTGGAAATGGGCTTCGGCGAACTCCGGCTCGGCGGCCAGGATGCCGTTCAGCATCGCCTGGTCCTCCCGCCCGCAGATGGCGGCCTGGTATTTGAGAAGGATGGAATCCGGGAAGGCCTTGATGATATCCGCGGGTTCCCGCCAGGCCCCGGGAAGCGGCCCGTGGGAACAGTCCATAGCGGCCAGGACAGCGGCCGAGAGCTCGTCGGCGCCGGCCCGCTCCCGGAGCCGGGCCTCGGCCGCGCTCCGCTTTTCGACGGCCTCCCTGTCCCAGCCCTTGGTCGAGATGTCGCGCTGGACGCCGCGGGAACTCGCCGGGATGGCGGCGATGATCAGAGCCGCGTCCCGGTAGGCGGCCAGAAAGGTGTTCTCGTCGATGACGGCCAGGGCCTCGTCGAGAGTAGCCGGGCTGTCCAGTCCGACCTGCTTTTCCCGGAGCGCAAGCAGGAGCCCGGTCTGGACGTAAGGCGCGGCGACCTTGGCACGCAGGGGCCGCTTTCCGTAGAGCGTCCGGTACAGGCCGATGGCCTTTTTGAACGCCGCGTAATGCCCTTCGCCGGCCAGAGACGCGGCCCGGGCCAGGGCGACATCGTCCTCGGCGACCCGGACCTCGACGACCTTTTTCGGGGCCTGCCCGCAGGCCGCAAGAAGCACGGTTGCCAGGAACACCGCTGTCAGTCTCATGGTCCTCACCTGCCGCGTGCCTTTCTTCGCCCTTATCTTACCACTAATATGGGGTGGGGACACGTACCGGAGGTACATGTCCCCATGTCTGCGCCTTCGAGGACGACCGCTTAGAGAGGGGCCGAGGAGATCGTCCGAAGGAGCCTAAAGCGGTGATTCAGACGGAGAGAGGGCCGGACGAGGGCATCCTCGAAGAGGACGGCTCGCGATGTCTGAGCCTGCTATCCTGAGGGCTGGTCTGGATCCCGCGAGTTTCGCGAGCCGCTGAGCCCGGCCCTCTCGCAGGCGCCCGGAATCACCGCAGCGACTGAGGACGATCTCCGAGGCCTTTTTGACTTTAGGGAGCGTCTTTGCTACATTCCCCCCTTCGCGACATGACCAAGCCGCTGACGACGAAACGCGCCTCCGCCCGCCGGAGGCCCCTGGTCGAACCGCAGAGCATGGGCGAGCGCTACCGGACGCTCGTCGAACACCTCCCGGTCGGCGTCTACCGGACGACCCCCGACGGGGCCTTCGTCGAAGCCAACCCGGCCCTGGCCCGGATGCTGGGCTGCAAGAATCCGCCCTCCCTTCTGCGCGGCAACGTCAAGGATTTCTACGTCAAGCGTCAGGACCGGTCCTCCCACCTCAAAAAGCTGGCCGTGAACCCGACCTACTTCACGGAATTCGAGCTCCGCCGCGCCGACGGCCGGAAGTTCTGGGTCCGCGACCACTGCCGGGCCATCAAAGGCCCCGATGGCGCGGTCCTCCACCTCGACGGCATCCTCGTGGATATCACCGAGAGGAAGACCGCGGAGCGACGGCTCGAGCGGGTCCTTCGCGAGCTTCGGCTGACCAACGAGAAGCTCGAGAGCCTGACCCAGAGCGACGAGCTGACCGGGCTCCAAAACCGCCGGGGATTTTTCACTCTCGGCCTCCAGCAGATGAAGATCGCCAAGCGCCTCAAGAAACAGATCTACCTCGTTTTCCTGGACATCGACCACCTCAAGCACGTCAACGACACCCACGGCCACCCCGTCGGCGACCAGCTCCTTCAGAACGTCGCGGCCATCCTCAAAGGGACCCTGAGGGAATCCGACGTCATCGCCCGCATCGGAGGCGACGAGTTCGCCGTCCTGGCCATGCGGTCCAAGGGGTCGGGAGAGCGGGCCCTGGTCTCAAGGATCGAGGCCGGCGTCCGGGCCTTCCGCATGAGCAAGCTCAGGCGGTTCCGCCTGTCCGTGAGCATGGGTGTTGTCCGCATCGACCCCCGGAAATACTCCCTGCTCGACGATTTCTTGGCCCACGCCGACTTCCTGATGTACCAGCAGAAACGGCAGAAGGAATAAGGAGAGTCATCCCATGAAAAGCTCGAAAGCGCTCTTTCTCGTCCTGGCCGGGCTCATTCTGGCCTCTTTCCCGGCGACGGCCGCCCAGGACACGCCGGCGGCCCAGACCGCTCCGGCCGCCCCGCGCCCCATCGGCCTGCAGGACAT
>Ga0194113_10005906_pt1 | contig 15645 bp, 12 predicted proteins | sample TA2MahC200mmetaG_FD_146193 | JGI IMG/M metagenome (GOLD analysis project Ga0194113, IMG submission 146193) | Freshwater microbial communities from Lake Tanganyika, Tanzania - TA2015017 Mahale Deep Cast 200m | ecosystem: Environmental > Aquatic > Freshwater > Lake | place: Tanzania: Lake... | reverse complement strand
CGGCTACTATGTCCTCCACGCATCCTGGGGAATCGGCCGTGTTCGTCTGAATGACGGCGACACATTGGTTCTCGACTTCAAGGAGAGCAAGAATCACAGGATGAAGCTGACCTTGGCCCGTCGCGCGCTCGGCGTCCTGGATCCCGAGGACCTCCGCGTCATCCAATCGGAGGATCCAGAGGCGTTGAAGCGCCTCCTGCGGGAGTCTCCCGCGGATGTGATCGTGCGCGCGCTCCGGATGACGCGCGGCGAGGCGAGCGCTCAAGATCTCCGGCGGACCCTGGCCGGACAGGGAATCGTGCCGGCGCAGAGCTGGACCGGATTCTGGAAAGAGGCGCGGGCCGCGATGGAGGACGATCTGCGCCTCGACCTCTCTCAGAGTTTCCGGCAGATCTACCGCCTGCGCGCCGAGAGCGATGACGTGAAAGGCTTGACCCCGCTCCCGATGATCGAACCGCGCCGGGGGGTCCGCCCGAACCTGAATCTCATCCGCAGGTTTCTCGATCAGCACCCGGAGGAGAAGGCGCGCGCGGCGAGAACCTACTCGCCGATCCTCGAGAGGTGGGCGAAGGACGAGCGGACCTCCGCCGAGGACCGGCTGGCGGTGCACCTTCAGCTCCAGCGCTGGCGCGGCGAGACGCGCGAGGACTTCGTGGCGGCGCTCGCGGGCTGCCTGGACGAGAACGTGGAGATGTCATCCTTCGCCGACTCCGCGGACCAGAGGTTCCTGGCCGAGGTCGCGCTCGCCTCGGCGGAGCACTGGAATCGAGGCGTGCTGTTCGTCCTGTCCTCACGCGACGCGTCGATCCGCGCGCTCGCAGTGGAGCGGATGCGGGGCGACCCCGGCGAAGCAAGATCTCAGCTGAGCGAGCTGCTCCACGACCCGGCCGCGAGGCCGCTGGCGGCGCTCTCGACGATCGATCTGACCCTCTCCGAGCCGCCCGAGGCGTGGGCACCCGACCCGTGGCTCGCGGCGATGAGCGCGGCGCTCCTCATCGACACGGCCGCGAAGGAGCCGATCCGCAAACAGGCGCTCGCCTGGCTCTCGGTGACGGGCCCTCTGGCCGAGCGCCTCCGCCAGGTCGATCCGGCGGTCGGCAACGCCGAGAGATGGGAGACTGTGCTCAAGAGGTGGCGCTCGTCGGAGCGCTTCTTGAGGCCCGTCCTCGACTTCCTGTCAGCCACTGGTCACGGGGAACTGGTCGGCGCCATGCGGGCGGCCCACGCGGAGCGCACCGATCGCATCCTCGGCGCGGTCGGAGGGGCCGGGGTGACCGACTATCGGGGCCATCTGATGACGAGAGCGACCTATCAGAGGCTTCTCCACGAGCGAAACGGGCTCGTTTGGGAGCTCAAGAACACAGTTGCCAAGGCGATCCAGAGGGCGCGCGAGTTCGGCGATCTGAGCGAGAACGCCGAGTACGAGTCGGCGAAGATGAAGCAGGCCGACTACGGCAGGAGAGTCACCGATCTGAGCGTCCGGCTCGCGGAAGCGAAGCTGATCGAGAACCTCTCCGTCCCCCTGGAGGAGGCCGCGCCGGGAACCGAGATCGTCGTGGAGGACGTGCTGACGCGCGAGAGGAAGACCTTCTGGATCCTTGGAGAGGGAGACGACTGGATCGCGCAGCACGTGATCTCCTACGCGGCGCCCTTGGGCCGCAATCTCCTGGGGAAGAGGACCGGGGAGAGGGTCAGCATCATCGGTCCCGACAGCGTGCATGAGTATGTGATCCGCGGGGTCCAGAAGAGGCTCCCCGCGAGCGAGGACGCGGCCGAGGAGCCCGAGGTCTCGGAGGTCGAGCTACGCGAGATCGCCGAGGGCATTGCAGGAGAAGCGCCGGCCGGCGGGCCGGATGGCTGATCGACGGCGGTTCTCCGCGGTCCTTTTCGATCTCGACGGCACCCTCGTGGAGACGCGGCGCGACATAGCGTCGGCGGTCAACGCGATGCTCGAGGAGCGCGGGCTACTCCCGCTTCCTGTCGAGAGGGTCGCAGATCACGTCGGCAGCGGAGCCCGAGTGCTGGTCGCTCGCTGCCTCGCTGAGTGCGGCGTCGCTTCGCCGCGACCGGATGAGATCGAGAGCGCATACGAGAGGTTCCACGCGCGCTACCTCGAGCGTCTGCTCGACTCGACGCATGCCTATCCCGGGATCGTCGGCCTGATGGAGCGGATCCGCGCGGCGTCGATTCCGATGGGCGTCGTCACGAACAAGCCGATCGTTCCGACCGAGCGGATCCTCCAAGGGCTGGGTCTCGCGGGGTACTTCGGGATCGTCCTTGGAATGGAGAGCCTGCCGGAGCGCAAGCCCCATCCGGCTCCGCTTCTTCATGCCTGGGAGCGTCTCGCCTCGAACGAGGGGATCGCGGTCCTTGCAGGCGACATGCTGATCGACATCGAGGCCGCCCGCGCCGCATCCCTTCCCGTCGCGGCCGTGACGTGGGGCTACACGCCGCGGGAGGTCCTCGCGGCGGCCGCCCCGGACTTCCTCGCCGATGACGCCGCGTCCCTCGGCGACTGGATTCTGCTCTAAGGGCTCGCCGCGCCGGGGAGCTTCTCGAAGATCTCGCGTTCCTCGGGGAACCGGCCTTCCTTCTTCTTCGAGAAGATGAGCTTGCCGTCCGCGTGGACCTCGAAGACGCCGCCTGATCCCTTGATCAGCTCCGGCTTCACCTTGAGTCTCTTCTCGATGGAGGCCGCCAAACTGGTGGCCTTGGGCAGGTAGTCTCACATAACGCAGTATTCAATCGAGATCTTCATTTCATCCTCCCGGATGGCACCAGACCATGGACCCGAAAGGGAGCGCGGTCGATCAAGTGGACGCCGGCTCTTCGGGAACGAGAAGCCAGCAGAGGACGTAGGCGAGCAGTCCGGCGCCGCCGAGGAGAGCGGCGACCACCCAGAGGACGCGCACGATCACGGGATCGATCCCGAGATACTCGGCTGCCCCGCCGCACACCCCGGACAGCATTCGCTCAGCGCGGGACCGGTAGAGTCTCTTGACGGTTGTCATAGGGCGGAGGATCGCACACGCCATGCCGAGGCGCAACGGCCTCATGGCGCCGCTCTCCAAACCCTCGCGATGGCCGCGCAAGGCGCCTCCGAGCGGGTCAACTTGACCGAAGGGGAAGCAAGCGGCTATCTTCGCCTCATGAGCGGAGTTCGAACGAGTCGGATGATCCCGCCAATCTTGCTGGCGGCCATCGTCCTGGGGATCGCCTGTCAGCCGGAGCGCCGGGACACGCCCTCGGCGGGCGCCTCAGAGAAGGGGCGTGAGACGCCCCCTCGAACGCAGGAGGCTCGGGAGCGCCCGGGATTCGTCGAGACAAGCCTCAGGGCCGATCCCGTGCTCATCGGAATCTCCCATGCGGACTCGACGTTGGGGGTGCGATTCGCGCCGCCTGCCGGATGGCCACCGATCGATCCAGCGCTCTTCGAAGCGACGAATCGCGCGAGGGACAGCCTCTTCGCGACGACGGATCGTCTCGTGTCGCGGCCCGTACGGATGTATGTCGACCATGAACGCCGGTTCTACATGATCCTGGCGACATTCTCCAACTGGCCGGCTCCGCTCGATCCGTACGCGGCCTTCGCCGGATATGGGGCGGTCGTCCGCGGCAGGGGGCCCGATGTGGAGGTGTCCGAGAGGACCTTCCGCCACGGGCGGCTCGACATCCATCAGCTCTTCATCTCGAACCCCGTGATGGTCAACTACAGGCTCATTCTCCTGCGCGAGGACCGCCTCCCCGTTCAGGTCGACTATCTTCTGCCGCGCGCGTCGTACGAGCTGGTCTCCGGGGCGATCGAGGCGTCGATCGCCTCCTTCGAGCGTCTGTAGACGCCCCGTCGGTCCGTGGGATCCGGACCTCTCCCCGCTCCAGCGCCTCCGGTGAATGACGATGGATCGTTCACCCTCGAGGCCGATCAGGATCCGCTTCCCAAGGCGCTGGATCCTGTCGACGGCCCGTCCGATGAGATCCTCGACTGGCGGCTCGACCGAGTGGAGCACGAATGGGCTCGGGATTCGAATCGCCTCGAGACGCTGGCCCAGGATTCGCGACCTCAGCGCCTCGATGTAGACGACGAGGTCGGGCAGCTCAGGCACGGAGGCAATCCTCGTAGACGGCATTCAGGGATGCCGCCGCAGATTCGAGCGAGAAGCGGCCGACGATCCGAGCGCGACCCGCGCGGCCCATCCGCCGGCGAAGATCGGCGTCGTCGAGGAGCCTCACGATCGCGTCGCCGAGCTGATCCGGCCGCCCCGGCTGGACCAGGAGGCCCGAGACGCCATCCTCCACGATCTCCGAGAGCCCTTCGACATGCGTCGCGACGATGGCCCTCTCCATCGCCATCGCTTCGGCGGCCGCGATTCCGAACCCCTCCCAGAGGGAGGGGAGGACGAAGAGATCCCAACGGGCGACGACTCCAGGGATCCTGTCGTGGGGGATAGCTCCGAGGAATCGCACGTGCCTCTCGATCCTCAGACGGGCAGCCAGCGCCTCGAGATCGGCGCGCAGGCGGCCCTCTCCGACGATCTCGAGGATCATTCGGGGATGCCGTCTCAGCGCGTCCGGCAGGGCTCGGAGGAGATGCTCGTGCCCCTTCTGCCTCTCGAGTCTGCCGATCGTGCCGATCGCGGGGCCCGGGACGTCGATCGCATCCTCCTCGACGCCCTCGAGGCGGGCCTCCGGCCGCGCGGCGCACGCGGCCGGGTCGAAGAGATCGACATCGACGCCGTTAGGGATGACGACGATCCGCTCCGGTCCTGCGATTCTCCGATCGACCAGGAAGCGGCGAACGGCCTCCGAGACCGCGATCACGCGCGCGCAGCGGCCAGTCAGCCGATCCTCCAGGCGGTAGAACGGGGAGCCGCGCTTGCCTTCGAACGCGTAGTGCCGGGTCGTGACGACCGGAGGTCCTCCAGCGAGAAACGCGGCGAGCTTTCCCGCTACGCCCGCATGGACCAGATGCGTGTGGACGAGATCGACCCTCTCTCTCCCGATCAGCCGGGCCAGCCGGAGGACGGCCCGGACGTCCGGCGACCCGGCCGTCGAGAGGTCGCGCAGCTCGATCCGTTTGTCGAAGAGGTCGGCGATGTCGGCCCCGCGTCGCATCAGATAGGCGATGAGGATCCGGTTTCGATCGAGGTCGAGCCGCCTGCACAGGCCGAGAAGCTGCGTTTGCGCCCCGGCGGGCTCGAGGGTCGTGATGACATGCAGGATCGTCCTGTCGTTCATCACGGCCCCCGCTGATGGTCCTCGGACCTTTGAGGATTCGATTGCAGGGCGGCGGCGAGAGCCGTTCTCTCTCTCTGATAGAGCCCTCGCAAGGCGGCATTGGAGAGGCATCGCAGGGTCGCCTCGCGCGTGAGAGAGGCGACTTCTTCCCGTTCGATGCGCACGCGCTCCACGAGCACCCGCGGACTCGATACGAGGCGCGAGAGGGTCCGGACAGCGAGCAGAAGCGGCCAGACGCAGAAGAGGCGGACGCGGGGCGCGCGGCGCGGGAGAAGCAGGACATACTCCAGCCCCTGATCGAGGTGTCTCGCGGCGCGCTCGGCCATCTCGCGCACCGCATTCATCGCGGCGACGCTCTCCCCTGGCAGCGTCATCCGGACGGTGGATGTGCCGTGCCTGCGAGCGACTTCCTCCGGCAGATAGGACCATCCTCTCCTCCGGTCATCGGAGAGATCCTGGAGGATGTTCGTGCCCTGCAGCCCGAGACCGAAGGCCGTGGCGAGGCGCTTTCGGCGCTCCCGCGACACACAGGCGCGGGCGGGAATCTGGCCGTGAATGATCTCGTCCAGCAGACAGCCGACGGTTCCGGCGACGTAGTACTCGTAGGCGTCCAGATCCTCGCATGTCTCGAGGGAAGTCCAGCCCGCGCCGGCGGGAGGATCGGCCGAGACGGATCCCGCCTGCGCGGGCCGCGCCTCCCATCCGCTCGCCTCCTGCAAGCCGACGAAGCGGGCCATTCCGTTGGCGAGCTCCGAGACCCAGCGCTCGATTCCGGCGCGGCGCGAGGGATCGAGCGCCGAGAGAAGACGATGGAGACGGGGAAACCCTTCGACGACGGCTCTCTCACTCGAGGAGGGAGCCAGGCGCGCCGCGACTTCCGATGAGAACTCCTGAAGCAGGGCGGATTCGCGGGTGGAGACAGTGAGGAGGGAGACGAAGCGCAGAAGCCATGCGCGCCTCAAGTCCGGCGCGACTCCCGGCGCGTCCTCGATCGTGTCCGCGACCCGGCAGAGGAGGTATGCGAGGCGGACCGACTCGCCGATCGAGGGGGGAAGGACGTCGATGCCCCGCGCGAAGGTCCGGGAGACCAGGGGGAGGATCGCGCGCGCGAAGCGCAGGTCGTCCTGATCCGAACTCGTCCGCTCCCGGGCCGACTCCATCGATCGAGGCGGCCTCATATTCCCGGGACCCGGAGGAGATCCCAGCCGGCTCGCTCGAGCAGCCGCCGCACGGCGATCAGGGGAAGCCCGATGATGGCGGTCGGGTCATCGCACTTGAGGTACTCGAAGAGAACGATGCCCAGCGCCTCGCTCATGTAGGAGCCGGCGCAGTCCAGCGGGGACTCGAGCCGGACGTAGGAGACGATCTGATCGGGAGAGAGAGGTCTCATGCGCAGATGGGCGACGACCGTCTCGCTCTCTTCCGCGCCGTCAGGCATTCTCAGGACGACGCAGGTGTGGAGCTCATGCTCGCGTCCCGCGAGCCAGGCGAGTTGCTCGCACGCGCGCTCGGGGGTTCCCGGCTTCTCCAGCGTTCGCCCGTCGCAACATGCGACCTGATCGCTGGCGAGGATCGCCGCGCCGGGGCGCCGCAGCGCGCCGGCGCGAGCCTTCCCGCGGGCGTTCACCAGAACCGTCTCCCCGGGGGTCGCGAGACGGACTTCGCTCCAGTCGGGCGCGAGCAGGTCGAATGGGACGCGTAGCCGCTCGAGGAGCGCCCGGCGGTAGCGTGATGTCGAGGCCAGAACGAGCGGAGGCTGGTCGCGCATCGCGCCTGCAGGATAGCCGATCGGGCGAGGCGCTCCAAGAGGGAGGGACGAGCGCCCAGACGATGTTGCAGAAGATCGGGGCAGTCCCTACCATCGGGACGCGTCGCCCGGGGAGGCGGATGGCCCGGCTGGACTCCGCGCGACCCGACGCAGAAGGAGTGACCGCGCATGAACCTCTCGATCAAGAAGCCGCAGAATCAACCCCTGATCCCCTATGGGACGGAGGACGCCGAGTGGAAGGCCTTCCAGCAGGCGCTCGATCGGATCCCGAGGAGCTTCGATGTGCCGATGATCATCGGCGGCGAGGAGGTCCGGTCCACGGGGAGGATCGAGTCGATCGACCCCTCGACGGGAGAGGTTCTCTGCACGACGCAGAAGGCGACGGGGCAGCACGCGAAGGCCGCGATCGACGCCGCCCTCAGAGCGAAGGAGGAATGGGCGTCGCTCCCCTATGAGAGCCGGATCCTCAAGTTCCGCGACCTCGAGCACCTTCTCTACGAGCGCAGGCATGAGATCTGCGCGGTCGCGGCGAAGGAGTGCGGCTATGTCGCGGGGGAGTGCTCCGGGTCCTGGGCCGAGATGATGGACTTCATCCGGTTCAATCCCTGGTATTACCTCCAGCTCTGGCGGACGGAGATGGGCGATGGCCCCTCCGAGACGAACATCATGCGGCTCCGGGCCCTCAAGGGGTTCACCTGCGCCATCACCCCCTTCAACTTCCCGATCGCGATCGGCTACAACCTCCCGACGGTGATGGCCCTCTGCGGGAACACCGTCGTCTGGAAGCCCTCGAGCGACGCGCCGCTCACCTCCTGGCTTCTCATGCGGGCCATCCGGGACGCCGGGTTTCCACCCGGCGTGATCAACATGATCACCGGCCCGGGCTCTGAGACGATGCCACCCGTGCTGAAGCATCCGGAGCTGCTCTGCGTGAACTTCACCGGAGGGTTCGACACGGCGAGGATGATCTCGCACGAGCTGTTCAACCGCGACACTCCGCGTCCCCACTTTCCTCGCTTCGTGGCCGAGACGGGCGGAAAGGACTTCCTCGTCGCCGACAAGGCGATCGATGTCTGGGACACGGCCGCGGCGATCATCGCCGGAGCCTTCGGCCGATCGGGACAGAAGTGCTCCGCCAACAGCCTCCTCTGCGTCGACAAGAAGGTGTGGCCCGATCTCAAGGCGGCCATCCTCGAGCAGATGAAGAGCTACAAGACCGGCAACCCGCTCGACCGCTCGACGCACATGGGCCCGGTCATCAATCGCGCGGCCTTCGAGAGCATCACGGGATTCATCAAGCGCGCCAAGAGCGATCCGAATGTGAAGACCCTCGCGGGCGGCGATTTCTCGTCCGAGAGAGGGTTCTTCGTTCAGCCGACCATCTTCGAGGTCGAGGCCGAGGACCACGAGCTTCTCTCGGTCGAGATCTTCGGGCCCGTGATCGCGGCCAAGGTCTACGATCACGTCGATGAGGCGATCGCGCTGATCCGCGGCAACGCGTATCGGCTGACCGGGTCGGTTTGCTCGCAGGACGAAGGCTTCCTTGCGAAGTACGTGCCGATTCTGGCGGAGCTGGCCGGCAACTTCTATGTCAACCGCAAGACGACCGGCGCCACCGTCGACCAGCAACCCTTCGGAGGCGACGGCGCGAGCGGGACGAACTACAAAGCCGGGGGGATCTGGTACCTGCTCCAGTTCATCTCCCAGGGGACGGTCACCCGGCGGCACGCGCGTGTTCCGAGGAAGCCCGGGATCTGGAACTGGATGTAGGGGAAGCGCCCGCGGGGCGGGGGTGGTGGATCGCGGGCGCGGCCCAGGAGTCCCGATTGAGACCCTTATGAGCCGGAGGATTCCTATCGCGGCCGCTCTCGTCGGGCTTCTCGCCGTGGCGCCAGGCGCCGGGGCAAGGAGCTTCCGCGTCGTGCCCGACGGCTCGGGGGAGGTCCCGACCATCCAGGCGGCCGTCCAGGCCGCGGCGGACGGCGACACGATCCTCCTCGCAAACGGGGTCTTTCAGGGCGACGGGAATCGCGACATCGATCTCGGCGAGCGGGAGCTCGTGATCCGTTCGGAGACGAACGATCCCTCCTCGTGCGTGATCGACTGCGGAGCGACGCAGAGCGATCCGCACAGGGGGTTCTTGATCCGTTCCGGACAGGGTCCGGGGACGGCGATCAAGTGGATCAAGATCACCAACGCCTACGCGGAGCTTGGGGGGGGAATCCTGTGCGAGGGATCATCGCCGACGCTGCTCGGGCTGACGTTCTTCCAGAACGAAGCTCGGGAAGGCGGCGCGGTTGCGTGCGAGAGGGCGGCGCCCGTCATCGACGGGTGCATCTTCGATAGCAACTTCGCCTCGGAGAACGGTGGAGGTCTTCTCTGCGGGACCCGCTTCGGCGACAACAAGGCCGCGCAGATCCGTTCCTGCGTCTTTGTCGGCAACATCGCCCTCGGCCGGGGAGGCGGCATCTCCTGCTCCTATTCGCGGCCCGAGATCTCCCGATGCGGCTTCACGGAGAACACGGGCGCCCAGGGAGGGGCGATCGCCTGTTACCTGGCGACGCCGACCGTTCAAGAGTGCTTCTTCAGAAGCAACTGCGCCGGCCGCGGAGGCGGTATCTGGTGCGGCGAGAGCGCTTCTCCGGCAATCGCATCTTGTACATTCTACGAGAACGCCGGGTACGCAAGGGGGGCAGGCGTCTACAGTCAGGACTCCGCGCCCGCGATCCGCAACACGATCATCGCATGGTCGGTCCAGGGGGAGGCGGTGTACAGCCGACAGGGGGCCTTCCACCCGGAGCTGAGCTGCTGCGATCTCTACAGGAATCGCGGGGGGGACTGGACCGGGTTGATCGCCGGCCAGCTCCCGGAGCGCGGGAACCTCGCCTCCGATCCGATCTTCTGCAATCGGTTTCAGGGGGTCTTCAGCATCGCGAGCTACTCGCCGTGCGCGGCGAGGCAGTCGGGAGCTTGCGGGCTGATCGGGGCCTACGATGTGACCTGTGACGTGGTCCCGGCGCAGCGAATGAGCTGGGGGAGGCTGCGAGGGCTGTTCCGGTAGACACGACGTGACCCTCTCCCGGGATGTGAGTGGATTGATGGCCGGGCGCCGGGGGGTCGATCGCCTCAACCTCGTCTGATCCGGATTCCGCCTCCCAGTGTGTCGATGCGCAGCTCCGCCGCCCCCTCGCCGATCACGCAGACCGCGCGCCGCCGCGCGCGGCCCTGACGCTCTCGCTCGCTCTCCGGGGGAAGGTCGAGAGTCCCGCCGAGGGTCGAAGCCCGGATCGTGAGCGACGAAGCGGCGGACACCTCGATCTGCACGTCCCCGCCGGCCGAGCTGACCGACGCCGCACCTTCTTTCAGCTCGAGATCCGCGATGCGGACCCTTCCCCCGAGCGTGCGGAAGCGGAAAATCCCCCGCGGGGACTGAACGCGCAGCTCGCCGCCCATCGTCTCGGCCGTCATCGCCCCCTGGAATTGCACGATCTCGAGATCTCCTCCCATGCAGCGCACGTCGAGGCCGGCGAGGTTTCCGGGAATCTCCATCTCGAGGTTCCCCTTGGCCCACGTAAGGACGTAGTCCAGCCCATCGTGGTGCGCTTCGATCGCTTCCCCACGGACGATAAGAAGATGGCCTGCCTGCGATGCACGCAGGATGACATTTCCACCCTTCGATCCGCCGCCCAAGGAGACCCTGACGGCCTGCTGGATCTTGAGCCGTGCGCCCGCTGGGATTTCGATCCGTCCATCCTTGATCGGGACCGCCTCGGTGGTCGGCCTGTGTTCCTCGAACGCCCTTTGGGTGGCGGCGACGGCGTCCTCGACCGTCCGGCGGACCGTCTCGCCGACTTCCTGCATGATCTGCGCCACCCCCTCCGCGACGCGTTTGCCCTGCGCCTGCCACGCCTCGGACTCTCCTTCAACCGTCTCCTGCCCCTTCGCGCCGGCGCCTTGGGCCTCCCCCTTCGCCCCGGTGTCTTGGGCCTCCCCCTTCGCCCCGGCCGGTGGGCGCAACGCGTTGAGCATGCGCTCCGCTTCCTCCAGGGTGATCTTCCCCTCGGCAACGAGTCTCAGGATTTCCCTCTGCGCCTCGGACATGGGCTGTTCCTCCCGGATCCGCGGGGATCCCGCTCGGCCCGTCGTGGATCGCCGGACGGAGAACCTCCGGCCGGATGCGGTTATGATACACGGAGTCGAGAGAAGATCGGCGTCTCCGCGCTTGGGCGGGGCTGGCCGATCGACGGGGAGGGCTCGCGTGGGCGCGGTCTCATCTGTCGTGCGCGCGGCGCAGGGGTCCGGAGGGCGCAAGCGACCCGCCGGCGCCGGACGGCCTCCGCGGCCGGCCGGCCGGCTGGCGGCTCTGGCGGCTATCGGGGTCATGGCGAGCCTTCTCACGGCGGTCCGGACCGGCGCCGGGGGCTATGGGGAGAATCCGGCCGGCGGGTGGATCGACGCTCACTTCCTGCGCGCCCGGGTCGATCCGGCCGCCGCGCGGCTTGAAGTGATCGACACGCTGACCATCCGCCACCGACCCGGCGTTCCGGCGACGCGGCCGTTCCCGCTCCTTCTCTCCGCGGACCTCCGGATCGATCGTGTCGAGAGAGTCGCCGGGGACCCGATCCGGGCGCGAGACGAGAGCTTCAAGCCCCGCGACTTCTGGACGGATCCTCCCTATGAAGAGCTGGAGGGATACGAGCGCGCGCGATCGATCGCGCTCGAGCTGGAGGGGGCGGCGGGGACCTGGCCCGAGTCGATGCGCGTCGTCCTCTCTTATGGCGGGACCGTCTATGACTCGCTCCGCCCGCCGAGGGTCGCCTATGCCCGGGGATTCGAGACGACGTCGGGGCTCATCGATCCTCGGGGCGCGTTTCTGGGCGGCGCCACATTCTGGATACCGACCCGCCCGGACGAGCGCTTCACCTATCGCTGCGAGATCGTCACGCCCTCCAACTGGCAGAGCGTCTCGCAGGGAGGGCTGATCCGCACGGATACGCGAGACGGCCTGCGCGCGAGCGTCTGGGATTCCCCGCAACCGATGGAGGAGATCTACCTGATCGCGGGCCCCTATGTGACGCGACAGGAGAAGCACGGCGATGTCGATGTCATGACCTACACCTACCAGGATACGGGCGAGGAGATCTGCAAGCGTTACATCGACGGCACGAAGCGCTACATCGATCTCTACGAGAACTTGATCGGCCGCTATCCTTTTTCCAAGTTCGCGCTCGTCGAAAACTTCTGGCAGACCGGTTTCGGAATGCCGTCCTTCACGCTGCTCGGAAACCAGGTGATTCGTCTGCCTTTCATCCTCGACACCTCATACGGTCACGAGATCCTCCACAATTGGTGGGGAAACGGGGTCTTCGTGGACTACGCGAGCGGGAACTGGTGCGAGGGACTGACCACCTACGGGGCGGACTACTTGTACAAGGAGCGGGAGGGGCCCGCCGCGGCGCGCGACTACCGTCGTTCGACGCTTCAGGGATACCTCGATTACGTGAGCGAGGGAGAAGATCAGCCGCTGCGTCTCTTCAGGCAGAGGGACGACTTCGCCACGCAGGCGATCGGCTACGGGAAGTCGATGATGGTCTTCCACCAGGTGCGCATGCTGCTGGGGGATTCGCCCTTCTGGGACGCTCTGCGGACGTTCTACGCGAGGCACCTCTTCGAGCGGGCCTCCTGGTCGGATCTCTTTGCCGTCTTCTCGGAGAAGGCCGGCCGGGACCTCAGCGGTTGGGAGGAGCAGTGGCTCGATCGCGCGGGCGCGCCGGCGCTGACTCTGCTCGACCACGAGGTCCGTCCCCTTTCCGGCGGGGCCTGCGAGGTGGAGGTCGAGATCGGCCAGGCGCAGTCGCGCTCATATGACCTGCGCGTGCCCGTGCGGCTGGGATGGAACGATCCGCCTGCCGACTCGACGCGCGTCGTCGCTCTCACCGAGGATCGCGCGCGTACGCTCTTCCGCGCGCCGCGCGCGCCGGACTGGATCGCCGTCGATCCGGACTACGATGTTCTGCGCAGGATCGATCCGGCCGAAATCCCGCCGGCGATCAGCCGGACGCTCGGGGCCGACACGGCGATTGTCGTGATCGCCGACGGCCTCGCGCCCGACCATGTCGAGGCCTATCGGGCGCTCGCCCGGCAGTGGGATGAGGGGGCGAGGATCGCGATCGTGAACGAGTCGCAGATCGGGGGACGGGAGCTGGGGGATCTCCCGATCTGGTTCTTCGGGCTCGGCTCCGTCGCGCTCCGGCATCTTTCGTCCATGCCTCAGGAGGACTGCCGGCTTCCCGCCGAGCTGCCCCACTCCGATCTGCCGCGCGGCGGTCGTCTAGCCGACGGATCGGGCGAGTGGAGGATCGCGGGCGCCGGGCATCCCACGGGTCGGGAGATCGTGCTGGCCGGCGGTGCGCCTCCGCGGCCGTGGACCCTGCTGCATGTTCCGTCAGCCGATCGGATCGCGACGATCGGCAGAAAGATCCCTCACTACGGAAAGTACAGCTACCTCGTCTTCGAGGAGGGGCAGAATGTGGCGAAGGGAGTGTGGGAAGTGCGGACGTCGCCCCTACGCGTCAATCTGGGCGTTTCCACGCAGAGGTGATCGATGAACAGAGTCATGCCGGGTCTGGTGGCGGCGGCCCTCCTGCTCGCCTCCACGCTCGCCTTCCCGCAATCGGCGGCGGCGATCGACAAGAACGGGCTCCGCTCGAGCGTCGTGGCGCTTTCCGATCCATCCATGGAGGGTCGCGCCCCGGGGAGCCAGGGCCTCGAGAAGGCGGCGGCGATGATCGCGGCGCGCTTCGAGCGGGCAGGGCTCGTCCCTGTCGGCGATGGCGGCGGTTGGTTCCAGAGCTTCACGCCGGCGAAGCCCGAGATCGCGGATGCCGTCCTCCTTCCCCAGGGGAAGGAGTGGGGGAAGATCGCGCTCAAGAACGTAGTCGGCATCCTTCGGGGCGCGGGAGACGGATCGGTCGTGATCGGCGCCCACTACGATCATCTCGGCCTGGACGGAGCAGGGAATGTCTATCCCGGCGCCGATGACAACGCCTCCGGCGTGGCGGTTCTCTGCGCGGTCGCGGACGAACTGGCCAAGGAGCCTCTTCGCAAGAGGACGGTCGTCTTCGTGGCCTTCTCGGGCGAAGAGGCGGGCCTCCTGGGCTCGCGCTGGTACGCGGAGAATCCGATCCTCCCGATCGAGTCGGTCATCGCCATGATCAACCTCGATACGGTCGGTCGGATCGAGAAGAAGCGCCTGCTCGTTCTGTCGGCCTCGAGCGCCGCGGAGTTTCCGAAGATGATCCGCGGCGTCGGACTCGGCTTCGATCTCGACCTCACGATCCCCGATAAGGGGCCCTTCGGATCGGATCAGATTTCCTTCATCGCCAAGGGAGTTCCCGCGCTCCATCTCTTCTCGGGGCCGAATGCCGATTACCACAGAACGAGCGACACGCCGGAGAAGATGAACTACGAGGGGCTCGTGGAGATCGCTGGCTTCACCGCCGAGCTGGTCCGCTATCTGGCCGATCGCGACAAGCCGATGACCTTCGTATCCCCAGGGGTCCCGGCAGGCTCGGGAGGGATGGATGCCGGATCCGGCGCGTCCGCCGCCCCCCATCAAATGACCGCGCGCCGGGTGAGCCTCGGCACGATCCCCGACATGGCCTATCAGGGAGATGGAGTCCTGGTGTCCGGAGTCCTTCCCGGGAGCCCGGCCGAGCAGGCGGGGATCAAGGCGGGGGATCGGATCGTCGCGATCGACGGCGAGAAGATCGGGGGGCTGGAGGACTTCTCCGGCATCCTGAAGTCGCGTCAGCCCGGGGACAAGGTGCTCGTCAAGCTTCTCCGGGACGGAAAGGAAGCGACCGTCGAGGCGGCGCTGGTGGAAAGGAAGTGAGCGCGGCACGGGCCGCGCGCCGGCCGGACGACTGGACCGCATAGGAATGTTGGCGTAGCTTACTGTCGGTGGCCGGGCGATCGAGGGAATGTGCCGGCCTGAGGGCATCGCGGGAGGTTCTGCATGACACGCTCGGTTCGGGTCATGGTGTTCTACGACGGGGCGTTCTTCCGCGCGGGGCAGCTCTTCTTCAGATACAAGGAGAAGCGCGGATGGTTCAGCCTCCCGGCGCTTCACGAGACGCTTGAACGGTATGTCTCCGAGAAGATCAAGGCCGCCGATGCGATCACGAAGATCGTGGCGGCGCACTACTATGACGGCAGGATGACCACGAACGTCGCGGCCGCGGATCAGCTCGAGAAGGAGCGGGATTTCGAGATGGCTCTCATGGCCGCGGGGATCGTCACCCACTTCCTGCCCGCCAAGGAAACGGCCAAGGGTTCCGGGCAGGATCTCACTTACTCGATCGCCCAGAAGGGGGTCGATGTCCAGTTCGCCGTCGACGTCCTCGACCATGCCCATCAGGACCGCTACGACGTGGCCGTGCTCATCACCGGCGACGAGGACTTCCTGCCCCTTGTCCGCCGGGTGATCTCGCTGGGAAAGCATGTCCTCGTCGCCTACTTCGACATCGATCCCTGGCAGGACGACAGGAGCGTGCGCCACAAGCCCACCAAGGCCTCCCGCGCCCTCGTCGACGCCTCGAGTTGGTCGCTGAACTTCAACTCCTTCGCGCAGGACCCGGAAC
>Ga0194113_10005904_pt1 | contig 15648 bp, 9 predicted proteins | sample TA2MahC200mmetaG_FD_146193 | JGI IMG/M metagenome (GOLD analysis project Ga0194113, IMG submission 146193) | Freshwater microbial communities from Lake Tanganyika, Tanzania - TA2015017 Mahale Deep Cast 200m | ecosystem: Environmental > Aquatic > Freshwater > Lake | place: Tanzania: Lake... | reverse complement strand
CCGCATCGAGGTCATCGCGGACGGCAAGGTCGTCGAGAAGTTCGCCATCCCCGCGCCCGGCAAGGAACCGTGCGACCAGTGCGTGCGCGACGGCTTGGAAGTCGTCCAGCGCGTGCTCGCGCGCTTCCGGCCCGTGAACGTCCCCGGCCTGCCGCGTTTCACGGGCGGCGCGGTGGGCTTCATCGGCTACGAGTTTATCCACGACGTGGAGCCCATCGTCCCGCGCCCGCCGAAGGATGAGTTGGGCACGCCGACGCTGTATTTTCTCATCACGGACGAACTGCTCATCTTTGACCGCGCACAACAGACCATCACGATTTTGGTGAACGCGGTCTTGGACGATGCCGCCTCGCCGACGGAAGCCTACGAGCAGGCGGTCGAGGAAATTGACCGGCTCGTTTCGCTGCTCGAACAGCCGCTGGAAAATTTGCCCGCGATTTTGCCAGATGAAGTCGCACCCGCGCCTTTCGAGTCGAATACTACGAAGGAGAAGTTTATCGCCAACGTGTTGGAGGCTAAAAAACACATCACCGCCGGAGACATCATTCAGGTCGTAGGTTCGCAACGGTTCAGCGCGCCGTTACAGGCCTCCCCCCTAGATCTTTACCGCGCCGCGCGCACCATTAACCCGTCGCCTTACATGTTCCTGCTGGAGTTGGACGGCTTCTCGCTTGTGGGTGTCTCGCCGGAGATTCACGTGCGCTGCGAAGATCGGTTGATTGAGATTCGCCCCATTGCCGGCACGCGCCCGCGCGGCGCGACGCACGACGAAGACCTCGTGATGGAAAAGGAACTCCTCGCCGACCCGAAGGAACGCGCCGAGCACGTGATGCTCGTCGACCTCGCCCGTAATGACATTGGCCGCGTCTGCGATTACGGTTCAGTGCAAGTCAAGGAGTTGATGGTCATTGAGCGCTACAGCCACGTGATGCACATTGTCTCACAGGTTGAGGGGCGCCTGGCGGTGGGCAGGACGGCTTACGATCTAATGCGAGCAACTTTTCCTGCTGGGACGGTCAGCGGCGCGCCAAAGATTCGTGCGATGCAGATCATTTCTGAACTGGAAGGCACCACGCGAGGGCCTTACGCGGGTTGCGTGGGGTACTTCAGCTTTAACGGCAACTGCGATACCGCCATCACCATTCGCACTGCCTTGGTGAAGGACGGGCGGGTCTTTGTGCAGGCCGGCGGTGGCTGGGTGACCGATAGCGATGCGGAGGCAGAATTTCAGGAAACGGTCAACAAATCCAAGGCGATGAGGAAAGCCGTGGCGTTGGCGGAAACGTTTGTGCGGATGTGAACCGGGCGGGAGCGGGGGGTCTTTGGTCAAGCCGAGCAATGCCATGCGCTCTTTATGACTCTCGCGACATTCGCCGTCGTGCCCACCAACTGCCAAATTGATCCAACACCACCGCGAGAATTACGGCCGCGCCGATGATGATGCGGCTGTAGTTCTGGTCGATCCCGAGAATGACGATGCCATTGTCGATCATTTTTATGATGAGCGCGCCGAGCAGCGCCCCGAGCGCGGAGCCTTTGCCGCCGGAGAGGCTTGCGCCACCCACGACCGCCGCCGCGATGACATCAAGTTCGTAGCCTTGCCCGTCGCCGCTGGTCGCGCTGCCGTAGTAGCCAATTGCCAGTAATGCCGCGACACCCGCTGTGATGCCCGAGAAGATGAACACCTTGAGCTTCACTCGCTTGGTGCGGATGCCGCTAAATTGCGCGGCCTGCTCGTTGCCGCCCACCGCGTAAATGTGCCGTCCCGGCACGAGACACGTCAGGTAAAAGGTTGCGATTAATACCACCGCGAGCATCACGCCCAGCGGCACAAGGCTCAGGCCGTCGCCGGTTTCCCAGCGGATTAGAGATCGGAATGTCTCGGGGAATTCTCCGATGGACTGACCGCTGGTGATGACAAAAGCCGCGCCGCGATAAATTGCCATGGTTCCTAGCGTGATGATGAAGGGATGCACCCGCAGCGCCACGACCATTGTGCCGTTGAGTACTCCAGCCAGCAAACCCACCAGCAGGCAAATCAGTATGCCCACGGCGAGCGCTCCCGCGGGCGAAGCGTTGGCCAGCGACCCGCTAGGGCCGAAAGCGCGGAAGACCATGGCTCCCAACACCGAGGCCAGGGCATAGATTGCCCCAACGCTGAGATCAATCTGCCCGGCGATGATAATGAACGTCGCTCCCACAGCCATGATGCCGATGAAGCTCGTGTCCTTGGCGAGCTGTGTGAGATTGGCGGCGTTGAGGAACTTATTTTTCTCCTCGAGCACCGGCACGCGTTCGCCGTTAATGAGCTGAAAAACGCGCTCGCGTTCACCGCGTTCGTTAACCTGCAACTTGGGTACCTTCACCGTGCCACCGAAGAACGTGAGGATTGAACCGAGAAATAGAACGACCAAAACCAGACTGACTTCCTGCATGCCGAAAATGGCCAAACGGGCGCGCACGGTGAGGTGTTTGGCGGTGTCCATTGCTCGCGGCCGACGTTAGCAGGTGGCGCGGAGGCCGCAATCCTGCGGTGCGATTTTCTCCTTACCCACCCCCGGTGAACCCGCTACCGTCCGCAGTCTTGAATTGAAATGAAGAAGCCGTCGCTGCTGGTGATTTTCCTCACGGTGTTCCTCGACCTCGTCGGGTTCGGCATCGTGCTGCCCCTGCTACCGGTCTATAGTGAGAAGTTCGGCGCGAGTGGCTTCTTGGTTGGCGTCATTATGGCTTCCTACTCAGCCATGCAGTTCCTCTTCGCGCCCACGTGGGGCCGCTTGTCGGATCGCATCGGTCGCCGTCCTGTGCTGCTAGTGAGTAACCTTGGCTCGACGGTGTCTTACGCAATTTTTGCCGTCGCCTCTGGGATGACGGGTGAGACCGCGCTCTGGCTGCTGCTAACCTCGCGCGTTTTGGCCGGCATCTGCGGCGCGAACATCGCCGTGGCCCAAGCTTATATTGCGGACATCACGCCGCCTGAAGACCGCTCGCGGCGTATGGGCCTCATCGGGATGGCCTTTGGGTTGGGTTTTATCTTAGGGCCCGCTTTAGGTGGGTTGAGTCTCGCGGGCTTTGATGTGTTTGGGCTGAAGTTTGATGGCTTCGGTCCAACTGGCCCGGGTTGGGTTGCCGCCGCGATGTGCTTCGGCAATTTGCTCCTCGCCCTCGCCATCCTGCCGGAGAGCCGGCAGCCAAATGGCCAGCTCGCGCCGGAGCGACCGCGCCTCGCGCAATGGACGCACTCGCTCGCTCGCCCGCAGGTCGGGCTGCTCGTCTGGTTGTTTTTCCTCGCGACGTTCGCCTTCACCTGCTTCGAGACGACCCTCGGTTTGCTGGTTAGCAAGCAGTTCAATCTCGACATCCACAAGCCCGAGGACGCGAAGGTCATCGGTTACTTGTTCGCTTACTGCGGGTTGATTGGCGCGCTAGTGCAGGGTGGGGCCATTGGGCGTGCGGTGAAAAAGCTGGGTGAGCGGAAGCTAATTGCCGTGAGCCTGGTCTTCACGGCGGCGAGTCTTGCGCCGCTGCCGTTTGTGCGGAGCTGGGGTGAACTGCTGGGCGTGCTGGCGCTGCTGGCCATCGGCTCCAGCCTCGCGCGTGCGCCGATCTTCGGCTTGCTGTCCATCCTCACGCCCGCGCATGAGCAGGGCGAAACCATCGGAGTGGCACAAAGTTTCGGCAGCCTCGCTCGAATCGCGGGGCCGATCTTTGCTGGGTCTCTGTTCCACCTACACCCACAGCCTGGCCTTATTTGGCCTGCGCCGGGGTCTCGGTTGCGGCTGGTCTGCTGGCCTGGGCCAAGCTCACTGCCGCGTCGGCCAAGGCGCAGTAAGCGCGCTCGTTTTGCTATGCGCTAGTAGCAAACCGCACCACGCGCTTGTTCGTCTTACGCACGAGGTAAATCCGCTTACCCGTGCCTTTGAAAGAAGAGTTTCCTAGGAACGCCGTCGAGCGGGGGAGTTGGCCTGACGGATTCAGGACTTTGGCGTGCGGCCATTCTTGAGCACGACGGCTAGCAATAGCGCGAGCTTGTAGCCCAGTGCGATGGCGGCCACGAGGAGTATGGCGCCAGCGCTACGCGTCAGGTTTAGGAGTGATATGTCCGAGAGGTGCCGTTTGCCGAACGACACCACGGAGCTTAGAATCGCGAACCATACCAGCCCGCCAGTTGCAACGCCCATGATGCAATACGACTTGCTGGCCCAAGTTGGCTCAACCCATTCATGCGCCAGAAACGTGGCAGACAGTGCCACCCAAAGCAGCAGCACGCCGGGGTTGCCGAGCGTCCGCACGAAGCCGGTCATGAAGGCGGTATGCGGATGGAAGCGGTTTTCCATGCGTTCGGCCCCACGCGTGGTGGTGTTCACCTGCTTGGTGAGTAGGTACTTGAAGCCGAGGTAGCTCATCAGCGCGAAGCTGGCGAGTTGAAGCACGGCTTTGGCGAGCGTAGTAGTGAACAGCTCGGAGAAGCCCGCGAAGCCGATGGCGCAATAGATCGCCTCCATCAGTACCGACCCTGCGCCAATTAGCGCGCCCCAGCGAAAGCCGCGCTCCGCGCCCTCATGAATGATGGTCACGTTGATCGGTCCGACAGGAATGGACACAAGGAAGCCGGTGATTAAGCCGGTTAGGAAGGCCTCCAAAATCGGGTAGTCGGCGAGCATGGTCAGGCGGCGGGCGGCACGGATTTGGCGTCTTCCTCGTCTTCCTCGTCTTCCTCAATGTCTCGTCGCATTTGCCGGGAAATCTTCGGGCGGATGAATCCGTACAAGAGGTAAAGAGTGAAAACCAATGGCGTTATCACGGGCAGAATTTTTTCGCGGAACGCGAAGAAGCAGGCCAGCACTAAGAGAATGGTCAGCATCTTGTGGAACGGCTTGGCCGCACGCCAGTTGAGCTTCTTGAATGATGGATATTTAATCTCGCTGACCATCAAGTAGGACAAGAAGAGCAGCAGCACCGGCAGGACATAACGCCAGGTGCCCACGGCGAATTCCTTACCCTCCCACCAGATGAGGAACAGCGTCAGCGATGCCACCATGCCTGCGGCCATTGGGATAGGCACACCGGTGAAGTCGCCAGAAGTATTCTGCTGCGATTGTGGCATCGCGGCTAAGCAGTTAAAGCGCGCGAGCCGAAATGCGCCACAGATGAGATAGATCGCCGCGATGAGCCAGCCCAACTCCGGCAAATCCACGAACACATCTCGCAGCACAATTCGATGCACGAGGAACGCTGGCGCGACGCCAAAGGACACCACGTCCGCCAGCGAGTCGAACTCGCGGCCGAAAGGACTCTCCTTGCCCACCATGCGCGCCACCCGGCCGTCCAGCAGGTCAAAAACGCAGGCGAGGAGAATGTAGAGCAATGCTGCGCGAATGTCCGGGTAGGTCGGGTCCGCCACCGGGTCGAGCTTGGCCTCGACGATCTTAGTGATGGCGAGGAACCCACAGAAGAGGTTACCCGCCGTCATCAGGTTGGGCAGGAAATAGATCCTGAGCCGTCCGTCGTCCGACTCATTCGTATTGGGAGTTTTATTGTTAGCCTCCATGAAAACTCCGTACTCAGTTTGCCGTTGGTTGCATGGCTGATGTTAGTCAGGGTTTACCGCTTGCAAAGCCAAACCTTGCCGTTCACTTCTCCGTCGCGATGACTTTGGGCTGCACACGCTGGCCATCGCGCAGCCGGTCACCCGGGTACAGGATGACCTCCTCGCCTTCGCGCAGGCCGCTGACAATTTGCGTCTCCGACCCGCTGGTACGGCCCGTTTGCACTACGCGCAAACCGACGTGCTCATCGGCCAGCACAAAGGCCGCCCATTCGCGGCCCCGCCGAAACAGCGCGCCAGAGGGTACCTTTAAAGCGCGATTCTCTTCCCAAACCACGATACGGCCCTCAACTCGGAAGTTGTCGCCCAAGCTCTGCCGCTCAGTGATCGGCGTAAGTAGGTCCACCACCACGTTTACCCGCTGCTCCTCGACACCCAGCGCAGAGATCTTCGTGAAGGCCGCCGGCTCGACCAGCCGCACGCGCGCTTGTAACGGCTGCGCTCCGCCCCAGTGCTCCAATTCAACCTTCGTGCCCGGCGCGATGGCGGCTCCGTCGCGCGAGAGCACTTCGATGACCGCCTCCAACTCTGCAGGGTTGCCTAGTTCAAGCAGCGGCGTGCCGGCGTTCACCACCCGCGCACTCTCCTCAAAGACCCGCAGCACGCGACCCGTCACTGGGGTCCGCACTTCGACGGGTGTTTGCGCAGAATGCGCGTTGCCGGGCGCGACGCTAAACTCGCGCAGTTCGGCCTCCGCTTGCTTTAAGCTGCTCTCCGCCACGGCCAGTTCACGCGTTGCAGCCGACTCGCGCGATTGGGCGGCTTCAAGTTCCTGCGACGAAACAACTTGATCCTTACTCAAGCGCTCAATGCGTTTCAGTTCGCTGGCCGCGAACCGGTGTGCCTCCTTCGCGCGCGCTTGGCTGGCTAAGGCGACGTCGCGTCGTGCCTCAGCCAATGTGCGTGAGCGCAGGTCGAGCAGTGCCGGTGGCAGCGGCTCGATCACGGCCAGCACCGTCTCATTGGCCGCCGCGTCTGCGCCCACTTTCCAGGGAATGCGCCGGAGGTACCCCGCGACCGGTGCAGCCACCACGTAGCGTTGCTGGATGCGCGTCTTGCCCTCCTCGTTGATTGTTGCTCGGAGCGGTCCGGTGACAACGCGCGTGGTTTCGACGATGGGCGGCTTCGGCCATAAGCCCGCGACGATGGCGGCCACAAGGCCCAGTCCGCCTACCCAAGGCACCAAGTGGCGGAAGAAACGGACGGCACCGCCGACACGGCGTGGCGAAGTTTTGGGAACGTCAGAGATCATGCGGCATCCAAAAGCTCACCAATCTTAAATTCAAATTTCCCAGCCCCCAAGCATTTACCAACTCGCGGTTCCCAGCCCACGCACGCCCATCGCGTCCTTTGACCACCCGCACTTTGGCTACGTTTTTTCAATTTGATCATCAGAGCTTTTTTGTCGCTTGGTCTTCCAACTTATCTTCATTTCACTCTGGCGCACGCAACGCGCCGACCAGGTTCAATCGGTTTAGCCGGCGCAGCACCAGCAGCCCCGAGAGCGTCGAAGCTACCGTTACCACGAGCACGGCAAAGGCATAATTGCGTGACGTGAACACCAGCGGCAAGCGCACGGTTTCCGTGTTTACCTGCGTCACGATAGCCGAGGCGAATCCCGTCCCCAGCAGTAGCCCGCAGGGCACAGCGCATAGTGCCAGCAGCACTAACTCCGTCACCAGCACCGCCCCGACCTCGCTCTGCGAAAAGCCTATCACCCGCAGCGTGGCTAGCTCCCGCGACCGCTCCGCCAACGAGATGCGCGCATTGTTATACACCACGCCAAACGCCACGACCGTCGCAAACACCAGGTAAATGGTCTGGATCAGGTTGATGCTCGCGGCCGTGGTTTCCTCAAAATTACGCCGCAGTGATTCTTTAATCGCCACCCAACCGACGCTTGGCACCGTTTTGAGCGCGCGGAGAAATGCGCCGCGCTCAGTGGCGTCCACGGCAAAGCTCGCACCCGTCACGAGGTCACCTTCACCCACTAGCCGGTTGAGCGCGGTGAGCGACATATAAGCGTTCAGCCCCGCCAAGTCTTCGGCCAGACCTACCAGCGGAACGTCCGCCGTCATCCGTCGGCCTTCAAGCACCTCGATACGCAGCACGTTGCCGACCCGTGCATCCAATACCTCGGCGAGCTTGGCTGAGAGAATGACGCCATGCGCTGGTGGTGCGAGTTGGCGCGGGCCCGTGCCGATGATGCGCGTATGGCCGCCGTCCGCTGCCAGTCCCTGCAGACCGATGAGCCGTGTGCGGTGTCCAAAGCGAATGCGCGCCGCTGCGTTGCGAAATGGCTCGACGGCCCGCACGCCCGGTAAGTGCGCGAAGGCGTCACGTGCCCGGCGGTCCTGCGGCTCGATCAATCCCACCGTGATGTCCTGCCGTTGCGCCACGTCCCATTGGAAGCCAAGCACTTCAGTCACACTGTCACGAAAACAGTTTGGCACGATCATGATGCCCGTGGCCAGCGCAAGGCCGGCGACGGTGAAGAACGCTTGCATGGGTCGTCGCTCGATGTTTCGCATAGCGATGCGGAACGAGTGCGAAAGTAAGTGGGCGATGCCGGTGCGCTCCAGCAGTGCAGGCTGGTAGTGAGCGGGCGGCTCGGGCCGCATGGCCTCGGCGGGTGGCAGTTGCGCCGCGCGACGTACCGCGCTGAACACGCCGGCCACGGCCGCAAACGCGCTTACGCCCAATGCGATCGCGAACGCGCTGCGGTCCAGTTCGAAGCTTAAATCGGGAAATCGGAACCACAGTCGGTACATCACCACCAGTTGTCGACCAAGCAGACTGCCACCCAGTCCGCCCAGCGCTGTGCCTGCCACCACCATCACGAGTGCAAACTTCAGGTAGTGCCCCACGATCACCCGGTTTGCGAATCCGAACGCTTTCAGGATCGCGATTTGCTCGCGTTGCAAATTGAGGAGGCGCGACAGCACCGCGTTGACCATGAACGCGGCCACGCTCAGGAACACGATCGGGAACGCCACCGATAGCGTGCGTAATACGGCGATTTCATCTGTCACTCGAATGTGTGACGGATGATCCGCCCGTCCGTAAGCGCCGCGCCCACCGTAAGGTTCCAGCAGCTTGTCCAGCGTCGCGATGATGCCCCGCTCGCTCGCGCCCGGTTCAAGTGTCAAGGCCAGCGAGTTGAAGGCGCCGTTAAGATCGAACGCGTAGGCCAGCTCCTCGTTGGGCAGCCAGAATATGCCGTAAGTGCGGTTATCTGGAAGCGCTGCGCCAGGACGCGACTCAAAAATGAATTCGGGCGATAGCACAATGCCTGCAATGCGAAAATTCTGTCGTCTTCCGTTGAGCAGCATCGCGATGGAGTCACCGGGCTCCAGCTTGTTTGCTTCGGCGAAGGCCTCGCTCACCAACACCTCGCGCTTTGCGCCGGGTCGGAACCATTGCCCCCGCCGGAGGAACAACCGGTTCAGCTCTGGCTCGCCGAAGTCGGGTAACGAGCGGACGTTGCCGCTAGCCGGCTCCTCCAGCCCAGGAATGTCGAGCGTGACTTGCGCGGATAGTCCCGGCTGCGCCACGGCCACGCCGGGGATCTCGCGTACGCGCCCGACCAGCGAGAGCGGAGCGCGCTTCAGCGTGACGAACACCTCTGCAAACCGGTGGGCGCGGTAGTACTCGCTACTTGTGGATTCGAGGGAGTGGATGAGGCTGCGCGCCATGATGAGCATCGCCAGTCCGCAAGCCATTACCAGCGCGACCGCCAGCGCCTGCCCTTTCAGGCGGGACAGGTCGCGCCAAAGTTTGCGGTCGAGATGCGGGAGCATGCGCTAAAGGTTCCTAAGCGGTTTAAGTCTGAGGCCAAAAAACTCGGTACCCGCCGCGCGCTTAGATTTTGGTGTCAAGCGGTCGCAAATCGGGCGCGAAATAGACGCGCGTAGTTGATCGCCTCATTGGTGAGCCTAGCCGGAAACTTCATGGTTGCTAGAGCTTGGAGCTTCTCCGAGATGTAATGCCCAAGTTTTGCGGGTTTGCTTTGGGAGTGTTTCGCGCCTCACCATTTTAAGCTCTCCGGTTTTGCACGGCTCGCGTTCTCGTGAATGCGGTTCACGCGGCCATCCGAGAAATAGATCACCCGATCTGCCATGTCCGCCATCACTGCATTATGCGTGATGATGACGGTGAGGGTGCCCAACTCGCGGTTCACGCGCTCGACGGCCTCCAGCACCACGATCCCCGTGCGCACATCCAACGCACCCGTTGGTTCGTCGCATAGGAGCACTTCAGGACGCTTCGCAATCGCGCGCGCGATGGCCACGCGTTGTTGCTCGCCCCCGGAAAGTTGTGCGGGGAAATGATCCAGCCGTGGAGTCAGCCCTACCATTTCCAGCGCCGCCTCGGGTGCCATCGGGTCGTGTGCAATCTCCGTGATGAGGCCCACGTTTTCACGCGCCGTCAGGCTGGGAATAAGATTATAGAACTGAAATATGAACCCGACCGAATCGCGCCGGTAGCGCGTGAGCTGCGTCTCGTCGGCGTGCGTGAGATCAAGGTCGCGATACCAAAGTTCACCAGCGGTGGGATTATCGAGGCCGCCGAGCTGGTTGAGCAGCGTAGTCTTGCCGCTGCCTGATGGCCCGAGCAGCACGACCAACTCGCCAGCGCGCAGATCGAGGTCCACGCCTGCCAATGCGCGCACTTCCGCATCGCCGCTGCCATACACCTTCGTTAGCCCACGCGCGCGAAACACCTGCGGGCGCGCCGGGGCTTCGGGTGATGCGTCGGAAGGGGGCTTCATGCGTTGACTGGACAACCGACAGCATCTCTCACCTGTCCGCGCGAGTCGAGCATCCAACGACCCGCGTTGACTTGCTCCTGTCGACGCCTATTCTGCTGGCGATGCGCTGGTAGCTCAATTGGATAGAGCTTCTGACTTCGGATCAGAAGGTTGCAGGTTCGAGTCCTGCCCGGCGCACCAGTACCCCGGGCGCAATCCGGTTGGCGAAAACAAGTTTCTCTGGACCAGCGTGTCGCAGCCAACCTGTTTAGGTTTGGCGACCCAATCAACCGGACGACAACACACTGCCATGGCCAATATTATGAGCCAAATACTGACTCTTGAAATCGCGCAGAAGTTTCTTAAGGGTCTCGATCTTAGCTTGGGAGATTCACATCCATTGACGAGGCCACCGTAGCGTCGGCCAGTTTCGAGGGACACCTATGCCTCGATGGCCCAACGAGCCTGAGCAATTCCGTTGGATAGGATTGCTTGCTCAGCAAAAGGGCCTTTACCTCATTGGCAAGGCCGAAAAAACTGTGAATCACGCTAGAAAGGGCTTAGCTCTAATATAAAGCCACTAATTGCCCCCACTTCACTAAAACAAAGTTAAAAGATTTTCCTACGTGGCCTGATGCCTTAGAGCTTTTACGTGCGAAAACAATACAGGAAGAACGGCTTGAGCTCCTGCGAGTCATAAAGTTTGCCACTTTTGGCATTGGCCTTGCCTTCTTCATAAAATTTATTTGTTCCCAGATTTGAAGCCCCCCGTCCCGCTGAAAGAGGAAAAGCCCCTTGCCGCACAGGTCGCGGCCTTTTTGCTACATAAGCAGGGAGGAAGCCCGATCGATCTGGGCGACACGCTGGTTCTCATTCCAACCGCTGGCGCTGGTCGGGCCATCCGGCGCGAGCTTTCGAAAAAGGGTGTTCTTTCCCCGCGATTCAGTCTGCCGCTCGATGCGCTTTTGCCGGCAGGGATTGCCGTGGCCAGCCGTTTGGAACGGGAGATCACGTGGGCCGAACTGCTCGATCCGGCCAAACGCAAAAACTTTGCCGCGCTCGTTCCGGAAATCGTTCCGCTGGAAACAGCCGGCGATCGCTTGGGCGTCGCCGTGCGCTTGTGCGGCGTTTGCGACCAATTGGCGGAGGCTGGTTTGGATCCAACATCCGAACGTTTGCCCGCTTTGTTCGAAGACGATGCTCCGCGCTGGTCGGCCATGGCCAAGTTATACTGCGTCTACCTCGAGGAGCTTTCACGACACGAATTGCGCGATCCCAACGATGTGCGGATTAAACAGGCAAAAAATCCATCACTTCCCGCAGAACTCAAGCGTGTCATCGTCGCCTGCATTCCCGATCTCCCTCTTGTCGTGCAGAATTTCCTCGAGGCCGCCGCGCGCAAGGAGATCACCGTCGACGCGCTCGCTTGGAGTCCGTCCGGCCAAGCGGAGCATCTCGATGAATGGGGACGCCCTTACGGTAACACCGCGGAGAAAACTTCTCTGACCGATTGGTGGAAAAAACATCTGCCGGAGGTTCCGGATGAAGTCATCGTCGCAACCAACGATCCTGCTTCCGAAGCGGCCCTTCTCCTCGATCGCGCGGCGGAAAATTTATCTGCAGGTTACGGGCTCTTCTCCGCCGCACCCGAATCGACCGTGGCCCTCGGTGCGGAGATCGCGCGTCGCGGCGAGGAGCCTTATTTTCCCGAGGGTAAGCCGCTGGCCCAAACCGAGTTCGCCGGAATGCTGATCGGCTACGAGGAGTTGCTGCAGTCCCAAAGTCTGCAAACTTTGCGCTCGCTCTTACAGCGACCCGCCTTTCTCGCCTGGTTTGTGGCCCAAGCAGCCGACAAAAACTTCACTGGTGACAGAGCTTTGGATGCCGGCGATCGACTGTTAGCCGAAAAACTTTGCCGGACTGTGGAGGCGGCGCGGAGTTGGATCGATCATGCCGATAAGCCCGCCCCTAAAGATCGCGATCGTGCCAAATTCGAGGAATTGGTGCGTCTGGTCGTTACCGCGGAAAAAATACTGCAGCGCAAACAGCCCACCGCGGATTTCCTGACGGCTGTGGCCGGTCATGCGGGTCGCATTACCGCTGGCTCCATGAAAGCCAAAGAGCTTGCGGCCATGGCTGAGGCGCTCGACCAGTTTTCCCAATCTCCCTTGCTCGGGGGATTGCCGGCCGCAGACCAAAAAGCGGCTCTGCGCGCCGACCTCGGCCGAAAGCGTTTGTTTGCCCCGGCTCCCGAAAACGCGGTGGAAATCCAAGGCTGGTTGGAAGCGCCGTGGAGTGCGGCTGCGTTGAAGATTGTTGCGGGTTGCCGCGAAGGAGCGTTGCCTTCCGGAACCCATGAGGATGCTTTTCTTCCTGATCAGACGAAGAAAAGGCTCGGTCTGGTTTCTCAGGACGCGCGCTTTGCGCGGGATGCCTACTTGCTGTCCTGCCTGATCCATTCCGGATCGCGGCTTCTCTTGGGCACAAGCCGGTTCCGGTCGCAGGGCGAACCGAACCGTCCCTCGCGGCTCCTCTTTGCTTGTGACGACGAGGAATTGCCCCGCAGATCCCGTCGTCTTCTGCGCCCCTCGCTGCCGGCCAAGCGGCAGGAAACGAAGGCGTCATGGACGCTCGCGTTGCCGACGCATGAAAAAAAGGTCGAAGCCATCCGGGTCACCGGTTTCAAAAACTACCTGCAATGTCCGCTGAGATTTTATCTGCAAAATGTCTGCGGTATCCGCGACTTCGATCCGGAGGCCCGTGAAATCAGCCCGCGCGATTTCGGGATCGTCATGCACAAAGTGCTCGAAGAATACGGCAACGATCCCGCGACCAAGGATCTCGTCGATCCGGCGAAGGTCGCCAAGGCCCTCGACACCCAGCTCGACGAAGTGGCCAAGCGTTTCTTCGGCGCGCAATTCTCGCCTGTCGTGCTCGTTCAACTCGAGTCCATGCGCGCCCGCCTGCGCAGCTTCGCCCCGATTCAGGCGCAGTCCAGCGCCGAAGGATGGGAAATCATCGCCACGGAACGCGCGGTCAAAAAAACCGACGAAAGGAAAATAGCGATCGGTCCGCTCGCTCTCACCGGCACGATGGACCGCGTGGAAGTGAACAAAGAACGCAACGCCCTCCGCGTGCTCGATTACAAAACATTCGGCAGCGCCACCACGCCGGTGAAGACGCATCTGGCCACCAAACGGGATCGTTCCGACGTTCCCACGGCGGCCTGCACCTACGTCGGCAAGGACATGTTCTGGAAAGACTTGCAGTTGCCTCTCTACCGTTATCTGGTGCCCCATATCTGGGAGGAGCATAAGGACAAGGAGATCGAGGTCGGCTATGTGCTCTTGCCGGCCGATCCCGACGACACGGGAATCGAGATGCTGCCCATGGACCAAGACGAATTCGGATCGGCCGTGGAATGCGCGAAGGAGATCGCCTCACTGGTCTCCAAAGGTGTCTTCTGGCCGCCTGCCGAGAAAGTGGACTTCGATAACTTTGCCGACTGGTTCCGCTACTGCAATCCGGAGGAAGTTGTGAGCGAAAAAACCCGCAAGCGCTTGGGAGGTGCGGAATGAAGCCGATTGTTCGCGAACCGCTGCAACGCCGGCTGCTGATTCTCGCCAATGCCGGGAGCGGAAAGACCTACGAGTTGGTGACGCGCTGCATCAAGCTTCTCTCGCTCGGGGAGCCGCCCGAGGAAATCATCGCTCTGACTTTCACGCGCAAGGCGGCGGCGGAGTTTCTGCAAAAACTATTCGAAAGACTCGGGGATGCGGCCGATGACGCAAATAAACGCGGGGAACTCGCCCGCGATCTCGGTGTGGCCGAGGTTTCCCGCGAGCAATGCATCGTATGGATGCATAAATTGATCGACGCCCTGCCCAGGCTCTCGATGGGCACCATGGACCAGTTTTTCGGCAGGATCGTCCGGGGGTTTCCCTTGGAGCTCGGTCTGTCGCGCGAGTTTGAACTTCTCGACGATGCGACCCAGCAGGAGAACCTCCGGGTCACGCTGGAGCGGCTTTTCCGGGAGGGCAGCAAGGACAAGAAAGCGCTTGGCGATTTGTTGGAACTGCTCCGGCAGAGCAATCGCAACCGTTCGGGTGCCTCCGCACTGCGCGATCTGCAGGAAGACATCACCAAACTTCATGCCCAGATTACCGGACCATCCAAGAACGTGGCATGGGGAGATGAGCGCACTATCTGGGCCAAGCCTGAAGAGAACCGGTTTCTCTCCGCACCGCCGTTGGCCGAAGTCGCGCCCGCTTTTCTCAAGGAAGTGCTGGAGACACAAAAAGATGAATTGGGCGATGAGTTCCATGCTTACCTCGAAGACATGGTGCAACGTGCCGTTCGTCGTGCTCCCGATGCGGGCCTCGGACCGCATTTGACCGGTTTCTTGGGATATCTCGGCAACAAGTGGAAGTTGGTCAAAAAAGAGAACGCCGACACTCTCAGCTTTGGCCACAAGGGTCGGCTTCTGAGGCGCGGCGAGGTTGCCAAGTATTGCGACGAATTGAAGTGCGCCCTCATCGGTGCCGAACTGCGCAGCCGATTGTCCTCGTCGGCAGCCGTCCACCGGCTTCTGCGGCGCTACGAGGAGATCTACGAGGAAACGGTGCGCAGCACGGGCGCGCTGACTTTCAATGACGTGACCGAAATCCTCACCGGACACTCGGACGATTTGAAGGGCTCCATCGCCTACCGGCTCGACAGCCGTCACAATCACTGGCTGCTCGACGAATTTCAGGACACCAGCCGCGCTCAGTGGGACGTGATCGAGCCGCTCGTTTCCGAGGTGCTCATGGACAGCGGCAACGAGCGCACCTTCTTCTACGTCGGCGACACCAAGCAGTCCATTTACGGATGGCGCGGCGGCGACGACCGGCTCTTCCGCGAAATTTTTCACCACTACAACAAGCATCGCAAAGACCACATCGAGGAAGCGCAGCTCGACATGTCGTGGCGCTCCGACCGCGCCATCATCCAGGTGGTCAATGCCGTGTTCGACGCCGAACAGGTGAAAGCCTTATCCGGCGACTTCAAGCTTCCGCCCGCCGTCGCTACGCGCTGGAAGGACGGATGGGTCGCGCACACACCGCGCCCCGCGGCCGGTCCCGGTTACGTGCGCCTACACGATTTGTCCGTCGACACCACCGAAGATGACACCGAGGCGATCGACCGCGAGTTGGTACGCCTCATTCGCGATGAAATCAAACCGATCGATCGCCAACTGAGCTGCGCCGTGCTGACGCGTTCGGGAAAGATGGCCGAGCGTTACGCCAAA
>Ga0194113_10005885_pt1 | contig 15673 bp, 13 predicted proteins | sample TA2MahC200mmetaG_FD_146193 | JGI IMG/M metagenome (GOLD analysis project Ga0194113, IMG submission 146193) | Freshwater microbial communities from Lake Tanganyika, Tanzania - TA2015017 Mahale Deep Cast 200m | ecosystem: Environmental > Aquatic > Freshwater > Lake | place: Tanzania: Lake... | reverse complement strand
AGAACGAAAAGATACCAGGAAGGGTCTATATCGAAATCGATCAGGAACGATGCACCGACTGCGGTGTCTGTCTCCGGGCAAATATATGTCCTGTCAAAGCCCTTTTCCAACCCGAAATGATCTGGCCGCGTGAGGTCCGGGGTATTCTGAGCAACCCCCTGATCGAATTTAAGGGTTCTCAGGTCCCTGGCCGCGGGACGGAGGAGATGAAGACGAATGATGTCTCAGGCCGATTTCTCCCGGGAGAAGTCGGAGTGGGGATCGAACTTGGAAGACCTGGTATCGGAGCCTATTTTAAAGATGTTGAGAAGGTAGCCATGGCTTTGATGAGGGCAAACATCGGCTATGAGCTGGCGGCTGAAAATCCGGTCACCCATTTCATGTCCGATAAAACAACGGGTAAACTGAGAGATGACGTTTTAAATGAAAAAGCAACTTCTGCCATCATTGAAGGCAAGTGTAAGATCGAAAACCTTCCCGAAGCCTTAAAAGTCCTTCAGAAGGTTGCAAAAGAAGTAGACACGGTTTTTACGGTCGAAGTGATTACCAAGGTTCCGCCCGAGGGAGAAATCCCGGTTAAACCCATCCTGGAAAAGTTAGGATTCTGGTACTCCATCAACACCAAAAATAATATGGGCATGGGGGAACCTGCGTTCAAGTTCTACGAAGATAAATAGGGGGAAGAGATGACACATAGTTTGCATCGAAGAGGGAACTTTGACGATTTAAAAGACGATTTCGTGGTGCTGGGGTGCCCGGCAACCGGTATCAATAAGGCGGGTTCATCGCCCAAAACTCAGAAATTTTTAAGCATCTGCTATAAGAATGGCCCGGTCAATCTGGGCGATATGAAAACAGGTAACATCTATAATACCACGATGGATGTCATCTTGGGCAATATGACGGATAGCACCATCGTCCAGTGCACCTTCGACAACCGGGAGAAAATCGTTCAATTGCTCAAAGATTTGAAAGAACAAAAACCGGGTATTTCGATCATCATATCCGGGGTGAGCGACATCGTCCAGCAGTGTATGGAGGAGGCTGGTCTGGGCCGCATCCATACGATTGAGTATTCCCTGGGGACTTGGGGGCAAACCGAGAAATTACCTCATTTTGAAATTCTCAAAACCACCACGATGTGTGGCCATGCCATGATTTCTTCGGATCTGGTTTATAAAATGGTTCGGGATGTAAAGCGTGGAAGAAGGACCATCGAAGACGCATGTCTGGAACTGTCTAAATGTTGCACCTGTGGCAACTACAATATCACTCGTGGAATTAAATTGTTCAAGGAACTGCTACCGCTTTATATGGTGCATAGCTTGTATTAAATAGCAGAGGGCAAAGGGCATGGAGCATAGCAAAACGATAAGCACCAAGCTCCAAGCACCAAATACCAAATAAATTCCAAGCACAAAAAATCGAAACAACACCTTTTAGGTCATTCGAAATTGAAATTTGGAGCTTATTTGGGATTTGGAATTTGTGATTTGGAATTTATAAAAGGAGAACATCATGCGATATGTTATCATTGGAGGGAGTGGGGCTGGGATCAGTGCGATAGAGGCCATTCGATCCATCGATCGGGAATCACCGATTGACCTTTTTAGCGATGAGGCCACTCCCCTCTTTTCAAGAGTCCTTCTACCCTACTATATTGCCGAAGAACTCTCAAAACCCCTCTTAAATTTTAGATCTGCAGACTTCTTCGATCAAAACAGAATCACCCCTCATCTGGGGGTGAGAGTCCATCGAATCTCGATTGAATCTAAAACAGTTCAGACCAAAAACGGGGACGCATACCCTTTTGATAAACTTCTCTTGGCGACAGGAGGAAATCCCATCATCCCTCCTATTCCAGGTATCGAAAAAGAAGGCATCTCCACTTTAAAAACCATGGCTGATGCGGAAAAGATTTACAACCTCAAGGGCAGAAAAGCAGTCGTCATTGGAGCCGGAAGCGTTGGGGTCGAATCATGCATCAGTCTGAAGAGAAGGGGGATGGAAGTCACCTTGCTTGAACAACTGGCCCATGTCTTACCCACCGTCTTTGATGAAGAAGCCGCCTCCATTATCCGGAAAAGGATCGAGAACCTTGGAATCAAAACGATCACTGGAGAAAAGGCTCTCCGCTTTACTGGAAATGGTAAGGTCAAAGGCGTGATCACGGATTCCAGGGAAATTGAATGTGATATGGTGGTCGTTGCCGTCGGCGTAAAGCCTGCCGTTGAACTGGCCCAGACCGCAGGAATAGAGATTGGCTCTCTCGGAGGCATCAAGGTCAATAGCCAGATGATGACCAGTGTGCCGGATATCTACTCGGCAGGGGATGTAACCGAAACTTATGATATCACGCGAGACTCCAATTGGATCAATGCCATCTGGCCCTGTGCTGTGGAACAGGGTCGAATTGCCGGCCTCAATATGGTCGGCCGTGAGACTCCGTACGAGGGGTCATTTAGACGAAATTCCATTGGAAACTTTATCGGCGTACCTGCTATCTCGATGGGATTAACGCAAGCAGAGACCTGTTCAAGTTGTGAAGCAGGAGAAACGTTTCAGGAAATCAGAAGAAGGACGAAAGATACCTATAAGAAACTTATTTTAAAGAATGGTCGCCTGGCAGGAGCTATCCTGGTAGGCCAGACACAGAAGGCTGGACTTTTCTTTATTCTGTTAAAGAAGAAGGTTGATGTTTCCGATTACACTTCGGTCTTAATGAGCCGGGACCTCAATTTCATGAATATTCTGCCATTGATCAGGAGAAATGCAGACCGATTCACGGAGACCGAATATAAAGAGATCATGGATACAATGCTGTAAAAAATTGTTAGAGGTTGGAGGAGCGTCTCGTAAGACGAGACTTTAGGGCTGAGGCAAAACCATTTCTACCTTAAACATCATTGAGCTAGGAGGGAAAATTGAAAATCTTAATGGTTGATAAAAGTAAATGCACAGGATGTCATCAATGCGAGCTCTGGTGCGGGACAGAAATCTCATCTACCTCAAAAGAGCTCTATCAGGCCATCCATGAGGAACCTCAACCTGTTCCGAGGGTCTATGTCGAAGGAAAATCCTTTGCCCTCCAGTGCCGCCATTGTGATGGGGCGCCCTGTATTGAGGCATGCCCCAATGGATCGATGCGAAGAGATCCTGAGACAGGACTGGTTTATGTCAATGAGCCAACCTGTATCGCCTGCTGGATGTGCGTGATGACCTGTCCTTTTGGGATCATCAATCCCTCCCCTTCTATGAAGGTGGCGATCAAATGCGATCGCTGCCGGAACATGGGCTATCCCATCTGTGCAGAGGTCTGTCCCACTCAAGCCCTGAAATTGGAGGAGAGAAAAGACTACCGGACGAAAGCATTCTAATAACAACACCCCTCACCCCATCCCTCTCCCCTCGGGGGAGAGGGGAAGGTCGCTTCGACTCGCAACCGAGGTGAGGGGGAAGCGACAGAAAGGAGTAAGAGATGGAGTTCATTCAGAAGAAGACGGTAGATAGTGCAGTGGAGTATTTTTTACAGAAAGCTGCCGACAGCGAGATCGCTCTGGTATGGGATCGTTATGAAGGTCAGCTTCCGGAGTGTGGCTTCTGTGAAACCGGTTTAAGCTGCCGCGATTGCCTTCAAGGTCCCTGCATCAGCCATCCTTTCCGGGATTCGAATAAACTGGGCGTCTGCGGAAAAGATAAAGATACCCTCGCCATTCAATCCTTATTGAGATTGGTTCTGAAAGGGACAATGACCTATCTCGACCGGTTAAGTGATTTCGCGCAGGGGGTAGAATCAAAACAGGTCACACCCAAAAACAGGGCGAAAACCGATCAGATTCTTAAAGAGGTCCAGACTTTCTTCCGAAATGGCGGAACCATGTTGAAGAAAGAATTTCCAAAATCTTTGATCCAGCGCTGGGAAGAACTTGGAATCGCTCCGGAGGGAATCGCAAGGGATCTGTTCAAACCCTCTCAGAAATTGGAGGGAGGGGTAAGCGAGGTTGAGGAAATTCTCCTCTGGACATTCAAAGCATCCCTTTTCGCATCCATGGCCCAATGGCTTTACGGAAGCTTAAAAGCATCGGCCTTTGGTGAAACCGTTCCGACCAAAATTGAGGTCAACCTGGGTGGACTCAAACAAAAAGCCCCCAACCTCCTCCTGTATGGTTATTTCTCCCCTATTCTAAAACGAAAAATAGCCGAGGCGGCAAAAAAACAGGGTGTCCATGTAATGGGCGTCTGCACTGAATCATTATTGCCCCCCTTCAGCTTCCCCATCGCGACCGGTTATGGTTCCCAGGAGATCCCTTTGATGACCGGCGCTGTCGATCTCATAGTGGTTGGAGATCAGTTTGTCAATCCATCTTTAGTGAAAGTAGCCAAAGAGTTTGAAGTGCCGGTGATGACTGCAGCGACATTGAAAAAAGAGAAGGACCCTGGCCGCTTTGCACAAAGAATAGTTGAACAGGCTAAAAAATCTTTTACATTCCGCCGCAGCATCTCCAGGGACATCCCGGAAGCGAAAGAATATGCGACCATGGGTTTCTCCAAAGATAGCGTGGATGTCAAGAAGATTGCCAGCGGGCTTCAAAAAGGCCTTATTAAAGGGATCGTGATTTTCGCCGGAAGCAACAATGTCAAATATACTCAGGATCTGGAAATCATCGTGATGGCCCAGGAGTTTCTAAAAAATGATATGCTCTGCCTCTCAAAGGGCGAGGCAAGCATCGCTCTCGGAAAATATGGATTTTTAAATCCCGCTTCAAATGAAAAATACTGCAGCAAAGGTTTGTCCGATGTCCTGTCGTCGCTCGGTAAGGAAATTCCCTCTGTCATTGATATTGGTGGTGGAGAAGGAACAGTAACTGACTTCCTGCTGGAGTTGGCAAAGGCGGGGAAAAAGGATTTGACAGGCTATCCGATCGTGGCCTGTTATCCGGAGGCTAACCGCAGTTCAGAGGTGACTGAAGCGATGTGGACAGTGGCCATGGGAATGACAACCTATTTCTGGCCGGCTCTTCCGGTAACCGGAAGCACTAAAGTCCTGGAAGCCCTGACCCAATTCTGTGCGGAAAAGTTTGGCTCAAAACTCATGATCACCACTGAAAAGAAGATCGATGCCCGAGCTAAAGCAGATTTAATCCTGCAGGCGATCAAGGGTGGGAAAAAATTCAGTATTAGTGGTAAGCCCTGGAAATAAACCCGGTTGGAAGCTCCAATATTGTTACTAAAAGATAGCCCCGCTGTAAACCAGAGGGGCTATTTTTTTATGAGATAAAGAGTCAAAGGAAATCAGGAGGATGCTCCATCCACGTTCACACGCCGCCCCTTAAAAGCCCGCCTAATCACCGGACTGAGGTAAGCGAGGACACCGACCACAATGAAAAGAAGGGAAATCGGTCGGGTGACGAAGATAGAAAAACTTCCTCCGGATATAGTAAGGGCCTGGCGGATGGAATTCTCCGCCAGGTTTCCAAGAACCAGGGCCAAGACCAGAGGGACGATCGGATAATTCAGCTTCTTCATGATATAGCCCAACACACCGAATCCGAGCATCATCCAGACATCGAAGATATTGTTGTTAACGGTGTAAGCGCCCACAGCCGCAAAGATGACGATGAAACACATTAGAATCGTATAAGGAACCCTCAGGATCATGACAAAGAGAGGGATGAGAAAGATGTTCATCAGAAGAAGAATAAGATTTCCGATGAACTTGCTTGAAATGAGTCCCCAGACAAGATCAGGTTTGGTTTCAAAGAGCAGAGGACCCGGACGGATCCCCCACATCATAAAACCTGCCAGCATGACCGCAGTCGTAGGAGAACCCGGAATTCCTAACGCCAGCAGAGGAGCAAAGCCGCTGATCGAGGCTGCATTGTTTGCTGCTTCGGGTGCGGCGACTCCCTCGATCGTTCCGGTTCCAAATTTTTCCGGATGCTTGGAAATCTTTTTCTCCGCGAGGTAGGAGAGAAAAGAGGCTGTGGTAATCCCCCCGGCTGGGATAATCCCCGTGAGGAACCCGATGATGGCACCCCGTACGATGGCCCATCGCGAGGCAATCCATTCCGCCTTGGTGAGGAAAAGGTCGTGCAATCTCATCTTCGCCTTTATTAAATTGCCCTCTTCCGGCTCCTCAATGCTGTTGAAAACCTCGGCCAGTCCAAAGATGCCGCAGATGATGACGATAAAATCAAACCCACCCAAGAGTTGGGGAATCCCAAAAGCAAACCTGGGCATGCCGCTGATCACATCAAGCCCAATCGTTGAAATGAGGAGTCCGATCAACGTAGAGATGATCGTCTTAAGGGGCTGCTCTGCACCAAAGACGGTGAGAAGGCCGAATGACATGAAGGCCAGGCCAAAGAACTCGGCCGGTCCAAAGCGGAGGGCGAATTTGGCCAGGGCGGGTGCAAAACACATGAGGATGGCAACGGCGATCGTTCCCGAAATCCAGGACCCGACGGCTGCCACCGATAAAGCCGCTCCGGCTCGTCCCTTGAGGGCCATCTGATAACCATCGAGACATGTCATCACTGTTGATGATTCACCCGGAACATTGATCAGAACGGATGTAATCGTCCCTCCATAGGCTACTCCATAATAGATGCCTGCAAACATAATGATGGCGGAAGTGGGATTGATTGAAAAAGTCAGAGGGAGAAGCAGGGCCACCGCGGTCGGGGCTCCGATGCCGGGTAGGACGCCAACGATTTGACCGAAAAAACATCCCGCAAGACAGTAAAGAATGTTCATCGGAGTCAGAGAAATCGAAAATCCCATATAAAGGTTTTGTAGAATATCCATATTAGCTTCTTTACCCCGTTAGAAAACCAAGCCATTCATACCAGGGATTATATCGATATCGAAACTTCACCTATCAGAAAGTTCAGGTTTAAAACTATTTCTTTTCTAACGGGGTGAACTACCATCCAATGATGCCCGTTGGCAGCGGGATGCTCAGCCATTGGGCGAAGACGAAACGGATGCCTATGGCTATCCCAGTCGCTGTAAGTGTGCACCCTATCCAACGGTGTTTTCCCATGACACGCATGGTGACTCCGGCAAAAAGACCAAAACCAATGGAAAAACCGAAGACAGGCAAAAGCAGAAATGTTGCGATGATGAGTAAGAGTATCTTCAACCCTTCTTTGGTTTTGGGTTTAAAGAAAGCACCTGCTTTTCCATGCTTCCTCAAAAGGTTTACGATGAGCGCGATGGCGCAGATGGTAATACAGATTCCTACCCATAAGGGCAAAAACCCAGGGCCAGGTCCAAATTCGGAGTAATACTCAAGCTGAGAGGAGAAGTAGACTACGACCAGGCCTAATAACAGGACGATGACTCCTCCAATGAGATCAGCAATGCGCATCCCGATTCTCCAACAAACCTCCCTCCCCACCCAGCCTTCCCTCATAACTCCCCCTTCCCCCTCTTATCTTAAGAGGGGGAAGGGGGATAGGGGCGTTAGATTGAAAGGTATGGAAGGATTAAAAAGGAAAAGAACCTCCAAAAAACCAGAAGACCCTTTACTTCAGGAGTCCCAGGTCCTTTAATATCTCTTTTGATTCCTCTTCGTTCTGAACAACGACCTTGGCGAACTCCTTGCTTCCCATCCAACTCTGGCTGAGCATATACTTCTTTATGTAATTTGTTTTCCAGGCGGATGAGTCAGCCATCTTCTTAAACATGTTCTCATAGAAAGCAGCCGCTTCAGCCGGAATGTCCTGGGGAGCGGCAATGCCTCTGTAGAAAAAGTAGGTCACGGTATGCCCAACCTCTTTCAGAGTAGGGACATCTGGGAACTCCGCCATGCGCGTGAGCCTGGCAACGGCTACAGGCTTTACCATCTTGGCCTCCCACTGAGGTACAAACTCGGGTGGGTTCGCCCAAATCATATTGACATGTCCACCCAAAAGTGCCGTGATACATTCTCCACCGCTTTTGAAAGGAACATACCGCATGCGGATTCCGGCAGACCTTTCAAACAGACGCTGGCAGATCTGATCATCCTGTCCAGTGCCCGTTCCTCCAATCGTCAATTCACCGGGACGTTTTTTAGCTTCGGCAATAACGTCCTGAATGGTTTTAAGAGGTGAATCGGCCTTGACGACGATCAACTGTTCATCCAGGGCAAGGTTGCAGAGCAGAGTGAGTTCACGATGAGTTGGAGCTCCCTTTCCTGCCACCAGTGCCGCCTGGGCCTGTCCAGGGATAAAGGTCACCAGGGTCAATGGGTTGCCTTTCTGCTGAACGACCGCTGTTGTTCCCACCAGACCACTCCCACCCGCTTTATTCACCACAAGGAGTGGCACTGGACATAATTTTTCACCTTCGATGATGCTGGCAATCGACCGCGCCAGCACATCGCTTCCACCTCCCGGGGCAAACGGTGCTACAAACTCAATCGGCTTGGTCGGTTTCCACTCTGATGCCTCGATGCTGATTCCAAAAACCATCACCATCAGCATCATCACGAAGACCGCAGTCAATAAACTTATTCTCATCGATCTCCCTTTCATCTCTACACCTCCTCATTAAATTTTTGGATACAAAACGAATAATATTAAAACTCCAGGCAGGTCTGAAATCTCATACAATTTTTTACTATCTCTGTCAATAGTTTTTTTAAATTTCGACAATATGGCTTAAATATCGAGTTATTTGAACACACTTCAAATTATTATTGACATCGGCTTATCAGAATTGTAAAATTTCCAAGAATTAATTTTATAAAAAATTGGATACAAAATGGCTTCCAGGTCCCCCCAAAAAAAGAAAAGGCCCCCCATTCGAGAGAGCGTTTACGAACATCTTAAGGCGGAAATCCTTTCCGGGCATCTCGATCCGGGGAGGAAATTGACCGAAGAACACCTCGCCAAAACTCTGGGGGTCAGCCGAACTCCGATCCGGGAAGCCCTTTACAAATTGGATTCAGAGGGGCTCATCAAACCTCGAAACAAAAGAGGATTTATCGTCTCTGGAGATTCCAGGGATGAAGTTGAAGAACTTTTTGAGCTACGATCCATCCTTGAGGGATATGCACTACGAGTCATCTCTCAGACCATTTCCGAAGAAATATTAGGGCAGCTAAAGGGTTTTATTCAAAACGCTGAGGAAGCTCTGAAAAAAAATAAGATTGAGGAAGTCTTTAAATGGAACACTCAGTTCCATGATTCGCTTCATGAGTTAATCATTAAAAAGGCCCGGCTTTATCGCCTCATCGTCAATATCCGAAAATATGTCTTGAGATATAGGAAAGACACGCTTCGATACCCAGATGGAGGAAGAAGGTCCGTGGAGGACCATAAAAAGATTCTCATGGCCTTGCGATTGAGAGATCCTGACCTCTGTGAACGGATCATGCGAGAACACATTCAGGAAGCGAGAGAGGATGCCTTGCTCTCCCTTTTTGAGAAACCATCAGGTTTTAAATGAGCATCGCCAAAGAGAAGGAGATTTGATGGTTGTTCAAAGCGGAAAACATTTCCTTCAGATTCCAGGACCAACCAATGTGCCTGACCGGGTCTTAAGGGCGATGGCACAACCGACCATCGATCATAGGGGACCGGAGTTCGCACAATTGGCTCAGGAGGTGTTCCAGGGGCTAAAGCAGATATTTAAAACCTCCGGCACGATCGTCATCTACCCCTCCTCTGGAACCGGGGCATGGGAAGCCTCTTTGGTCAACACACTTTCTCCTGGCGATAAGATATTGATGTTCGAAACAGGGTTCTTTGCAACTCAGTGGAAAAATGTAGCTGCCCGTCTTGGTCTGGATGTTGAGTTCGTCCCAGGCGATTGGCGAAGTGGTGTTGATCCAATTGTCGTTGAAACCAGGCTGATGGAGGACTCCCAAAAAGCCATCAAGGCCATTGCCATTGTCCATAACGAAACATCCACAGGAGTAACCAGCCGCGTGTCTGAAATTCGTAAAGCCATGGACCGTGCCAGCCATCCAGCTCTTTTGCTGGTGGATACGATCTCATCGCTTGCCTCAATTGATTACCGACATGATGAATGGAAAGTGGACGTCACTGTGGGATGTTCCCAAAAAGGCCTGATGCTTCCTCCGGGGCTCGGATTCAATACCTTTAGTGAAAAAGCCCTTGCTCAATCGAAATCAGCAAGGCTGCCGAAATCTTACTGGGATTGGGAAGCCATGATCAGTATTAACCGGTCCGGTTTCTTCCCCTTCACCCCTGCGACCAACCTCTTGTTCGGTCTTCGGGAATCACTCCATATGCTGATGGAGGAGGGTTTGGAAAACGTCTTTGCCCGCCACGGCCGTCTGGCTGAGGCGGCACGAAGTGCGGTAAGGTCATGGGAACTCGAATTGCTCTGTAGGAAGCCTGAGGAATATAGTTCTTCCCTGACAGCAGTGCTCATGCCCGAGGGACATAATGCCGATGCCTTCAGAAAGCTGATTCTGGAAAAATTCAATATGTCGCTCGGCAATGGTCTCGGAAAGTTGGCAGGGAAAGTTTTTCGGATTGGCCATTTGGGAGATTTCAATGACCTGATGCTGGCAGGAACCCTGAGCGGCATAGAGATGGGACTGGCCATGGCAAACATCCCTTTCTCCCGGGGCGGAGTGATGGCCGCACTCGACTACCTCGCCACCCATTGATCCCTATCATTTCACCAGAAGATAGATTGCCATGAGGATGACGAAGAGAGCGAAGAATTTTTTCAATCGAAACGGATGTGTTTTAAACGAGACATGAGCACCCGTCTTCGCTAAGAGTGTGGTCCCAATGGCAATCGCGATGCCACGCTGTAAGTCAACAAACCCCAGATTCCAACCAGGCAGACCTTGGCAATCCATCCCGCCAATCACATAACCGATCACGGAAAACAGGGCTGTAATGAAAATAGTGGCACTGGAGGTCCCGATCGCCAATTTCAAGGGCATCTTTAAAAAATAGTACATGATTGGTATGCTGAAAACACCACCTCCAATTCCTGCCAGTGCGGAAACCACCCCTACCGTCAGGCCCACGCTAACCAATCCAAAGGTGCTTGGCTTTGAAGCTAAATCAAGTTTCTTTTGAGCCTGTTCGGTACTCTCAGTCAACATCCTTAAGGCAGCCAATCCAACGATGATCGCAAAGGTAATGCGGAGATGTTTTCCACTCAACCCGGCTGCCAACTGGGCTGTAACGAAAGCAGTGGCCGCGCTTGAAAATCCAATAAGGAATACCGAGCGCCAATCGATATTTTTCTGTTTGCCATGTTGATAGGCGCTGGCTATGGAAGCAAAAAGAACTACAAAAAGACTCGTTCCGATCGCCATATGGGTCAGAACCGCGGGTGAGAACCCGGAGTGTTCGTAGCTGAAGATGAGGATGGGGACCGTGATGAATCCACCTCCGACCCCAAAGAGGCCGGCGACAAATCCTACCCCGCATCCCACTGCCACAAAAAATAAAAATTCGGTCAGTATCATATCGTATAGGCTAAGGTCAAGGCTGAGGTTGAGGTTTCTTAACCTTCACCTCAACCTTAACCTGCTTTACACTATGCTCTATGCGCTTTGATCTATGCCTTACTCATACCTCAGCGCTTCAATCGGGTTGAGGAGAGAGGCTTTTCGGGCAGGGTAGAACCCAAAAAAAACGCCAACCGAACCAGAGAATAAAAAAGCAAGGAGGATCGCCTGAACCGAAAAGAGCGTTGGCCATTGGGTGAAGCTCGAAAGAATCAGGGTTCCGGCGATTCCAACCCCAATTCCCAGTATGCCTCCCACCAGGCTGAGCACCAGAGATTCAATAAGAAATTGAAGGAGGATATCTTTCCCTTTCGCACCGACGGCAATTCGGATTCCGATCTCTCTTGTTCTCTCGGTAACGGAAACAAGCATGATGTTCATGATCCCGATTCCGCCAACGATCAGAGAGATTGAGGCAATAGCCCCCAGAAGCAACGACATCACTTTTGCCGATTCTTCCGCGCTGGAAGCAACTTCGGTCAGGTTTCGAACAGAAAAGTCATTATCCTGACCAGGTTGAATCCTGTGCCTCTGCCGGAGAAGATCGGTGATCTGATCCTCCACGGTTTTCATCACTTCAGGCTCCCTGGCCTGAACCGTGATCACTCTTACCATTCCAGGGAATTTTTGCCCGAAGAGCCTTTTCTGCGCGGTGCTTAAGGGAACAAAGACCGTATCATCCTGATCCGTGCCCCAGGTTGACTGCCCCTTAGGATTGAGCACGCCAATGACGGTAAACGGAACCTTCTTTATTCGGACGATCTGGCCAATCGGATCAATTCCTCCGAAGAGATTATCAGCGACGGTCTTTCCCAAGATACAGACTTTCCCAGCGCCATCCAGATCCTGTTGGATAAATGAACGACCTGAGTTTAGGGACCATTCTCTGATTTCAAGGAGTTCAGGAATTGTTCCGTAAATAACCGTTGACCAGTTCTGATTTCCGTAGATTACCTGGGCAATGCCGGAAAGATGGGGTGCAACACTTCTGACTCCTGGAATCTCCGAAAGGATCGCCTTTGAATCTTCGACCGTTAGCGTTGGAACAGTTCCGGCTCCGACCCTCAATCCTCCGCTGGTTGAACTCCCCGAAACCACGATGAGGATATTGGACCCCATGCTCGCAATCTGATCGGCAATCCTCTTCTTTGCCCCCGAACCCACGGCAATCATTGCAATGACCGCTCCCACACCGATGATGATTCCAAGCATGGTCAGAGCCGAGCGCATCTTATTGACCAGGAGGGCTCTCAAAGCAATCCGAAGGCTCGCAAAGAGTGTTGTCATAATAATAAAAATGGAGGTTAAGGTCGAGGTTAAGGTTAAGAATTTCTAACCCTTAACCTTAGCCTTGACCTGGTGATAAGCCCTAAAGGGCTGAGTTGTGATCCTCCACCACCTTTCCATCCTTAAAGAGTATTTTCCTTTTTCCATAGGCCGCAATGTCCTGCTCATGGGTGATCATGACAATGGTGATCCCCATCTCCTGGTTCAGTCTCTTAAAGATCGCCATGATCTCACCGCTCGTCTTTGAATCGAGATTGCCAGTCGGTTCATCGGCTAAAAGAATCGAAGGTTGATTCACAAGAGCTCTTGCAATGGCGACCCGCTGTTGTTCTCCCCCTGAAAGCTGAGCGGGATGATGATGGGATCTTTCCTTAAGACCAACAGCAGAGAGGGCCTTTTCAGCCATCTCTTTTCGCTTCTTGGAGGGAAGTTGAGCATAGATCAGAGGGAGTTGAACGTTTTCAATCGCCGATGTTCTGTTCAACAGATTAAACCCCTGAAAGACAAAACCGATTTTCTCATTCCGTATCTCCGCCAATTCGTCACGAGAGAGATGTTCGCCCTCAATTCCATCCAGAAGGTATTGGCCTCTGGTGGGCCGATCCAGAAATCCGAGGATATTCATAAAAGTAGATTTTCCGGAGCCTGACGCACCCATAATGGCCACGAACTCGCCTCGCTCGATGGAGAGCGAAATGCCCAGGAGTGCCTGGACCTCCACCTCACCTAAATGATACACTTTGACTAAATCTCTAACCTGAATGAGCGGGTCCATCGAATATTTTATTTTTTGATTTAACATTTCAGATTTCAGGATTGAAAAGTTCAATCTACAATCTGCAATCTGAAATCTATAATGGATTACCTCAACCCCTTCGTAAATGGTGCGGGCGTAGCACTCTTGCTTGTTGCCTTTTTACTCGAAATCTCCTCCACGATCACTTCTGACCCATCCTGGAAATCCCCGGACATGACTTCACTGAAGGTTCCATCCGTAACTCCAACTACGATCTGGACAGGGATCGCCTTATTCTCTTGAGAAACAACCCATAATCTTGCCGGCCTTCCTCGTTCCTTTGGTTGGGATTGTGCCATTTCTTTCAGTTTCTTTCTCTGCTCCTCAGTTAAAATTCCCCAGATTTTCTGCCGGATTAAGGTTCGGATGCGAACACTTGCCTCTTCGGGTTTTGACTTCTCACGGATCTCCTGAATTTCGGCCCTTGAAGCCTGGAGGATCATATCCATCTTCGATTGCTGGTCGGGGGTGAGATTGAGTTCGCTCTTCAGTCGGTCCAGACCAGCTCTTCCTTTTTCCGGTGCAGAGGGGGTCTGTTTGGAAGCCTCTTTTTTCTTCTCAACAGGACCTTCCGCCCTGGCAGACTCCGGCCTGAATCTGAGGGCCGAATTGGGAATCCTCAAAACGCTTTCCCGATGCTCGATCATCACCGAAACATTGGCCGTCATTCCCGGTTTCAGCTTCAAATCAGAATTGTCCACCTGGATGACTACATTGTAGGTCACTACATTCTGAACCGTCGTAGGAGCATTTCGGATTTCCGAAACCTTTCCCCGAAAAGTCCGGTCCGGGTAGGCATCCACAGTAAAAGTGGCTTCCTGGTCAATGCCGATTCGTCCAATATCCGCCTCACTCACATTCGTATCAACCTGCATTTGAGTCAGGTCTTTGGCAATCGTGAAAAGGGTTGGGGCCTGGAGACTGGCAGCTACGGTCTGGCCTACATCCACATTCCTCGAAATGACAATGCCATTGACCGGTGAACGGATAGTCGTATATCTCAGGTTTGTCTCCGATACTTTCAAACCAGCTTTGGCCTGCTCTATCTGGGCTTTTGAGGATTCCAGCTGAGCACGAGCTGATTCAAACTGGGCTTTTGCCACTTCCCTCTGGGCAATGGCTGAATCGTAATTGGTCTGTGCTGTATCGAAGGCAGCCTGAGCAATCACCTTCTTTTCGATCAATTCCTTATTCCGATCAAGCGTTCTCTTCGTATCAATGACACTAATCTCTGCCTTGTTCAGATTGGCCTGCGCATTCTTGAGATTGGCCTGTGCATTCAATAGATTGGCCTGAGCGTTCAGGACATTTGCCCTCCCCTGCTCAACCTGAGCCTCAAAGATGGCAGGATCAATCTGAGCAATCACCTGCCCCTCTCTCACCCGTGAATTAAAATCCGCCTGAAGGTCTTTGATCGTTCCGGAAATCTGGCTTCCCACCAGAACCGTCACCACAGGATTAATCGTTCCGGTGGCTGTTACAACCACGCTAATCTCTCCCCGATCTACCTTTAGCGTCCGGTATTTCTGGTTCCCGCTTTTCTGATTGATCATCGGATAGAGGAAGTAACCACCGGTTAACAATATCGCAACCACAATGACTGCAACGATCAAATATTTCTTTTTCCCTCTGGCCATTGGTTCATTCCTTTCTCTTTTTCCGGAACTGGAGTCTGATCGGAACCCCTGCAAACCCAAAAGCTGCCCTCAACTGATTCAACAGATAACGTTCGTAAGAAAAATGGATCCCCTCTGGAAAGTTAGTATATATTAAAAAGGTGGGTGGAGCAACTGAAACCTGAGTAATATAGTTCATTTTGACCTGCCGCGTCCGGAACGTGGGGGGCGGAGACTTTTTCACCCAGCCTTCAAGGGCTCGATTCAATGGCGACGTAGGGATCCTTTTCTTCGCCTCTTCTGCCACCCGGTCAATCGTATCGAGAACCTTTTTAACCCTCTGGCCGGTCAGCGCTGAGATGAAGAGGATGGGAGCATACGAGAGGTATTTCAGGTTCTCATAGACTTCCTTTTCATATTTGGTCATGGTTTGGGAATCCTTTTCCACAAGGTCCCATTTGTTCACCACGATCATGCACCCTT
>Ga0194113_10005882_pt1 | contig 15678 bp, 18 predicted proteins | sample TA2MahC200mmetaG_FD_146193 | JGI IMG/M metagenome (GOLD analysis project Ga0194113, IMG submission 146193) | Freshwater microbial communities from Lake Tanganyika, Tanzania - TA2015017 Mahale Deep Cast 200m | ecosystem: Environmental > Aquatic > Freshwater > Lake | place: Tanzania: Lake... | reverse complement strand
TTCTGCTCGATGCGGATAGGCAAGCCCGTCCTGGCATCGGCCCAAAGAACAATGTCAATCTTCGGATGTTTCGCGCGAAATCCAATCGCCTCATGTCCGTCGACTTGTTGAATGCCGAGGTCCTCCGTCACAAAGTGGGGGCTGTCCTGAAGCGTGGTGAGCACATTCTTGAGATGGTCCAGGTAGTTCGGGATGGCAGGCAGGCCCTTGAGGTCAATGAAGGCGGCCTCATTCTTGGTTGTGTCCAGATTCAGGATGCGTCCGGCCTCCAGGTCGATGATACTGACGTTGCCTTCGATGCCACTGACGGTTCGGCGGATGCGCGAACCCATGACCATGTCGCGAATCACCGGCGTGTTCGGGTCCTCGACCCCGATGATAATCTCAAGAATCGCCGTATTGGCATTGAGAATGGGCTGAATGACCTGGGCGAACGTGAGGCTCGAACCCAGGGGATTTCCGAGGAATTGCAGCCCCAGAAGGACTGCCACGACAATCGCCGCCGCGACGGCGAATTTGGTCCATTTGCTGTTCATAACGATTCTCCCGAGGCTCTTGCGAGCCGGTAGTTTGTTGGGGTCCGTAAGCGTCTGGCGGACGCGGTCCAGCGCCCGGCTCGTGGCCTGGGGCGACGGCTGCACGTCGGCCAGCAACTCGAGCCGGCGGCGAAGCTCCGCATCATTCATCGAGGACATGCTGAACCTCCTTTCCGCCCGCCGGCAACGAAACGCAGCCGAGCACATCGCGTAACGTGCTCATCGCGCGAAAACACAACGCCCGCGTCTGATGAACGGTCTTGCCGAGCTGCTCGGCGATCTCTTCGTACGAATGTTGCTGCAAGTACCGCATGACAAAAGCCTCGCGCGAGGCGCCGTGGAGCCGGCCGAGCGCCGCCAGCACCTGCTCGAGCTCCTCGGAGGCGATGAGCCGGCCCAACGGACCGTCGGTTTCTGAGGCACGTTCCGACAGCGCGTCGAGGGAGCAGGCCCGGCGGATCTTCTGGCGGCGCCGCCAGTCGAAGGCGAGATTGATCGCCGTGCGCCGGGCATAGGCATACCAGCACTCGATCCGGCCCTGGTCCTTGGCGCCGTGGAGCTTCAGGAACAACTCCTGCATCAGCTCCTCGGCCACCTCCTCGCGCAAGGTGAGCCTGGTCAGCAGGGCATAGAGGCCCGCGCCGAACCGGTCCAGCAGCTCGAGCAGCTCCGTGCGTCGATCACTCACTCCAGGCTCCTTGTTTCGATCCGTGCCTCAGAACGACACCATTATAGACGCCCAGCCCCCCGCCGCGCAACCGGCCAACTACGGGAAGACGGAGGACAGAGGACGGAAGGCAGACCCAAAGATGCTCTGCTGGAGGCGACAGGGGCAAGACAGGACGCGCTGTCAAATCGACTGCAACAGCGATTCGATGTGGGCGATGAACTCCTGGGCTTTCTCGAGATCGGCCTTCGTGTCTTCCTCCCTGAGCTCGATGGCTTTGCCGCAGTCGCTCACGAGGCGATGGTCAAACGCGCGAGAGTAGAACTTCCCCATCTCGACGGGCACGATCCCCTCTTTGACGAAATGCCGGTTGAAAAGGGCCATCACGCCGCTGTGCTTGGGGCTGGACAACCCCTGGGTCAACAACAAGGCCACCGTGGCGTAGAAGCACGCATAATAGATTCTGTTAGCCGCGCCGTGAAGATGCCCATGTTCCAGCATCAACCGAGCCTCTTGCAGCGTCTCACCGGCTCGTTCCATCCGGTAACGAATCAAATCCCTCTGATCGCCGGTCATGGCACGAGAATCCCTTCCTCTTGAACGGCCTGATAGAGCGGCGTCGCTCGGGAGATGGGCTGTTCCCATTCCGGAACGCTGTCGATCAGGGCACTGATGACCATATCATGCTCAAGCCCGATCTCGTAGAGTCGATCGTGGATCGCGGATCGTTCCTGCGACGGTATCTCCGAGTCTAACAGGATCAACATATCGACGTCGGACTCCGGCGTCGCCTGTCCCCGCGCCTGGGAGCCGTACAGGATGATCTTGGCATCCGGGTAGTCCCTCCGCACGGCCTCCACACAACGCAGGAGAAAGACGCGGAGAGGTTCGCTCAGTTGATCCTTCTTTTGCTCGAATCCATACATAAACGGGTCCCGGCTGGTGACCTGGCGCATCTGATTCTCACGGGTTCAATTCTGCTCAACGCCGTGAACGCTGTCAACCGTTTTCGAGAGGCGACGACCGCGGCAACATGCAGAGGCAGAGTCGGGCTCTCACGCGGGCATTGGAATACCAGCAGCTTGTCGTCCATCATAGGCCGGCCTATCGGGGACCCCAAAACGTCCGTTCGCCAATACCACAACCGCCACAGTCTTGTGGGTCTACCCGACGCGATATTTCAGGCGTAAGGCTGGCTAGAAGAGATTCTCGACGAGCTCGGCCGCCTCGCTGACCTCCTCCTCCGTGGCAAACCCGAGAGAGATCAGATCGGTGGGTTTGGCGTTCTCCGCGAGAAACGGCAGGCCCTCCTTGGGGGGAATCCGGCCGGCCCCAAGAACCTTGAGCAGGATGAACGGCTTGGGCGTGTTGCGAACAATGTCGATCCGCTCCTGCACGCTTTCCGTCCCGTCGTAGCCGGGATAAACGAATCCGGTCAGGTTCAGCGGGAACAGGTACGTGTCGACCCCGTAGCCCCGCTTCTCACAGAGTGCCACCGTCTCGACCCGATGCGTGGAGATTCCGGCCAGCAGACCGGCCTGGTGAATCTTCTCGATCAGTCCGGGCAGACCGTCGATGGCATCTCCCTTCCTCGGACGGTCCACGTATTGCGCGTGAACCACACAGATCTCCGCTCGGTTCTCGATCAGGAAGGAAAGCTTCTGGGGATGGCTCTTGATCGCCGACGTCTCGTCGATCCGGGTGTTGCCTACAAAGTGAATCGGCCCGGCATGCCTGCTGCGCATCCGTGCCAGGATCTGGACGATTCGCTCATTGGCACAGGATTCCACGGTATTGATCCCCAGGCTCAGGCACCGCTGGATCGTCCGTTCCATCGTCTGATCGTCAAAACGACCCAGATACTCCGCGTCTCGGGCCGCACTGAAGTGGGAATGTCCATAGAATGGATTGGTCCCGCAGACGAGCTTGCTGAAACCCAGGTTGCCGATAGTGACTTGTTTCATCCGGTATCCCCTGCTTGTATCATGCATTGTCCCCTCATGATACCCGGCCCGTTCTCCGCTGCAAGATCCGCATTTCCGAAGCACCGGTACGCGGGGCCGCGTTTCACCCCTTGGCCGTGGTAGTACCAGGACCGCTGGCCCCGGAAGGCCGCGAGGAAGGCGACATCCTTCTATGGAAGAAAGGCCGGACTCCGCCGCCCGGCCTTGGCTGCCTGGATGGTGAAATGGGGCTACTGGCCCGGCAGTTTGTCGATGTCGAAGATACCCTCCGGGAACTCGTGGGAGAGATCGAGATAGATTCGTTTATTCGTTCGGTCCAATACGTCGTTATGGGGGCTTGCCGGTAGTCCTTTCGGATGCCACTGCCCTGCAGGATGATGGCGGCGGGGTACCAATGGCCGTCGTGAGCAACGCCTTGAGATTGCCGGTGATCCGCAGATTGGCCCGCGTCCGGGCCACGTGGACGAAGACATCGTGCACAACGTCTTCGGCGGCGCAGGTCTCCCCGAGCAGCACCACCGCCAGCTTGAGCAGATCGGTCTTGTACTTTTCGTAGATCCGCTCAAACGCCGCGGCGCTGCCGTGCTTGAACCGCCAGATCAGGTACCGTTCTTCCAGCATCATGTCCTTGCGAGCGAAGCGTGGCAACCACGTCTACTCGTGAGAGCTCTCTTATCCCATGTAATACACCAGAGCCTGCCGCTCCCGTATAAGCGACGCTACTTTTTCTCCCCTCCCGGCGAAGAGATTGCCGCGCCTGACCCTGTAGCCCAGCCGCCCTCGGCTGGGAAGACTCGCAGGACACAGCCGAGGGCGGCTGTGCTACAGGGCCGGATCGGCTTCTCTGTCCTATCTCGCTTCTCGCGGCTCCTTGTCTCTTGCCCCCAGAAGAGGAAAGGCCGGGCTGCGCGGCCCGGCCTGGAGTCGGATCGAGGTGAGATGGCTCTGGTCTTCAGAGCGCGCTACGCGAAGGTTCTCTCCGGGGCGGCCGCGTCTTCTGTGGTGTGCCATCCGCCTGGGTGCTGATCCCCGCGAGTATCGCCAATACCGCCAGTGTGGCCATGTCCGGGTTGGTGCTGCCAAGAAAGCCCAAGAAACCGAGAAAGCCCAGGGCGCCGAGATATCCCTTGCGGCAGGGATTCACCGCGACCTTGACCTTGGCCTTATCCCACGGGAGAAACACCCCGAGGGACAGTAGAGAAGGAAGGGACAACCAGGCGAAGCGCGTCCACTCGCCGTGACGGGTGCCGGTGAAGGCCAGGAAACCCAGGAACCCGAGAAACCCCAAGGCCCCAAGAAAACGACCGTTGTTTACTTTCTCCACGTTCATTCTATCTCCCTTTGCGTAATGGCGTTCTTCGCACGATGTGCGCCTACTTCGTGCCGGAATGGTCTGCCTGGCCGCTCAGGTACTCCCGGGCGGGTGTCAGGCTGTCGATCAGCTTGTGGAGCTCCTCGTCGGTAACCGGGCCGTTGATGGCCAGGGCCGGGAAGGTCCCGGCGGGCGATTCCAGCACGTAACCGATGCGGTCCTCGGCCGGCGGGTCCTGGATGAAGGCCTGGGCGCTTTGCAGGAGGATCTGCGCGAACCACTTCTGCGGCCCGCCGCCCCAGACCTTGAAACCGTTCGGGGCGGTGTACACGACGGTGCCCTGTTTCACGACGCCGCCGAGCAGAGCGTTGTACATCGCATCCTGGACCAGGACCACGTGCCGATGGTCGTCGGCCCGCGCGGTCAGGAGGAACATTCGTTCCTGATTGGCCGGGTTGAGGGCGTCCGTGATTTCGACCGCGCCGGTCCACGCGGGCTGGACCGAGAAGACATAGGTCTCGAACTTGGCACGCTCGACCATGTGCCGGACCGAGACCTTGGGGAGCACCATGTCAGGCGTCACAGAGACCTGCTGGGTCGCCGGCGTGGCGGTCCCGGCAAGCTCGCGGAGGGTCCAGGAAACGCCGGGCACATCCACGGACTCGGTCCGGACGCGACGGATGAGCAGCCGGGGTCGTCCCAGCAGGACATACTCTTTCTCCGCGATCGTGGCATCGTCGTCGCGCACCTTGAACAGCCACCAGCTTTGACTCGGCTGCCCCTCCGGGCCGGACAGGCCGAGTTTGAAACTGTGGATGGGCGTGCCGTCCGCGAGGGTGCCGGGTTCCACGCTCTGTACCGCCGAGGAGTCCTGATCCAGAGCCGTCTTGAGACCCGGGGCAATTCCCAGGTACTCGGCCGGACTCTGCGGCGGTTTGAAGCTGCCGGCCAGGGCCTGGCCGGCGATCTGTACGGCGGGGCCGGGCCCCACGGTCGCATCATAGATGAAGCGGCCGTCGTAGGCATTGCCGAAGACGACGGCGTCACCCATCTTCAGGATCCGGGTGAAGCACCCCGTTACAGGGTCATACCACGAGTGGTCCGTCACGACGTAGGATTCCGTTGCCGCCGGGAGCTTGAGCTGATGGAACCGCAATTGCCCGTCGGGTTTCAGCGTGCACATCGGTAGCCAGACCTCATGCAATTCCCCGGCGGAATCCGGTGTCCCCGTGGCCTGTACGACGATCTCATTTTGAATGTGAACGATCCTGGTCCCGGTGAAAAGGGCCTCCTCGGCCGCACAAGCGGAGGAAAGAAGGTCCAGCGGCCGGAGAGGCGTATCACCGCTCGTCGGCAACTTCGATAGACCGAACAGACCGACAGCGACCACAATCCCCGCCGCCACGGCCATTTTCATGATGGAACTTGTCATAATCCGTCTCCCTATCCAAGCCCGCCGGAGCACCGGGCGAGCACTCGTTTTCGGTTCTGCTTCACCATGCACGGCGGCCAGCAGGCCTTGCCGGGCCGAGATATGCAGCGTCTCCTCTGCCGAGAGCCCCCGGCGCCCGCCGGCACAGGCGAGCAGCCGCTCCAGGCGCCGCAGCTCGGTGCGACAGGAGTCGCAGTTCCCGGCGTGTGCCTGCACCTCGGACCTCTCGGACTCGGACAAGTCTCCGAGCACGAGACGCACGAGTCGATCTTCCCATTGTTCATGGCCGGCCATATCTCACCGCCGTTCAATCCAGATAATCACGCATTTCCTCGGCCAACTGTTTCACCGCCCGGTGCAGAGACACGCGCACGTTGTTGGTCGTGCAGGCGAGAATCTCCGCTATTTCCGCGTGGTCCAGACCCTCGATCCGGGACAGGACGAACACTTCGGCCTGGTGCGGCGGCAGCTTCGCCAGCGCCGCCGTCAGCTTGCCCTGCAACTCTTCGAGCCGCAGGGTCGCATCCGGGTCCGGGCCGGGGCTTTCGGGCTCGCAATCGTCCACGTCCGTCGCCGGCCGTCGCCCGCGGGCCAACTCCAGCGCTTTGCGGACGGTCATCCGGTAGAGGTACCGCCCCCAGTGCACCGGGCCGGTATACTGAGGCCAACGCCGCCAGAGGGCCAGAAAGACCTCCTGATAGACGTCTTTGGCCATCTCGGCGTCGCGCACGGTCCGCAGGGCCACGTTCAGCACGTGCCGGCCGTGGGCATTCACCAGTTCTTCGAATCCAGCATCAGACAAGTCCGAACCGCCCTATTCGCAACGATTCCTCGGATCCAAGGCTCGGCTGCCACCGCGGAGCTCTCTGTAGCTATAGAGGGCCGCGTGGAGCGCGCATTACTGAGAAATCCGGATTTTGCATTCTACCGACGGGAAGAACTCTCCGCGCATGAAAAAGGCCGGGCTCCACAGCCCGGCCTAGTACCGCATTTCGCAAGTCCTGAGACTATAGAGTCTTTGTCAGCAACTTCTACCACATATTCGGAGATCTTTTTGGTTGCGGGCGAAGGCCGCGCTGCGGTAGAGATTGCTTCGTCGCTGAAGCTCCTCGCAATGACATACTTGGGCGCTCTATGTCATTGCGAGCGAGGCTCGCCGAGCGCGGCAATCTACCACCATAGTCGCGGTACTTGTGAAATGCGGTACTAGGATGAATCGAGTCTCTCTGGCCCCGGGTTACTGGGGCAGGGCGGCCTCCAGCTTGGCGAGGGTGTCGGCGTTGACCGTCTCGGCGTGCAGGTCGGCGAAGATCACGCGGTACTCGTTCGCGCCGGTCTTCCACCGCAGCAGGACCTGGGCCACGTCACCGGGCTGGACGACCTTGCCGTGGTAGACGGGCTCCTTATGCTGCTGCGAGAGTGTCATGTAGAACATGGTCAGCGACTGGATGGGCTGCGAGATCTCCATGGACTTCGCCAGTTGCTCTTCCTGGGACTTCATCTGCGCCACTTCCTGCTGGTACTTCTTCGCAACGGGTGTCTCACTCTTCATGAAGTCCTGCATGATGCTCATGACGCCGCTCAGGTCGAGGGCTTGCGGATACTCGCCGGTGAACTCGACACAGAACCGCAGACCCTCGATGGCGCCCCGCTCCGTCGGCGCCACTGCCTTGGCGCCATCGGCCAGGCTGGGCTTGTAGTCCGGCGGGATGACGGGGGCGAACTCGTCCGCCCGGACCGCGACATCCCACTGGAAGTCATGGATGGTGTACTCCATCTCCATCTGGCCCTCCATGCGCATCTTCGCGTCCACGCGGACCGGCAGACGGGTCTTCGTATCGACCCAGACCTTGACATCCGCGTCTCCCTTGCCGCCCACGAGAGCCGGATCGGTGCTCTGGAACCCCTGGACCTCGATCCCGTCGAGCGTCTTCCGGCCCAGATCCTCGTACCGGCATCCCAGAAGCTGTTGAATCATCATCCGGGGATCGTTGGTTTCCTTTCTCTTCTCCTGGAACAGCGTCTCGTCGAGCACCATCCGCGCGTACTGTTTCTTCGCGGGCTCCAGCATCAGCATGGTCTTCTGCCCCGGCAGCAGGTACACGCGGTGCTCCGCTACGACCTGGCCGGTCTTCGCGTCGGCCGTGGTCCCGTCCAGGCGCATTCCGTAGTCGTCGGCGATCAGCCAGGTCATCTTCATGTCCATCTCCATGGACGCCATCCCCGGCACCGTGACTTTCGTACGACTATCCATTTGGTACGTCAGTGCGCGAATCTGGCCCACCTTCGCGAGCACATCGGCCAGGGCCACGCCCGAGTCGGTGCCGCTCCAGAGGAACCTGGCCGCTCCACACGCCAGCACCACTGCCGCCGCCACCGCCACTTTTACCACTGTGCTTTTCATAATCAGTCTCCTTATGCCAAGGCCCGTCCCGGCCTGCACGGCCGACTTGAGCCTGACGTTCTTTTCTCGAAGGATTCGGTCCATGACTTCGTCTTCGACACTGCTCTGGGCCAGCGTTTTGCCGTCGCCGACCAGGCGTTGCCGCAGGGTCTGCAAGCCCTTGAACTCCGCCCGACAGGTCTGGCACACTTTCAGATGATCCACAAGGCTCTGCCTCTCGGGCTCCTTCAGCAGCCCTTCGAGACCCGCCACCAACCGTTCCCGGCATTCTGCACAATTCATTGCTGCACCTCATTCGCTGTCTGCCGCTGCAGGGCTTCCCGCAGCAAGGCATAGGCCCGCGAGAGCGTTTTGGTGACCGTGCCCAGAGGCATATCGAGCTGCCCGGCGATCCCGCGGCACGACCGTCCGCCGTAGTAGCGCAGCAGAATCACCGTTCGATACGCCTCGGGCAGGGCCGCGACCGCCGCCTCGAGTGAGAAATCCTGGGAGAGTTCCGGCTCGGGTGCCTCTTCGGCCTGGGCCCCGCAGCGCCGCGGCGCGTCGGGGTTGGCGGACTCGTGCCGGCGGCGGATCGACTCCTTTCGCTGCTGCTCCTTCGCCACGAGATCGGCGATGCCGAGCAGCCAGGCACAGAACGACTCGGGCTTCTGGAGCTTGTCCATGCCGAAGTACGCCCGCACCAGGGCTTCCTGGGCGGCCTCCTCAGCCCGGTCCCGATGGCCCAATTTGCCGGCCAAATGGGCCAGCAGGACCGGCTGGTACCGCCGCACCAGGAAACGATAGTCGTCCGGATGGCCGTCCAGACATCGTTCCACGTAGAACTTGTCATTTTCCATCAGAGACACCTTAGCGAACCGGGCCCCAACTCTGTGGCCCCCCGCCCTCGGGGGTGGTCTTCTCAATCCCACAGCCGAGGGCGGCTGTGCCACCTGGGACCCCTCCCAGGATCACCGTTGTCGCTATATAGTGCACCCCCGAAGCGTTTTGCGACAGAAAATCGGAAAAAGGCGGCACGTCGCGCGCCGCACAGGTAGGCTCTACTCCCAATTCCTCCAGGAGTACCGCTCCGTGGCGTTACCCGGCGCTCAGTGTGAAGAAGCGAGAGGACTGTGCTTGACACCCTGTGGTCGCAGTCTGTGGTTGCACGCCATCTCGAGCGCCATCCGCGAGAACAGACTCAAGACTGTCGTAGGCCCTTGCATACTCGGAGTCCTGCAGAGCTTCCTCACAGCCGGTCAATGCGCGCGATCTGCTGGACTTTCAGACCAACAGAGACCTCAAGGACCATCGGGTAACGTACCTGACTGACATTCCTCACAATCTGAGGCCAGACCCTCACGATCTTCCACGCGTAGTCCGGCCATGGCGTGTTCGTCCATCCAGAGGCCAGGTAAACAAACATGAGTCCGGCTTCTTTCAGTGCTTATCTCTCGACCTTGTTCTTGAGAATCCGCCCATCGGCGCACACCGCAACCGGGTCACCATTCCATGATGCAACGACCCGTATCCATTCGGTGTCTGGAGTGCCCCGCTCGAAATGGTCCAGAGCATGCCGCATCTCGTGCTCACGGTCAAAGGCGGCAAGCATGCGTGCGACGTGTTCAATGATGTTTTCATCAAAGAAGAATATCACGCGGCGTCTCGGCGTCTATACCTGTCTTCGAACGTCACGGCGTTAACGACATCCTTCTCACTGATGCCGTACAGATCGGCAACCAGACTCTGATTCTTGCGATTTGCGTAATACTGATTGGCAACCACGTATGTGGCTATCCCTGTCTTCGCCACGGTAGGTTTCCCCATGCACACGGATGGGTCTATCAGCACACCTTCGGTAATCCTCCACCTTCGTGCAAGTCGACTCATCTCATTGTAGTCGATGTGATGGCGTTTCTCCTTGATGTGGAGAAAGAACTGCTGCCGCGAGACTACTTCGCTGAGTATTTCCTCGTTGAGCTCGTTGGCGGCACACAGAAATATGTTCTTGCCGACCGTATATAGGTCATTGTGACAGAACGGGTGTTTTGTCCCCAGCCGGGCTTGAAGCAGGCTGTGGGCGCGACGTACGACACGCATTGGCACGTTGAATTGGTCGCGGAACGTGCCAACTACCAGAACGTCTATCAGGTCAAAGAAACTGACGGCATAGTCCCCATCCACAGACTCGTAGTCGGACGTGAACACCGGACCGCCGCCGGATCCATCCGCTCTCTGCTTGAACCACGACCTGACCCGGCTTGGATGCAAGTCAGTCAGCCTCGACACCTCCGTCACCGTATATACCCCTTGCCCAAGCATCATTGTCTCCCACGCATTCACTCCTTCGTTCAGCGGCATCGTTGACCAAGACTGCATTATATCCGAAATATGACGTCGGTACACTTCCATGCCGAAAAAACTAACTTGTCAGAATATCGGTCTGAAACCACCCCCACATGATCGGCATCTACAGTCATACATAACTCGATTGCCAACAGACACTTAGATTGAGGATAGGCAACAGGACGTGTCGCCAGGTTCATCACAACAGTACTGACACCCTTGGTCATCTTGAAGCGCAAGGTGAAGCTAAAGGGCTTACAGCCACCGGCGGACGGCGGCCTGGTAGCGGGCGTATGCGTCGCCGAATTGCGCTTGCAGATGGTGTTCCTCCCGCCGGATGACCCAGTGGTCCATGAACAGCAGTACAGGGAGCGCCAGGAGCAAAACCCAGGCGTTGCGAAGAAGCAGTCCAATCCCGAGGTACCAGAGCGTCAACGCGACGTACGCCGGATTGCGGGAGAACCGATAGGGACCGTCGGTAATCAGGGCGGACGTGGGCTTGTGCGCGTTGAACGGCGTGCCGGCCCGGCGAAACCGCCGCAATACCGGCGGCATGAGCGCCACGCCCAGAACGATCAGGACCACCCCCAGGACACCGCCCCACCGCCCCGCCGGGAGCGAGATCGGCCATAGATAATCCAGTCCGACCCCGATCAGCAGTGCGATCAAGTACACCACCGACGGATGAATCGGTAATCCAGGCGCTTCATGCACTTTCGTATTCATGGTCCACCCATCGCGCCACGACGCCAAGGATATTGGGGCGAGGGAATACAGTATCCTCTTGTTCTCGCGCGGAGACGCGGAGGCGCAGAGGATCATTCTTCGAGACCATTCACGGCACGAGTGATCCCGTCCTTCATCAACGCCTCACCGCAATTGAGCCAGTATCCCAGCTTGCGTTCGGCTAAACGGATATGGCTCTGGATCTGTTTCCCCGAGGCTGAGTCCGCTTCAGTCTCCTCGTCCCATCTCTGCCAATCCCGCTCGGAGAACCACTGTCTCAATTGGGCATATTCATCTTCGCCAAGAGCCTCAATGGCCGCCCTAATCTCGCTTACTCTCGACATGGGCGTCTCCCATACGATGCTCTGGTTGCGCGACCGGATTACGCGGAGAGCACCTCAACCGACAGTACTTCTTTGACCGGATGATCGTCGGCGATCATCTTGTCGATCTTGTCAAGCACGGTCGCGTGAAAATACCTTTCGCCGCACTCTGTGCACACCTCGGCGTCGACGTTCTCGACAATGTACAACCTGCCTTTGAGCCAATGCTGTTTCCTGACCTTCCTCTGTACTGTCTCACCACCACAGTATTCGCATTTCATACTCATCTTCAGCATGCGATGACAAGTAGTAATCCCGGTTCCGAATCTTCTGGCGTATTCTCTCGATAGCCGACAACGTCAAGCTCTCCCATATCCCAATGAGGTCTCTGCCGCTTTCGCCAGCACAAGCACCTTCTGACCAAGATCCGGGCCTCACCGCTCATGACTGACATGATAACACGATTCCAGCGTCGAATCAAGGCGCTTGGGCTGGGCGCATAGAAAAGCCGAGTCTGGATAACCCGGTTTCTTGTCATTGTTCTGCGGAGGAATCTGGTTTACTTCGGCAGGTCCTCCGCGGTGATCTTCTTGACGCTCAGGTCGGCGTAGATGACGCGGTAGGTCGCGGCGCCGGCGGGCTGGTACCAGAAGATCGGCACGGCGGGGTCGCCGAAGGCGACGTTCTGGCCGGCGTAGCGCCAGGTGCCGGCGGGCAGCCGGCTCATGAAGACCAGGCCGCGGTACATGATATCCTTCTGCTGGTCGGGCTCATATCCCGGCGGACAGGGGCTGACGAACTTGCCTTCCCGCGCCATCTGCACCGTGATCCTGGCGATATCCGGCCCGCTCACCGTCGGCGGGAAGGTGGCATCGACCGTCCACTTCGACCAGAAGCGCAGCAACTCGACGAAGTCCCGCTCGGTGACTTGGGAGACATCGGCGGATACCTGCACCGGTGTGTAGTCCGCCGGCGGCGTGATGCTGAAGAACGCCTCATCCAACGGGACATCAAACTGGAAATCGCTCAGAATCACATTCATGCCCGGCGCGTGGGCGAAGCGCACCTCCGCCCGGACCAGCTCGCCCCTCTTGGGGTCAATCCAGACCGTCGTCGTGGCGTCGTCCTGGCGGACCTCATACCCATCGAGCATCCGGCCGTCGAACTCCCGGCGTCCCAGGGCCTGGCTCGCCTGCGCGGGCAGGGCCCGGAGCCGCTCGGCCGCCGTCCACGGGTCCTTGGCCGGGTCGTCCGGAATGTTGGCCATCTCGAACACGACGTAGCTTTTCGTCGCCGGGACCAGGCTGATGCCTCGGGCGCCGGTGGCCGTGGTCTCGAGGACGGTCGTGTAGCCGTCGGCAGTAGACATCCGGAGACGCCCGGTGTCGCTGAAGGCGACGTCCATCCGCACGGTCGGCATGCTTTCGACGCCCGACTGCGTGATCATGCCGTAGGTCAGGGTATGCGCCCGGTGCAACTGGTCCACCACTTGGGCGTAGGCCCGGCCGGTCCCGTCGCCAGTGAAGAGGCTCAGACCCAAAATCACGGCCAGGGCGACCGCCGCCGCCACGGCCCATTTCATCGTTCGATTGCTCACGATCGTTCTCCCAATCAGCGCCGCCTGGAAGGCAATCCTGCGGCGCAATCCATCTTTGCCTTGCCTTTGCGTCGCCCGCAGAACCGCACGGTTCGCCGACGCACTCATTGGTTCCTCCCCCGGCACCGAGCCCATTCGCCCGGCACAAGCGAGCAGCGTCTGAAGCCGTCCGACCGCCTGCCGGCAGGCTTCGCACCGGCCCAGGTGCCGCTCGATCTCACCAGCCTTGTCGCCGGTCAGCTCGCCCAGGACGAACTGAACAAGCTGCTCAGGGGTTACACTGTGAGGACTCATCATTCACCTTCATCTTCGACCGGGCGTCTGCAAATGGCCGGTCATTCACCAAGGTACTCATGCAAGTCGCGGGCCAGCCGGAGCATGGCCCGGTGCAAGTGAACGCGGACGGTCGGCTCGGAGCAGCCCAGGATCTGCGCGACCTCGGCCGCTTCCAACCCTTCCAGGCGGCACAGGACGAACGCATCCGCCTGACGTCGCGGCAACTGGGCAAGGGCCGCGGCCAACTGCTGCTGCAATTCACCCGCCTGCAACGCCCCGTCAGGGCTGTTCGTAGTGACACCGTGAGGCGTTCCTGCGTTGCTCATCGCCCGGATCTCGTCTCCCGCGGAAGGCAAGCGACGAGAGACGGACGACAAGCCCCGCCGCCTACGTGCCATTTCCAGGGCCTTGCGAACGGTGGCCCGGTACAGGTACGCCGGCCAGTTGACCGCGCCGTTGTACCGGTCCCAGCGCCGCCAGAGGGCCAGAAAGACCTCCTGGTGCACATCGTGCGCCAGGCTCGCGTCGCGCAGCACGCGCAGGGCCGTGCGGAGGACCTGCCGGCCATGCTCGTTCACCAGGTTTTCAAACTTCGCATCCGACACTCTTGTTACTCGTACCGACAAAACGTTCCGGGCCCGCGCCCGGCTGCATGCAACCTGAGATCTCTGCCCCTATAGAAGGTACATCGACCGCAAGCGTTTACCGCCAATCCCATAATTCTACCGCAATCGTCCGCAGATCTCGCTGGCAGACCGGGCCCCGCGTATTTCCCGCATCCGGTCCCTCCTCCGGCAGGTTCGCCCCGACCCGGCCTCGATCTCCGGGTAGGCCGGCCCTCCGGCCAGCAGCATCGCACGGATGCGGAACGATGGGATACTGGAACACTGGGAATACCGGACCATCCCGTTGCGGGCGGGCTCTCCCTCCCCCGGGAGATGGGGGCCCCCTCCCAAAGATGCTCAACCCCGGCCAAAGATGCTCACCGTTTCCCAAAGATGCGCACGTTTATCCAAAGATGCTCAACTAATTGTGTTGAGCATCTTTGATGGTACTGTCGGCCGGAGGGCCTCGTTCCGGCGCGAAAACAGGGTGGCGCCCACCATTCCCCCGTATTCCCATGACACAAAGGGAGATTTCCCGCCCCGAGCACGGCACACGACGTGACGATGGCAAATGTACCTGCCCCCCCTAATTCCAAGCCCGCGTTTTTACGCGAAAAACTCAGTCCGCCAAATACCCCATGTGAGGTGGCGTTATTACGCGAAAAATTCAGACCGCCAGATCATATACATGGCGCTGATACCGGCATCCGGCCTGGCGCCCCTGAAAATGCGGTTTTGGGCCATGGAGAGCCCATCTTTGGCGATCTGATTGGCGGTCTGGATGATTAGAGGGATAATTAAAGGTGTCACGTACCTCTTCTGGGATAGTCAATACCTCCACCAGAGGTGGAGGCTTGTAATGTGAACCGCTCAAAGCAGATTGTCTAGGAGCCGCCTACGGCGGCGGTTAATCGAACATCTTGCCCTGGTCCAGCCGGCGATCCTCCTCTTCCTGCCGCTGGATGTATTCCCGAATCGTCTTCTCGTCGCGCCCGACGGTGGACACGAAGCCGGTAGGGTGGGCAAAATTCATTTTGCCCACGCGGCTCGCGGCCGCCGCAACCAAAGCCGGTTCTCGCGCCAAAGCCTGCCCTCGACCTGATCGGGCGACGCCCAGAGCGCCAAGTTCCGGAGGACGGCCCATCGAACCCTCTTCGCCGCAAAAAGACGCAAAGAGACGTAGCGGGGCCTGCGGTCGCAACCAAAAGGCTACTCGCGCAGAGACGCCAAGACGCAGAGATCAGAATCTGTAGGGTGGGGCTTGCCCCACCGAATCCCTGAGAACCGGGAACCCTCTGACAGCCGCAGATTACACCGGTTTCCCCAGCCCGGTCTGCGGCCCGAACCAAGAGGGGTAGAAAAGAAGAGGGTAGAAAGGAATATGGGGAGAGCCGAAGAACGTCTCCTGTTCTTCCGGATTCATTTTCGTTTCTGCCATTTTCCTTTCTGTCATCCTCGGTTCAACAGCTCTTCTTCAGCCGCGGATCAGACACGTGCGAGCGACGCGCGGC
>Ga0194113_10005880_pt1 | contig 15678 bp, 15 predicted proteins | sample TA2MahC200mmetaG_FD_146193 | JGI IMG/M metagenome (GOLD analysis project Ga0194113, IMG submission 146193) | Freshwater microbial communities from Lake Tanganyika, Tanzania - TA2015017 Mahale Deep Cast 200m | ecosystem: Environmental > Aquatic > Freshwater > Lake | place: Tanzania: Lake... | reverse complement strand
AGAAGGGGGGAGGGGGGGGGGGGCGTTGGCAGGAGATGCGACGATGGACAAGACGATGGTGGACCCACACGAGCTGGTGGCTCGAGGGCGGGCGTATTACGACAAGCACCTGCGCGCGAGGGTGGAACCTGAGCACGTGGGGAAGTTCCTGGCGCTGGACGTGGAGTCGGGCGACTACGAGGTGGATGAGGATGAGCTGGCGGCGATTCACCGCGCGGAGGCCAGGCACCCCAACAGCCTCTTCTACGTCATGCGTGTGGGCTTTCGGGCGGCCCACCACATAGGTGGCGGCAGCGTCCTCATGGAGCGGACAAGCCGGCTGTAGTCGTCCCCCCTACCAGGTTTGAGCAGATTCCGCGTGCAGGTATGCACGCCCTACCATCGCCGCTCCCACGCGGGGGTGCAGTAACGGACTTGCGCGCCCGAGGGGGGCGTTCCTGTTCGTAGTTCGGCCTTCAGGCGGTCTTCAGGGCTGCCAGGGCGCAGAGAAGAGCCGCGTGAACGCCGAACTACGAACGAGGACGGGCAGCGCGTAAGACCGTTACCGCACCACCCACACGGTGGCTGTTTGACACGCGCGGGGCGGGGAATACAATGGAGCACGCGACAGGTTCACCCAACCAAGGAGATGGACATGAGGCTTGCGAGGTCGCTGTGGGCGTTGGGGCTGAGCATTGTGGTCGGAGCCGCTTTCGCCGGCGAGCCGAATGTGGATGAGTTGCTCAAGCAGCTCCAGGGGCCGAACCCGCCGGAGAACCTGGAGGCAGCGTATGGGCAATTGCTCGATGCCTGGATGCCGAAGCTGAACAGCGAGAACATGGGCGACCGCCAGGGGCCGGAGCAGGCGTGGCAGGACATCTGCTGGAAGGCAGGCAGCCCAGGCACCGAGGCGAAGCGTCTCGCGGTGTGCAAGGCCATGGTCGCCCGCGTCGCCAAGCCCGAGACGGGCAAGTGGGCGCGCGTGTGGTTCCTCAAGCAGCTCGAGCACGTGGGCCGGGCCGAGTGCGTGGACTGCCTGGGCGCGCTGGTGGCCGACAAGGATGAGTTGGTCCGCGAGTGCGCCCGCCGCGCCCTTCAGCGCAACCCCGCGCCCGAGGCGACGGCAAAGCTCCTCGCCGCGCTCGGCGGCGCCGCCGACCCGAAGTGGCGGGTCGGCCTCATCAACGCCCTCGGCGACCGACGCGATGCTGCGGCGCTCAAGCCGCTGCTGAAGCTCGCGGGCGACAACGACGACGCGGTGCGCTCCGCCGCCGTCTTCGCCCTGGCGAAGATCGGCGACAAGGGCGCCGCCGAGGCCATCGCCGCCGCGATGGCCAAGGGCGACGACCGCGCCAAGGCGACGGCCACCGACTCCTATCTCCTCCTGGCCGAGAGGCTCGTTGCCCAGGGGGACAAGGCGGCCGCGCTGCCCCTCTACCGCAAGCTGCTCGACGCCGCGCAGCCACACGTCCGCTGCGCCGCCGTCATCGGCCTGGGCCGCGCCGGCGGCACTGCCGAGCTGGACGCCATCTTCGCGGCAATGGCCGACAACAAGGACGAGAAGGTGCGCGGCGCCGCCCTCTACGCCCTCGGCCAGCTTCCGGGCCGCGAGGTCTCGCAGGCCATCATCGCCAAGATGAAGACTGCTGAGCCCGTCCTCAAGGTCGTCCTCCTCCGCGCCCTCGCCCAGGGCGGGGACAAGGAGGCCCTGCCCGCGTTCCTGGCCGCGGCCGCCGACGGCGACGCCTCGGTGCGCATCGCCGCGTATGAGGGCATGGCCGCCCTTCGAGCCGAGGCCGCCGCCCCCGCCCTCATCTCCGCACTCGTGTCGAAGGCCGACCGCGAACTCGAGGCGGCCCGCTCCGCCGTCAACCTGATCCCTGGCGATGCCCTCACCGCCGCGCTCGTGAAGGCGATGGACACGGCGCCCGCGGCCGGCAAGGTGCAGCTCATCAGTTGTCTGGCCGCCCGGCGGAACCCCTCCGTCGCGCCCGCGTTGCTCAAGGCCGCGACGGACGCCGAGGCCGCGGTCCGCACCGAGGCCTGGAAGGCCCTGGCCGACGTTGCGGACGCCAAGGCCCTGCCCGAGCTGGTGAAGCTGCTCGTCGGGGCGAAGGAGGACGGCGAGCGCTCGACCGCCGAGCGCACGATCGTCGCCATCGCCCGCCGCGTGGATAGCGAGGATGAGCGCACGCAAGCCGTCCTTGCTGCGCTCCCGACCGCAGGCGTGCCCGCGAAGGTCTCGCTGCTCCGCATCGCCGCGGCCCTGGGCGGGGCCAATGCCCTCGCCGCCATCCGCGCCGCGATGAAGGACGCGGCCCCCGAGGTCCAGGACGCCGCCTTCCGCGCGCTGCCGAGCTGGGCCGAGGCATCCGTGGCGCGCGACCTGCTCGACATAGCGAAGAGCGACGCCCCGCTCGCCCGCCGCGTGCTGGCCCTCCGCGGCGCGGTGGACGTTGCGGCGAAGACCGGCGGCCTCGCCCCCGCCGAGATGCAGAAGCTCTTCGAGTCCGCCATGGCCGCCGCGCCCCGCCCCGAGGACAAGAAGATGGTGCTCGGCGCGATGGCCAACGTGCCCAACCTGGGGGTCCTCGACCTCGCCCTCAAGTTCATCACCGACCCCGCCCTCAAGGCCGAGGCCGAGATCACCGCCGTCCGAGTCGCCCGCGCCATCAGCGGCTCATACCAGGCCAAGGCCAAAGAGGTCCTCAAGACCCTCATCGAGCTGTCCGACAGCGACCAGGTGAAGAAGGAGGCGAACGAGACCCTCGCCCTCCTGGACCGTTTCGAGGACTACATCACCTCCTGGCTGGTCTCCGGCCCCTACCGTGCGGCGGGCAAGGACGGCCCCGGCCTGTTCGACGTGGCCTTCCCGCCCGAGAAGGAGCTTGTGGGCGGGGCCTCTGCGCCCCGCGATGCCCAAGCCAAGTGGGCCGCCATGCCCATCGGCACCAGCAAGGACAAGCCCTGGCTCATCGAGTTTGACAAGACCCCCGGCTTCGGGGGCGACAACGCGGCCGTCTACCTCCGCACCCGCGTCCAGTCGCCCAAGAAGCAGGACGCCCGCATCGAGGCGGGGAGCGACGATGGCATCAAGGTCTGGCTAAACGGCAAAGTGGTCCACGCCAACAACGCGACAAGGCCAAACAGCCCGGGCAGCGACAAGGCGAAGGTCGCGTTGAACGAGGGCTGGAACGACCTCCTGGTGAAAGTCACCCAGGGCGGCGGCGAGTGGAGCGTGTGCCTGCGCTTCCGCGGCCCGAACGGCGAGCGCCTGGTGGGCCTGGTGGCCGACCCAACCGGGAAGTGATGGGTTCCCTCCGCTGTGGCTTGCCTGGGTAGCAGCAGTAGCGGTTGTCGTAGAGGGAGCCTGTGGTGAAGTAGCACATGCCGCGGCAGCCGCCGCGGCAGATGGGACCCTTGTCGCAGCCGGCGCAGGAGCCTTCGAGCAGGCTGGGGTCGAACTGGCGGTTGTAGGCGAAGGCGCCCTCGCGGAACCAGAGGTCCCTCAGCGGCGTTTCCCGCAGGTTCCCCTCGATGAAGCGTTCATCGTAGAGCGATTCGCAGCCCTTCACGTTGCCCACGCTGTCAATGCCCACGGCCCGCAGTCCGGCCTGGCAGCCCTGCCAGGCGCTCAGTGTGCCGGGGTCGCTGCGCAAGCAGAACTCGTGCTCATCGAAGTAGCCGATGTCGTCGCCCGCGTAGACCAGCACCCGCCCCTCCTCGCGCTTCTGGCGGATGAACCGAGTGATCTGGGGCACCTTGGACGGGTCCAGCAGGAAGCCGGGCCGGCTCGCCACGTTCCCCATCGCCGTGACGATCTGGAGCTGCCACACGCCCACCCCGTTCCTGACCAACAACTCGTGCAACGGCTCCAGGTCGCCCGCGTTGAAGTCCACCAGGCTCGTGACCACGCCGGTCGCGATGCCTTCGTCCCGCAGCCGGGCGATGGCGGCCAGAGCGCGGTCGAATGCTCCCCTCACGTTGCGGATGCGGTCGTGGCTCTCCCGCATCCCGTCCACCGACACCCCCACGTTCGCCACCCGCGCCTCGCGCACCTGGCGCACCTGGGCGTCCCCGAACACGAAGGCGTTGGTGATCAGGTTCACCGCGCAGCCGCCGTCCCATAGGCGGCGCGCCACGCGCTGCCAGCCCTTGTAGAGAAGCACCTCCCCGCCGATGAAGGTGGTTTGCGTGCAGCCGAGCTCGAGCAACTGGTCGGCGACGCGGAGGCACTCGCCCACGGTGAGCTCGTTGGGCCGCGCCCGCCCGGCCGACGAGCCGCAGTGCAGGCAGCGCATGTTGCACCGCAGCGTCAGCTCCCACACGCACACGCGCGGCAGGTAATCCGCCTCGCCCACCCCGCTGCCTCACTCGTGGACCAGAGGCACGCCGTAGAGCATCCGCATCCCCGGCTGAATCTCGAAGTAGTCGCACGGCGCGCAGCCCGTCGCGCTCTGGATCTGCTGCCTCTGCTGCGGGGTCAGGTAGACCCGTTGCGCCGTGGGCGTACGAATCCCGTACTTCGGCAGGATCGGGGGCTGAGGCACAGGGGGATGCACGGGCCCGAACGGCATGCCGTACTTCAGGACCACAGGCGGCCGATCGGGCCCGCCAGGCGCGATGGGCGGTATCACGCCATACCTGGCCACGATGGCGGGTGGCCTGATGGGCACCTGGCCGAAGGGCACCTCGACCCCAAGGGCACCCTTCACCTGGGCCTTCTGCTCCGGTGTGAACTGGATGGTCAGGAACTGCTTCACCGCCGCGCGAGCCACCGACGCAACCGCATCGAAGATCGAGTTCCCCATCGCCAGCTCCTTTCCAGCCCTTGGCGCGCCGAGCCGCGCCCCACGTACCCTGGCCCGCTCTCCCCAGTTGCCCGCTGCTACAATACTCTGCGCGTGCTGTCATGTCAACAGAAAAACACCGGATTCACACCGGCGCTTGCATTCTCCCCCCATCTTTGGTCAAATGCTCTCATGAAAGGAGGTCACTCATGATCCGAGGTACCGTGTGGATCGTAGTGGCAGTGATGGCGATCATGGGCCTGGCCGTGGGCGCCGAGGAGGGCGCGAAGGTGCTCTTCGACGGCAAGGGCCTCGACGCCTGGACCCAGAAGGCCACGGGAGGGTGGACGATTGACGCCGAGGGCGCCCTCGCCTGGCAGAAGGGCTGCGGATACATCTGGACCAAGGAGCAGTTCGGCAACTTCGTCCTCGACCTCGACTTCAAGGTCAGCCCCGGCTGCAACAGCGGCATCTTCATCCGCACCGCCAAGACCGGCGACCCCGTCCAGACCGGCATCGAGATTCAGATCCACGACACCGTGGGCAAGGCCCCCAGCAAGCACGGCTGCTGCGCCATCTACGACATCCAGGCCCCCTCCAAGAACGCCGAGAAGCCCGTCGGCGAATGGAACCGCCTGGCCATCACCTGCAACGACAACAAGATCGAGGTCGTCCTCAATGGCGAAAAAGTCAACGAAATGGACCTCGACCAGTGGACCGAGCCGGGCAAGAACCCCGACGGCTCGAAGAACAAGTTCAAGACCGCCTACAAGGACATGCCCCGCAAGGGCCACATTGGCTTCCAGGACCACGGCAAGGCCGTCTGGTACCGCAACATCAAGATCAAGGAACTGGCCGAGAAGAAGAGCATCTGATGCGTGATGCGTGACCCGTGTCTCTGTCCCAAGCGTCCCACGGGTCCCACACGTCCCACGATTCGTGCCGCGTCCCGCGTGCCCAGACGGTGGAGAACCGGCGGCCCTTTATCCCGCGAGCGGAAACGTCATGCCCGAAAGGCTGACAAAGACAGCCGAATGGCTGGACTGGGACATCGAGATCGGCTATCATGCGAATAAGCGGTCGGTTGTCAGAGGCTTCAACGAGACCGACCTCAGGATCATGATCGCCGATGTCGTTGGCTTCGAGGTGAGCCACGTTGAGGGCCGGTTCGTTCTGCACTCGCACCTCGGGGACGACGAGTGGCGCATCGTCGTCGAGCCCGACTACGACGAGCGCAAGCTGATCGTCGTCACTGCCTGGAGGGTGTGATATGCTCAAGCACCCGTACCTGGAAATCACCTACCGCAAGGGCAAGCCGTTCGCCGGCTACCTGTATCTGAGCGACAAGCGCCCGCAGGAACCCTGCCGCACCGAAGAGGTCAGCCCCGGCGTTCTTGTGGACATCGCCACCGATGGCGAAGTGCTCGGCATCGAGTTCCTGTCCCCCGGCTCCGTGACCTCCGAGGATCTTCGGGCCATCACCCAGCGCCTTCGCGGCGTCCAGGTTCCAACAGAAGACCTGAGCCCCGTCATGGCCCACTAGACCCGCGTGCCCGCTCCTCTGGTCACGCGTCACGAGTCACGCGTCCTGAGCAAGGAGACCCACAATGCCGCGAATCACCGTTGTCCGCCGCGACCTTCTCAAGAGCGTCCCAGCCGCCTCTCTGTTCGCCATCATCGCCCGCTCCGCCCTCGGCGGCCCAGGCCAGAAGGCCCCCAGCGATATGCTCGCACGCGGCGTCATCGGCACCGGCGGGCGCGGCGGGGCGTTCCTCGGCCCCCGCGACCGCAGGGTCATCGCCGTGTGCGACGTGGACAAGGCCCGCGTGGAGGCCGCCGCCAAACACGTCGGCTCAGGCTGCACCCCCTATGCCGACTTCCGCCAACTCCTCGAAGTCCAGGCCATTGACGAGGTCTGCATCGCCACCCCGCCCCACTGGCACGCCCTCATCTCCATCCACGCCGCCCAGGCCGGCAAGGACGTGTTGTGCGAAAAGCCGATGACCAAGTTCATCCGCGAGGGGCAGGCCATCGCCGACGCCATTCGCCGCTACGGCCGCGTCTTCCAGATCGGCACCTATGGGCGCTTCGGCATGGGCCGCCTCCGCAAGCTCATCCAGAGCGGACGCTTGGGCAAGCCCCTCCTCGTCCGAGCCGGCCGCGCCCAGGGCTACAACTGGAACGTCAAGTGGTTCACGGGCCTCCACCACCTCCCGCCGCAGCCCGTGCCCGCGAACCTCGACTACAACCTATGGCTCGGCCCCGCCCCCTTCAAGCCCTACCATCCGCACCGAGTCCACTTCATGTTCCGCTGCTACTGGGACTACGACGGCGGCGGCCTCGCCGACCAGGGCCAGCACCACCTCGACCCCATCCAGTACATGCTCGACAAGGACGACACGGGGCCGAGCGAGGTCGAGGCCGTCGCCCCCTGGCCCGCGCACGACGACGCCTGCGGCCCGTGGCACAGCGTCACCATCCGCTACGCGGACGACGTGGCCATCCTCATCGAGGGCGGCGAGTGGGGGCCGGCGCCCCAGCCCAACCCGTTCCTCGAAGGCCCCAACGGCAAGGTCTGGCCTGGCGGTCGCTGCGAGCCGCACGGCCTCCTCGATGGCATTGATGCCTTGCCCGACACCAAGCCCCTCATCAGCTTCGAGCAGGCTGAGAAGACCCGGCAGCCCTCGGGCGGGAGTGCCGACAGCTCGCACAGGGCCAACACCCTCTTCCTCCTCGGCAACATCGCCATCCGACTGGGCCGCAGAATCCGCTGGGACCCCATCAAGCAACAGTGCATCGGCGACGACGAAGCCAACCGCCTGGTTGACATCCCCATGCGCGCCCCGTGGCACCTGCCGGAAGCGTGATTCGTGATGCGTGAGCCCGTCCCGCGTGCCGCGTCCCGCGTGAACCAGAGCTACGGTAGGGCGTGCATACCTGCACGCGGAATCCTACCGTTGCCCAGTCAACCGCCCCACCAGTCGGTAGACTTCCGTGGACGAATTGCAGTCCACAGTGTCTGTCTTTCCCCTATGGTGCGTCTCACGCACCCACTTGGCATTCTCGATCGCGTTCGGTGTTCTATCCGCCAGCCGTCCATAGACCTGGTCGTCGTTCTTCCGGTACTCCTGGCCGAAGCGCGCCTGCCAATGCTTGGTGAGGTCTGTGATAACTGCATCGCACCCGCTGTACCCCTTGGCCACCTTCACGAAGTGAGAGAGCAGCCAGACCTCGAACGATGGGTTTGAGAGGCAGAGCCGAATCCCAGCCTTCTTCGCCAAGTCCTGCGCCTTCCTCAGGCTGCCGTGTCGCGCAGGGCCTTCCACGTCCACCACGCACCAGACTTCGTCGTAGCCCTCGCCTCTCCGCTCCGCCTGCCGTGCGAGGTTGACGGCGCGATCGAGCACTTGCTCAGGTGAGAACCCCGGCCCTTCCTTCACGGTCACGGCGAAGTGAGCTGAGACCGCCTCCTCCCGCTTCAGGCCATCGAAGTAGTTCGGCTCAGTGAGGCCCTCTCCCACGATGAGGACGGTTCTCTTGACCGGGCGCAGGATTCTCGCTCGGCGTGGGATGCCCCGAGACAGCCTGTGGCGAGTTGACGGTGGGCCGCCCATCAGAGTTCTCGCCGGGACCCGATGTCCTCAAGGAAGGGCCCGAACTTCGGTACGCCGCCGTAGCGTCCAGCGAGGTAGTTGCGCTGGAAGGCCTCGGTGCTGCGCGGCCGCTTCTCCTCCTCGATGTCGTGCAGAGAGAACAACTGGGTGGCCCCGGCCTGATTCTTCTCCGTCAGCCAGATCTGGTCCCGCCGGAACAGCTCGGGGTCCATCAGCGTGCTGTCATGCGTCGCAAAGATGAGCTGAGCCCCCGTCTTGTTGTGCTCCGGGCTCTGAAACAGCTCAATCACCTTGCGTGTCAGCAAGGGGTGCATGCTACAGTCCAGCTCATCCACAACGAGAACCTGCCCGGCATCGAGAGACACGCGCAGCATCCCCGCAAGGGCGAAAAGGCGCTGCGTGCCATTGGACTCTGCATCCTCAAAGCCGAACTCCTCCACCTGCTTCGTGTTTGCGACGCGGTGCAGCGACCGAATCGCTGTGCTTCTCGCTGAAGTGGCCTCTCCTGGCACCGGCGGCGCGTTGTGGCGGCCATCCTCAGTGATCAGCTTGATCCCATCAATCCCGAGGTCGGCGTGCTGCAGAAGCTGGGTGGTGAACCCTCTATAGCGGGTGTCAGCTTCAACCTGTTGTGCGGTAAAGCGCGCGAGCCACGTGGGACGGTCGGAGAGGTCGACGGAGAACAGTCCAGCCCGGAACCAGAGGAAAAACCTGCCGAGGTTAGCGAAATTCAGCTCCGCGCCCCGGGACAGGACCAGGCAGTTATCCCGAGTCCTTTCCCTGAGCATTCGCTCCTCCCCCTTCAGCGGGCCTCGGAACATCCAGTGGGTTTCCTGCGTCCCCGGGTCGAGACGCCGCTCAAACCAGTTCTGTGCCCTCCCGGCATCCGGCCACACGACGAGCCACTCATCGTGTACTCGCTCCCGGGTGGCAGAGAAACCGTAGTTGAAGCGGGTCCCTTTGACGATCGCGGTCACCTCGAAGCTAGAGGGCTTGACGCGCGTCTCGGCATCGAGGAGGAAGGGAACGATCCCCTCGATTCTGTCCCCTTGGTTCATCTTGGTGGCCGAAGCTTCGACGAACGACTCCATGACTTCGAATGCCTTGACGAGGTTGCTCTTGCCCGAGGCGTTGAGGCCGAAGATGGCGGCGGACTTGAGGAGCGAGAACTTGCCGGCGGGGATCAGGTTGTCCGGGTGTGCCTTGTCCTTACTGGCGACGAGGCTGAGCACCTGCTCCTCCCGGAACGAGCGGAAGTTGCTGACGCGGAACTCGATCAGCATGGCGAGAACCCCCAACACGACCGGTCAAACAGGGGCTATGGCCGTTTTTCTGCGCCAAATGTATTCTAGCTTCTCTCTTGCATCGTGTCAAGCCAGATTGAGGCATATTTCCTGCGCCACGCGGTCAGGCGTGAGCCCAGCGATAGCCTACTCGTAGTGGGTCCACATGCGAATGACCTTGACGGTCTTGAGGTCGTCGAGGATCTGGTAGACGCGGCGCTGCTGGATGTTGATGCGGCGGGAGCAGGCGCCCGCGAGGTCGCCGACCAGTTTCTCCTAGGGCGGCGGGGTCTGGCAGGGGTTCGCTCGGAGGACGTCGAGGAAGCGCTGGGCCTGGGGCTTGAGGCCCGAACTGGCCAGTTTCGCCGCATCACACCGAGTATGACTTCCGGTTTTGGCGATTACTGTCACCCGCCTCTGTTCGTGCTCGTCGTCGTCCTCGTCGTCGTCGTCGAGTCCCATGCTTCGTCCCGCAGCCGGGGGAAAGCAGTTCGACGACGAGGACGACGACGACAACGACGACGACCGCAAGACAGGCGCTGCGCCAAGACCGGGAGTCATGCTCCATCACACCGCGCCCCTTGACACGGAACCGGGGACGTGTACGATCAGTAGTGGACGGGCAGCTCTGTGCGATGTGTGGGCCGGACACTCGATCGCTCCCCGCTGGGGAGAAGGAGCACCGATGCCCGATGCCCCATCCGGCAAGCAGCTACTCCAGCAGTTCTTCGCAGGCTCGTGGGTGACCCAGGCAGTCGCCGACCGGACCCGGGCTTCAATCGCTGCATTGGGCCTGTCGGGCCGATGCAGGGTTGTGGGAGGGGACTTCTTCTCCTCGGTTCCCTCAGGCGCGGACGCCTATGTCCTAAGACACGTCATCCACGACTGGCGGGATCCCGAGGCGGTCACCATTCTGCGCGTGTGCCGAGAAGCTATGGGACCTCAGAGCAAGGTGTTGGTTATCGAGAACATCATCCCGCCCGGCAACGAGCCGTCGTTTGGGAAATGGCTCGACCTCATGATGCTCCTGGTCGAAGGGCGGGAACGCACCGAGGAGGAATACGGTCGGTTGTTTGCTGAAGCAGGACTGGTGCTGACCCGCATGGTGCCAACCACTGCTGGCGTGAGCGTCGTCGAGGGCGTCTGTTCCGGTCGGCAGGGCATCGAAGAATGAGCGGCCGGGACCCCTGGGATCATGCCTCGAGCGCCTGTGCTCGCCCGAGGCCATTAGCTCGGCGCGCGCCCAGTTGAGCAGGGAGATGCTGTGGAGGAGCGAGGCGATGGCCATCGCGAGCAGGACGACGGCCCCTGCGCAGAGGGCGGGAGTGACGGGCCGCCTCGCCTGCGGCTTCCCTTGGTCGGACACACCGGCGCTCATCGAGGCGCGCTCCCTTCACCCGCGATCATAGGCCCGGGGCGTGGGGATTCAAGCGCCGACTGCGGCCGGAGGGCAGGTGGGGGCGGGGACAGACCTCGGCCTCCCGTGTGGCTCGGCGTACGGTCGTGTGGGGACGCCGGGCTGGTGTCGAAAAATGAAGGGTCGTGTCGAAAAACGACTGAGTTTGCGCAAGGCTATGGCTGGGGAGACAGAGCGGCCTGGCGGGCGAGGAAGGCGTCCCATAAGTCCTTGCGGATGAAGACGTTGAGGCGAACGGCGGGGCGCAGGCCGCGAGTCTCGACGAAATACCGGTCGCCAAGCCTCTCCTCCAGTTGCTCGGCGAACTGGGTCGAGGCGATGATGAGGGGGGCCTCGGGGTCCGGGGGCGGCGAGTTCCAGTAGCCCACGTTGGGGAAGCCGCGGAGGTAGAAGGGGAGGGGCCAGTAGTCCTGCTCGGCGCAGATGATCTTTATAACCATTTGGCGGCCTTGGGGATGCAGCTCGGCAATCTGCTCAGCGCGGTGCGGGACTTCCAACAGGTCGAACACCGTGTGGGCGTAGACGAGAGGGTTGCGGGTGTCGGCGACCCAGCGGCGGTCCAGGGTGGCCCGCCAGGCCTGGCCGGCGAGCTGCCAGCCGCCCGCGGCGAGGAGCAGGGCGGCGACGCCCTTGAGCAGGTGCGTGGGCACAAGGCGGATGAGGGCCACGGCGCCCACGCCGGCGAGGAGGATCATCCCGTGGAGGAAGCTGAGCATGCACCACGGCGTCTTGTAAGGCACTGCGGCGTATAGACTTGTGAGGAATAGCGTGTAGAAGGCCAGGAAGCGGAGGAGAATGGGCTTGGGCGCGTCGGGCCGCGAGGGCCACAGGGCGGCGACGAAGCCGATGGCGGCAAGGGCGAGGATGAGGCCCTCGCTCCACCAGACCCCACGGCCATAGCGGGCGTAGGCGAGGGTGCCCAGATAATAGTGCCACGGGTGGTCGTGCATCCCTGCCCCGCCGGAACGACGTAAGTAGTTGCCATACGTGAGGATAGAATCGAGCGGGCCACGCCAGTTGGTGAAGAAGGAGGAGAAGAGGACGACGGAGAGGGCGATGGCCACGGCGGCGGCGATGGCGACGTGGCGCGGTCTGATGAAGCCGCGGAACTGGACGGGCTCGCCCCAAACCTTGCGCCAGCCTAGCTTTGCGGCGAGGGCGAGGGACATGGCCGCGAAGGCGAGGACGCAGGTTTCCTTCGTCGCATGCATCAGCGCGAGGGAGGCGGCTGCCAGGATGGCCCAGATGAGCTTGCCGCATCTCGTGTAACGCCAAGCAGTTGCGATGGCGGCAAAGGTGAAGAAGACGAGGAGCGGCTCGTGGATGTAGTAGCGGCTGTAGAAGGCCATCGCCGGCGAGATGGCGGTGAGGGCCGCGGCAACAAGTGCCGCGGGCCACCCCAACCCGTCCGCCACGAGCGGCAGGAGGAGAATCAACCCAACGCCGAACGCCACATCTACAAGGCGGAACGTGACTTCGGACGAATCGGCGAAGCTGCCGGCCCCGCTGAGCCACAGGAAGGGGAGGGTGGCATAGTGGAGCGTGGGGCCGTGGTACTCGTGGGGGTCGTAGCGATAGAAGCCCGTGTCGTAGAGCTGGCCCGTCTTGAACGCCTCGACCGCCTCATCGCCGTGAAGTGGGCGCAAGGCAAGGCGTGGCAGCCGGAGGGCCAATGCCCCGGCTGCCACGGCAAAGAGGAGCGCAAGTGGGGCGAAGCGACGCGTCATTTGGCCGGCGTGGCGTAGACCTCGACCTCCGCGTAGTGGTTCATGTCGTCTTCGGTGTTGCCTCGGGAGTAGAGGCGCACGTGGCCCGCGACCATGCCCTTGCACGCAATGATCCGGCCGTGATGGGTCTCCATGTACTCGCGGTCCTTGCCGAGCCCGAGGCCCGACGAGTTATCGTAGTCGTTGTTGAACAGGGTCCGAACATTCTCAATGAAGTCCGCGTCGTCGGCGACCTGGACCACCACGTCGTGGTAGAACCGGATGGCGGTGCGATAGTGCCAAAGGCCAACGCCGTAGATCGCGTGCTTGCCCTTGAGGTCAATCTGCACCCATTGCTTGCCCGGGCCGAGTTCGACGTAGCTGCCCTCGATCCTCCTCTTGTCGCCGTCAGTCACCTGGGCCAGCTCGCCAATGATTGGCGACTCGTCGCTGCTGGTGACGGGCTTCTTGAGGGCGACGTTCGTGACGCCCTCCGGTGCGAGGAGCTGCGGCAGAGGGCTATTCTCGCCGGGCGGCGCCTCCTGATGCTCCTTCAGCGTCACCGGCTTGGGGCTGGGGATGGGAACCGGCTTGGGGAACTCGATCTTCACTGGGACGAGTTTCTGCTCGCCCTTGGCCTCCCCGGCCCAAGACTCACTTGCGGCGCAGGCTAGAATTGCCGCGGCGAGCAGGCGGGCGCGGTGCATCGCGGTCCCCCTCACTTCGGAGCAGGGGTGGCGTAGACCTCGACCTCGGTGTAGTGGTTCATGTCGTTGGCCGTGCTGCCCTTGGAGTAGAGGCGCACGTAGCGGGCCACGATCCCCTTGCATGGCATCAGCTTGCCCTCGTAGCCCTCGAAGTACTCGAGGTCCTTGCCAATCCCCAGGCCCGACGAGTTGTCGTAGTCGTTATTGAACACCGTCCGCACATTGGTAATGAAGTCCGCGTCGTCGGCCACCTGCACCACGGTGTCGTGGTAGACGCGCGCCTCGCCGTGGAAGTGCCAGACCAGGAGCGCGTGGATGTCGAACTTCTCCTGAAGGTCAATCTGCACCCACTGTCGGCCCGGCCCCAGCTCGACGTAGGAGCCGTCGCTCCCCTTCTTGTCGCCGTCGGTCACTTGGCTCAGCTCGCCGATGATCGGCGCGTCGTCGCTGCTGGTCACGGGCTTCTTCAGAGCAACGTTCTTCGTCCCCTTGGGGGCCAGGAAGGCGGGGCGCGGCTTGCCAGAGGGCTTCTCCATGTGCTCGGTGAGCTTGATGTCCTTGGGCGTGCCGCGGAACATGGGCAGCGGCAGCTCGAACTTCAGCTCCTCCTTATCGGCCTCGGCCGCGCGCGTCTGGCTGCCCGCGAGCCCGAGCAGCACCAGCCCGGCGATCAGCACCCCAGCCCACACAAGCCACCTGCTCCGCATCGGCATTCGCTCCTTCGCAAAGGGGTTCCTGCGGAAACGGCCTCTCCCCGTCGCCCACTATTCTACCCAAATCGCCCCTGCGTTTCCAACCAATCTGCAGCCGCCCCACCACGGAGGGCACAGCGCGGCAAGCCGCAGCCAAAGAGGACAGACAACAGACGACAGCCGGCAGCCGGCAGACGGCAGCGAAGAATCGTCCGGGTCCTCGATCCTCTTGCTCCCGGATTCCTTGCAGAAAGACAAGTGCCCACGGAACGCGCGGAACGACGCGGAACGCGAAGCGGGGAACCCCAAGAGGTAGGGGTGCATACTCGCACGCGGAATCTCCGGCGGGCAGGCCGCTGTCACGGGTCTTGCAGACGGGACCCGGCCCCTGGCCTTTGGTGGCGGGACGGGTCGCTGGGGTCAGGTCTCCCGCAGCGCCGCCTGAATCGCCTCGAGCTCCGCCGCCGCGATCCCCCACAGCTCCGCCGCCGCCTCGTCAATCTCGGCCTCAATCCCCTGTGGCGACAGCCCCTTGGCGACTGTTGCATGGCAGGTTGCGGAAAGCCCGGAGAGTCTACGATGCAATGAGTCCTTGTCGCGGAATCGCGGAACCTTGATGTACTGGAGAACGTGGGGCGATGGATGAAGAACGACGTACCCGAGGATTGCCCCTTGCGCCGGGCTTGAGTTCAGTAGCGCGCATACAAAGTGTGCCTCGTCTTCCTCATCGCAGGACACAGCAACTACCGTGTGGTCCGGCACCCATGGCCTGTCATGCTCGCGATCGGAAGGGCGGGCGACACCAGCGTACACCGTAGTGGCAACTTCAGGCCACATGACCTTATAGCCAGATACGGTGTATGGGCCCACGTTGCAGATAGCGTAGAAGGGGTCCTTCGGATCGTAGTACAGCTTGTACCCAGACCGGTCCCTGAGTTCCTTCTCAAAACACGCCAGGTACTCCAGCGTGAGCCCGTACTTGCGTTTCATCACGTGTTCAGATATGGGCGCTCCCGTCACGGGGTCTTGCGGCATGATGATATGCGCGCCCGGTCGCGCCCACCATCGGCCAACATCGCGTCCGCGAACGAGTGGATAAACCAAGTCGGCCTCGACGGGCCGCTGGACCTGCTCGATCTTCGTCTTGCCCACCCGGTGCATGTTCTCGATCAGGAGCCTGCCAACAGGAAGCTCATCGATAACCCTGACCCAATAGACGCCATTCAGCCACCCGCAGGTTCCCGCGTGGGCCGTGTAGTAGCTCTGGCCCACAACCTTGCGCAAGCCGCCGAGCGCTTCCCCAGGAGCGGTGAGCCACGGCGAGGAATTGGAGTGCGTGTCAATGGGAGCCGCGGCAAGTCCCTGCCGGCTGGTTGCGGAAAGGACCTCATCGAGCGTGCTCTCTTGGTCGAAGGGCCGACTGCGGCGCCAAACCACATACCTGACCGGGTACTCGAAGTCGGTCGGGGTACGGTCGCACACAAGCACAG
>Ga0194113_10005869_pt1 | contig 15691 bp, 16 predicted proteins | sample TA2MahC200mmetaG_FD_146193 | JGI IMG/M metagenome (GOLD analysis project Ga0194113, IMG submission 146193) | Freshwater microbial communities from Lake Tanganyika, Tanzania - TA2015017 Mahale Deep Cast 200m | ecosystem: Environmental > Aquatic > Freshwater > Lake | place: Tanzania: Lake... | reverse complement strand
AAGTTATATGATAGACTGCTCCGTCATATTCTATCCTGAGAGGCCTTGCCATGTTGTTTTATAACATAACAATCGCTTAAAATGCAAGAAACAAGACCTGACCCCCATGAAAGAGAAAAGGGGTCAAACCTAAAAAATACAAAATGAAAGAGAAAAGGGGTCAAACCTAAAAAATACACTTTACAAATACTAAAGAAAGTAATACTATATTTATGTGGCACGTCAATTGAGGATAGAATATGAGAGCGCATTTTATCATGTAACCTCAAGGGGCAACCAGAAGGGGAGGATATTCTGGGATGATAAAGATATGGATGAATTCAAAAGAATTCTTAAGAGGACAAAGGAGATGTATGGATACTTGCTCCATGCTTATGTATTCATGGATAATCATTATCATCTGCTAATAGAGACACCTTATGCTAACCTAAAACAAGTAATGCAGAACATCAATACCAGTTATACGGTTTATATAAACAGAAGGCATAATAGAGCAGGTCATCTCTTTCAGGGTCGCTACAAAGCATTTATTGTTGATAAAGAAAGCTATCTACTTGAGCTTGGGAGGTATATTCATCTAAATCCTGTAAGGGCAGGGATAGTGAAAATACCCGAAGATTACAAATGGAGCAGTTATATAGAATATATTCTTGGAAGGACAGAGTGGGCAATTGCTGATACGAGTGACACACTTTTTTCATTTTCCAAGAGACGAGCTATAGCAGCAAAGAAGTATCAGGAATTTGTATATTATGGTATAGAAGAAAAATCGCCCTTAGCAAAGGCAGTTGGGAGCATATTGGGAGATGAGGCATTTAGGGAGGAAGTTATTAAATATTTAAAGAAGATTCCGGATAAAACGGAAATACCAGAGGTAAAGGAGATAGAAACCAAGCATAAGTTAGAGGATGTTATAAAAGCAGTAAGTGAATATTATGGGGTAAAAACAGATGAATTGCTAAAGAGGAAGAAGGCGACAGGGAGGCAGAGGAAGATTGCTCAATATCTTTGCAAGATATTGAGCGGGAAGAAGAATATTGAAGTTGGAAGGGTTTTTGGGATAACACTTCAAGCAGTGACAAATGTCTTAAGAGACATTGAAGAGAAGAGGGGTAAGGACAGAGAATTAAGCAAGGACCTTACTCTAATAAAGAAATCCATGCAAAGGTAAAATGTATATTTTAGGTTTGACCCTATGCTCTTCAAATTATGCTCTTCAAATTATTTATATACAGGGAGGCCGGTGGTTATACTGAGGAGATGATGGAGATATACAATCCAAAAGCTCAGGCGTCAATATAACTTATTTATTGATTAATTTAGATATTTTATAGGAAACTATGATGCGTTTCGTGTATAATACTGAAAAATTTATAAAGGAGGAGATGATATGGTAAGATTCGGAATTTTAGGTGTGTTGGTTTTTTTGCTCGCTGTACCTGCAATAAGCTATGCAGCCGGTGCGCATGATGGTCTCAACTGTAGCGGTTGTCACGGCATTCACACTGCAAAAGGAGACATCATATTTGCAGTTGAGCCAAATAAGAAAGCAGTTAATCCGCGGACGAAGCAATCTTATACCGGGGTAACTGCGCTCTGTCTCGGTTGTCATGAAAACATTGAGAATGGTGGTCTTGGTATCAAGGCGGTTTCACCTGCTCACAGCCATCCATATGGAGTAGAGCCAAATCAAAAGGTTGCCATTGTGCCAGATACATTTTTAAGAGGTGGAAAATTAGAATGTGTTGGCTGTCATGACCCTCACCCATCAAACCAAAACTATAAGTATCTCAGGGTCGACACATCAAAGGGTGCAAAACTGGCGGACTTCTGTGCAATGTGTCATCCGATGAAGGCAGACACCAAGGCAAAAGAATTAAAGATATTTGATAGTATGGATGAGAGGAAATATCAAGCAGCACCTACTGCTCCTGCACCTGAACCAGCAGCGCCGAAGAAGAAGAAATAATCTAAATAAAGTTTAGCGAAAAAAGCCTTCAAATGTCATTGCGAGGTCTATGACTCGTAGAGAGCGGAGCAATCCCATTTTTTGAGATTGCTCCGGTCGATGCGACCTCGCAATGACAGGATTAGAGAGGACTTCCAAATATTTGTGGATCTCTTCAAGGATTTCCTTACATATCTTTCAGTAGAAAAAGGACTCTCAAGAAATACTATAGAATCATATGCAATAGACCTGAGAAAATTTCAGAAATTTTTATCAGAAAATGATAAAGAACTTGCTTCATTCACAAGACCTGATATTGTTGATTTTATGGAGCGTCTCAGAGATGAAGGATACTCTATATCGAGCATCTGCAGGTTTATCTCTTCAATCAAAGGATTCTGTAAATATCTCCTGATCGAAAATATTATCAAGGAAGATCCGTCAGAAAATCTGCAGGCGCCTAAGAAGTGGGAGAGACTTCCAAAGTCACTGAGCATATCTGAGGTCAAGTCATTACTTGAACGTAACCCATCCCTTGACCTGTCGAAGAATACTATCATAAGGGATTACGTAATGTTTGAACTCCTCTATTCCTCAGGCCTTCGCGTGAGTGAGCTGGTATCCCTGAAAATGGAGGATATGAATGTTGAGGGTGGGTTTTTAAGGGTTTTGGGAAAAGGGTCAAAAGAACGGGTTGTTCCTGTCAATACAAGGGCAATGGAGATGTTAAAGAGCTATATATATCAGCAAAGACCAGAGATTTTGAAGAATAAGCGATCACCTTATCTTTTTGTTACACGGAGAGGTGGACCGATGACAAGACAACGTTTCTGGCAGACGATAAAGTCATTCGGAAAGAGACACGGATTGAATCTTTCGCCACATACTATGAGACACTCCTTTGCAACACACCTGCTGGAGGGCGGAGCTGACCTTAGATCATTACAAAAAATGCTGGGGCACTCAGATATATCCACAACACAGATTTATACAAAAGTAACAGCCGACAGGATCAAAAAGGTTTATACAAAGTACCATCCACGGGCATAAAAACAGTAACAAGTGATGAGTGATGAGTGATGAGTGATGGGTTTACACTTATTACAGTTTACACTTATTACTTACACTTATTACTTGTAACTCTTTACTCGTTTCTTTAAAATATACCTCGCAATCCATTCGTTATTACTTCTTAAAAGTGGAGGGAATAAATGCCTGGAAAACTGACTTTTGATAAACTTTACAAACGGTGTGACCCTGAAATCTTTACCTTCAAGACAACTGATGACCTGCCAGCCTTTGCTGGAACAATAGTGCAGGAGAGGGCTCTGGGTGCTATTGATTTTGGCCTGAGCTTCGATAGTACCGGATTTAATATATTCATTCTCGGGGAAAGTGGCACAGGAAAGATGGCTACTGTACGATCAATTGTGACAGAGAAGGCCCTCAATGAACCTGTCCCTCAGGACTGGTGCTATGTGTACAATGTTCAGGATCCTGATATCCCGCTCGCTATCTCTCTTGATCCAGGCAAGGCAATCGTATTTCAGAAGGATATGGAAGAGCTTGTTAATATATTGAGGGATGAAATTCCAAAGGTTTTTGAATCAAAGGAATACGAGAAACAGAAAAACAGGATCATAGAGGAAGCGCAGAAAAAACAGAAAGACATTTTTGCCAGCCTCGAGGAAGAGGCTCAAGAAAAGGGCTTTTCGGTTCGGAAGTCAGTGAGCGGACTGATCATTGTACCGGTAAAGAAGACAGGAGAACCATTAACCGAAGAAGAGTATGAGGCACTCGATGAAAAAACAAGGAAGAAGATAGATGAGATAGGAAGAATGCTTCAAGAGAAACTGAATGACATCGTGCGTGTAGTGCGAGAAGGTGAAAAGACCGTGAAAGAAGCACTTGCAAGGCTTGAGAAGGAAGCAGCCCTATCTGCAGTAGGCCATCTCATTGATGAACTGAAGAACAAATATAAGGAATATGAGAAGATTATCACCTATCTTGAAAATGCAAAAGATGATATTCTTGAACATCTCGATGATTTTAAGGTACAGGAAGAACAGGCACCTGCATTACCATTTATGAAACTACCCAAGACTGAACCCACATTCGGAAGATACAAGGTTAATGTTCTCGTGAATAACAAAGATTGCAAGGGTGCACCGTGCATATTCGAAAGTAATCCAACCTACTACAACCTTTTCGGAAGGATTGAGCATAAGATACAATATGGGATTGCAATAACAGACTTTTCAATGATAAAGGGAGGCTCATTGCACAAAGCAAACGGCGGTTATATTGTAATCAATGCCCTCGACCTTTTGAGAAACATCTTTGCTTATGATGCATTGAAACGAGCTATCAGAAATAAAGAGGTAAAGATAGAGGATGTCTGGGAACAGTACAGGCTGATATCAACAACAACCCTCAAGCCCGAGGCTATGCCCCTCGATGTCAAGGTTATACTTGTGGGGAACCCATATCTCTATTATCTCCTTTACAACCTTGATGAGGAGTATAGAGAGATGTTTAAGGTTAAGGCTGATTTTGATAACAGGATGGAGAGAACCGATGAGAACATCCACAGGTATGCCTCTTTTATTGCTACAAGGTGCAAGGAAGAGAAAATCCTCCCATTTGACAGGACAGGTGTTGCAAAGGTAGTTGAGGTTGGTTCACGGTTTGCCGAGCATCAAAATAAGTTGTCCACAAAGTTCGGTGATATAGCAGATATCATCAGAGAAGCAAGCTACTGGGCATCAAGGGCAAATAGCAACGTTGTTAGTGAAGAGCATGTCCAGAAAGCTATAGATGAGAGGATATTCAGAACAAACAGGATCGAAGAACGTTTAAGGGAGATGATCTTAGAAGGAACTATAATTGTTGATACAAAAGGAGAGAAAGTAGGGCAGGTTAATGGTCTTGCTGTTCTCGACTTAGGCGACTACAGTTTTGGAAAACCATCACGAATAACTGCACGGACATACACAGGCAAGGCAGGTGTTGTAAATATAGAGAGAGAAACGAAGATGAGTGGTAGGATACATGAAAAGGCTATATTGATAATCACGAACTACATTGGTAGCAGATATGCAACAAAAAAGCCAATCAGTCTCTCTGCATCTATTACATTCGAGCAGTTATACGAGGTGGTCGAAGGTGACAGTGCTTCATGTGCTGAGCTTTATGCACTTTTAAGCAGTATTGCAAATGTTCCCTTAAAACAGGCTATTGCCGTTACAGGCTCGATGGACCAGGGTGGCGAGGTTCAACCTGTTGGTGGAATAAACGAGAAGATTGAGGGCTTTTTTGACCTTTGCAGGTCAACAGGTCTTGATGGGAGCCATGGTGTGATAATACCAATGAGGAATGTTAAAAACCTGATGCTGAAGAGGGATGTGATTGAAGCTGTTAAGGAAGGAAAATTTTTTATCTATCCAATCCAGAAAGTAGATGAGGGGTTGGAGATCATTACGGGTATGCAGGCCGGCGAGATCAGGGATGATGGAACATACATAGAAGGCACTGTTAATTACCTTGTTGTAAAACGCCTTACGGAAATATCAGAGGCTCTGGAGAAGAAAAAGGAAGAGGAAAAAGAGGAAGAAAAAAAGGAAAAAGATAAGGATAAATGAAAAAGGTCCATGACTCGTAGAGCGGTATGGCTTTTTAAGTTCGTTCTGTTTATTATGCTGTCTATACCGTTGGCACTCTTGCCATTAAGATTATCAATAAAGGTCGGGGAATTACTCGGCCTTTTGCTTTTTCATGTATGGGGAAGCAGGAGAAGGATTGCCATAGAGAATATTGAAGCGTCATTGTTTAAAAGTCAGGAGTCAAATCCCCCCTTACCCCCCTTTACTAAAGGGGGGCGTGGGGGGATTAATAAATCGTCAATACATTATTTGCCAGAAGACATTGCAAGGGAAAGTTTTAAGAATCTTGGTAAGTCTTTTGTAGAAATTATTAAGGTTTATTATGGCTTTGGTGAAAAAATAATACATTCTGTGGAAGTAGATGGTATCGAAACCTTTCATCAGGCTCAGGCAAAAGGGAAGGGGATTTTATTTTTAACAGGCCATTGTGGAAACTGGGAACTCCTGGCAATTGTTGCGTCTGTAAGGTTCTCGGAGATTGCTGGTGTAGCAAGGCCGATAAATAATCCATATCTGAATAAATTAGTGGAGAAGGTAAGACAGAGATATGGTAATAGCGTTATCTATAAGCAAGGGGCACTCAGGGAAATTATAGAGAGATTGAGAAAAGGTAAGTGTGTAGGAATTCTTATGGACCAGGCTGTTGTACCCAATGAAGGATATGTGATAGATTTCCTCGGCAGGGGTGCATGGACAACAAAGATGCCTGCACTCATCGCAAGGAAAACAGGCGCAGCAGCACTGCCTGTGTTTATCCATAGAACTGACAGAGGGCACAGGATAAAGGTATATCCCTCGGTACAGTTATCGAATATTGATGACAAGGAAAGTGCGGTAATTGAAGACACGAAAAGATTTTCGGGTTTCATCGAAAAATATATTCAAGAGCACCCCTCTGAATGGCTCTGGATTCATAGAAGGTGGAAGAGGGTTAATCTTTAACTAATTCCTTTCTCCACGAGTTGTAGGCCTGCCTCGTATGCCTCTTTTAAAGCTGTAGGGTGCTGGAGGATTGCACCCTTTGCATCTACTTCGGTATAGCCTAATGTTTTATGTTCAGGTACGCTGATCGTCCTGAAAAAAGCCTTTGCAGTTTTCTCCGCACATTCTATGCCAGCTAAACCAATTTTTTCTTTCATTCCGGCAACAAGCAACAGGAGCCCTTTTCTTTTATAGGGACCCTCTGGAATCGGATTTTTGAGAAGGTATTTACCGCACCAGAAACACTGGCATCTGTCAATCATGATCTTTAACTGTGCACTGACGCTGAAGAAAAAGATTGGTGAGGCGAGGATAATTCTATCAGCCGTCCGTATCGCGTCATAGATTTGAGTCATGTCATCTTCATAGACACATACACCTGTCTCATCGCATCCACCGCAGTTCTGGCAAGGCATAATATTCATATTGTTCAGGGGAAAGGTCTGAACACTTGACCCTGAACCCTCTATGCCCTTTATTGCTTCCTTGAGGAGAATCTCTGTGTTCCCGTCCTGCCTCGGACTTCCAAGGAATGCAATTGTTTTCATGTTATCATTCTGTTCATTCTTCTTCGTCATTCTGGCTTGTCCAGAATCCTTCTTTTAAAGAAAATTAAGATAGATTCCCGACAAGCGGGAATGACATGGAATATAAATTTTACGCTTTTAAATGGCAATGTTTATCATAATTATAATACACTACCCAACCTTCTTAAACATCTTCTTCAATGCACCACATATGGGACACTTATCCGGTGGATTCCCTTCGACTGTGTTTCCGCAGACCTGACACACATAGTAATCAACCTCTTTGTTTTTGCCAAGATTTTCAAGGGCTTTTTTATAAAGAGATGCGTGGATTTGTTCAACCTCATTTGCAAAATTGAAACTTCTCAGAGCACCTTGATGGCCTTCAGTCTTGGCGTTTTCTATCATCTGCGGATACATGTTCTGGAATTCATAGGTTTCGCCACTGATTGCAGCCTCAAGGTTCTCTTTTGTGCTTTTTATCCCTTTCAGTTCCCTGAGATGATTCAGTGCATGAACAGTCTCTGCCTCTGCTGCTGCCCTGAATAATTTTGCAACCTGTTTATAGCCTTCTTCTTCTGCCTTTTTCGCAAAGGCAAGGTATTTTCTGTTTGCCTGTGACTCTCCTGCAAAGGCTTCCAGTAAATCTTTTTCGACTTTACTCATTATATACCTCCTGTTAACCTAATTTGTTTATAATACAACTTTCGCAGGAATGACACGAACCTTTGGCTCACAAGGGAACATGAGAATAACATATACTCCCCCTTTGGCAAAGGGGGATGAAGGGGGATTTTAAGAAAAATGTTTCAATTTATTATCCATAAAATCTCCCCTATCCCCTCTTTTCCAAAGAGGGGTATTTTCGGGTCAATGACAATCCTACGTCAGCATTGGTTCTTCAAAAGTTGTATCTATAATTTTAACATGTATAAAGAAGATATAGTATTGAGCGACCCACAACACTTGCGATTTTGAATGGATTATGATTAAGATAGTCCATGCAAGACTCCAGATAACGGTCTTTTGTGCATACAATGAAATCTCATACATAGGAGGTACCAATGGTTATCGGGAAACCCCTTTTCACAACCAATCAGATTCAGGTGAAGGTCAAAGAACTTGCCGACAGAATATCAAAAGACTATGCAGGCAATGACCTTATTGTCATCGGCATTCTGAAGGGTGCATTTATGTTTTTCTCAGATCTTGTGAGAGCTATAGAGGTTCCTCTTACACTGGATTTCATGATAGCGTCAAGCTATGTGAAGATGGAAACCATAGGCGAGGTTAAGATTCATTGTGATATCAGGGAAGATATTTCTGACAGGGACGTGCTTCTTGTAGAGGATATTATAGATTCAGGCGTTACCCTCAACCAGATACGGGAACGGATGCTTGCACGATATCCAAAAAGCCTGAAGATATGTGTATTCCTTGATAAAAAGGAGAGAAGGATTGTGGATGTCCCGATCGATTATAAAGGCTTTGAGATACCAAATGAATACGTTGTTGGGTATGGGCTTGACTATGAGAATAAATTCAGGAACCTGCCGTATATTTCAATTTTCAAGAAAAAGGCTTAGAAGTGAGAAAGGCAAGGGCTATCCCCTGCCCTTGTGGATTGACTATAGATGATAAAATAAACTCAAGCTGCGAGGTATCTACTATCTCCCCTCCCTTGATGGGAGGGGATGAAGGGGAGGATGAAATGAAGCATAAAATCACCCCCACCCTAACCTCGGTACGAGTCGATTCCGACCTTCCCCATCAATGGGGAGGGAATAAGAGGAAAACCCGAAGCAGCGATTTGAGGGATTCTTTAGATTAAAAGGAGAGATAACAGGATGTTTGAATTGACCGTAGAGACACATTTTTCCGCAGCACATCAACTCAGAGGCTATAAAGGGTCATGTGAAAAACTTCATGGCCATAATTATAAAGTTCAGGTTCATATCATCACAGAAAGGCTGAATGAGATAGACATAGCAGTTGATTTTCATGATATCGAGGGCCTTTTAAAAGAAGTCGTTGCACCGCTTGACCATAGCTTTTTAAACGAGATATTCCCTTTTACCGAGAAAAACCCCTCTGCAGAGAATATTGCAAAGTGGATTTATGACACGCTCAGGAAGAAAATAAATAATGACGCTGTCCATCTCTCTGCTGTAACTGTATGGGAATCTGAGACTGCTTCTGTCACATACTATGAAGACTGAAAAGGAATTTGCAGGAGAACTCTTACAGAGTGCTCTCAGGAAGGGTGCTGATGAGGCTGAGGTATTTATAAAATCTTCCAGGGGTCTTTCAGTAGAAGTAAAAAATAAGGAGATAGACTTGCTCGAATCATCTCTCAGCTTTGGATATGCGCTCAGGGTTCTTAAGAATGGATGTCTTGGGTTTTCTTATTCTACAGACAGAGGTGAGATTGAATCTGTCGTGACAAATGCGGTAGAGGCTGCGCGATGGGCTGATCCTGACCAATATCTTGGGTTGTCTGAGGTGTCCGGTGAATCGCATGTGGATATATTCGATCCAGAGATAGATCTAATCAGGGAAGAAAATGCAATACAGAAGGTGTTTATTTTAGAGGAATCAGCATATCGTGAGGATGAAAGGATTAAGAGGATCAGGAAGGCACTCGGTACATTTTCAAAGTCAGATACCATCATAATGAATTCTCAAGGCATTGATACATATTATGCTTCAACGGCATGTACGGCTCAGATTACTGCTGTTGCAGAGACTTCATCAGATAGCCAGATGGCATGGGATTTTGCAGGAAGCAGATTTCTTCAAAACGTTTCATTTGAAGAAGTAGGGAAAAATGCTGCGAGGAGGGCACTGAGCCTGCTTGGTTCGAGAAGAATAGATGCGGTAAAAGCACAGGTAATACTTGACAATGCAGTGGCAGTAGATTTTGTAGGAATATTTGCATCGTTATTATCATCTGAATCAGTACAGAAAGGGAAGTCTCTTTTGGCAGGAAAGATCGGGAAACAGGTAATCAGTCCGGCGTTAAATATGGTTGATAATGGGGTTATGATAGGAATGCTGGGAAGCAGGCCTGTAGATGATGAAGGTGTATGTTCAAGAGAAAAGATTTTAATCAAAGAGGGTGTACTGCAGGGGTATCTTTATAATACCTATACAGCCAAAAAGGATAGTGTTGTATCAACCGGCAACGCTGTAAGGGGTGGTTTCTCAGGTCTCCCCTCTGTTGGTATATCAAATCTGTATGTAGAAGCGAATGAAAAATCTGCTGTCATGAGTCTCGGGCATCTTTTCAATGCACCTGACAAAGCACTGTATATTACAGAGGCCATGGGAGTGCATACCGCAAACCCGATCTCGGGTGAATTTTCCATCGGTGTTACTGGCCTTTGGATAGAGAAGGGGGAGATAAAATTTCCTGTGAAAGAGGCGATCATCTCAGGGAATATCCTTGAACTTTTTGGAAAGATAGAGTCAGTTGGAGACGACCTGAGGTTTTACGGTAGTATCGGTTCGCCAAGTCTCCTCATCGGGCAAATAGATATCAGCGCATAGAACCTTTTACAATCGGTCTCTTTCCTGATAAAATGAACACATAGGAAGTAAAGAAACAAGAAGTAAGAAACAAGAAGTAAGAAATAAGAAATTATTAACTTCTCATTTCCCAATTCTTAGTTCCTATTTTAACGCCACGGAGGATACACAATGGACTATTTTCTAAATGAAGACCAGGTAATGATAAGGGATCTGATAAGACAGATTGCAGAAGAAAAGGTTGTGCCTGTAAGACATGAACTCGACGAAAAGGAAGAGTTCCCCTGGGAAATTATGAAGGTACTTGCCCAATCTGACATCTTTGGTCTCTTCATTCCTGAAGAATATGGAGGTATAGGAAAGGGATGTCTTGAATTATGCATTGCTGTGGAAGAACTGTCGAGGGCATGCCTTGGTGTAGCAACATCATACGCGGCAAATGCACTCGGAACATATCCCATCCTTTTCTTTGGATCTGATGACCAAAAGAAGAAGTACCTCCCTGACATCGCAGCAGGAAAGAGGCTTGTTGCATTTGGCATTACTGAACCAAATGCAGGGAGTGATGCTGCCGGGATACAGACAACCGCACGGCTTGAAGGCAATGAATATATATTAAATGGAACCAAGCAATGGATAACCAATGGTGGAGAGGCGGAGATTTATACCATCATTGCAATAACTGACAGGAAGAAAGGCGCAAGGGGTGCATCTGCATTTATCGTTGAAAAAGGAACTCAGGGATTTCATTTCGGTAAAAAAGAAAAGAAGATGGGTATAAGGGCATCGGTTACGAGGGAACTCATATTTGACAACTGCAGAATCCCTAAGGAGAACCTTCTTGGTAAAGAAGGATTAGGTTTTATTGTTGCAATGAAGACCCTTGATAATGCACGTGCAGGTGTTGGGGCACAGGGGGTAGGGGTTGCACAGGGAGCTTTTGAAGAGGCTGTAAAGTTTGCAAGACAGCGTATACAGTTCGGCCATCCAATAATCAGTTTTCAGGCAGTCCAGCATATGCTTGCAGATATGGCAACAGAGATAGAAGCAGCAAGGGCACTGGTTTATTCTGTAGCACGATATATAGATAGCGGTGCAAAGGAAATAACAAAGCAGTCTGCTATGGCAAAGGTCTTTGCAACTGATATGGCAATGCGGGTAACCACAAACGCTGTCCAGGTTATGGGTGGCTCAGGATATATGAGGGAGTATCCTGTTGAGAAGATGATGAGAGATGCAAAGATTCTCCAGATTTATGAAGGGACGAATCAGATCCAGAGGAATGTCATCGGTCAGGCTTTGATAAAAGAGGCAGCAAAGAAGTGAAGGCTTTTAAAAATTATTCTTCACATCTGATATTATATTGAAAGATATTTTTTGACCTAAAAATGAACAGTATGCAGGATAAAAAGAAAACAAAAGAGCAGCTTCTGAATGAGCTTTTGTCGCTCCGTAAAAAGCTTGTCCGCTTGGAAAAATCTACATTTAGGTTTCAAAAGGCTGAAGAGATTTTACATAAAAGACTTATTGAATATGAAAAATTGACTGCGCTCGGAAGGCTCACAGCGAATGTAGCCCATGAGATACGAAATCCGATAACCGTGATCGGGGGATTTACCGAAAGGCTTAAAAAGAGCGTCCCTCAGGGTACACAGGAAAATGAATATGTAGAAATGATTTCTTCAGAAGTAAAAAGGCTTGAGGAAATTCTGAGAGATGTCCTTGTTTTTACCAATAAGCCTTTTTTCCTCAAAAAAGAAGAAAATATGAATCGAATCGTGAATGAATCTTTAAGGATTTTTAAAGATATGTTTCGTAATCGTTCTATAAGCGTGCAAAAATATTTTAAAGATGTTACTCAGGTATATGTAGATAGAAGACAGGTGAAAGAGGCAATGAATAATCTTATCTCAAATGCTGTCGATACAATGTCCCAAGGGGGGATACTGACTATTGCCACAAATGAAGCTTCTATCAGAATGAAAAACTATGTGACCGTAAGTGTATCAGATACAGGAGCAGGCATTCCTGAAGAACATTTAAGATTGATATTTGAACCATTTTATTCCACAAAGGTAACAAAACATGAGACAGGATTAGGTCTTCCCATTATTAAAAAGATAGTTGAAGGTCATGGTGGTTTTATTAAAATAGACAGTAAGGTCGGCAGGGGATCTACCTTCAGCCTCTTTTTTCCTTACAGGTCAAGATAAGCATATTTTTACTGCTACAGTTTATTTTCTTAAATCCCTATTTAACCACAACTCCTCTCTCGTTCACATAACCTGAAGGCATACACCTTGTTGTATGTAAGATTGTAAATTGTCCCTTTTTATTCATTACGATTACACCAGCATTCCCGCCTATCTTTAAAAGTCTTCGTAAAGATACCCGAGCCGCGAAAAGAGGAGACCCCGTTCTCAGATTCATGCATATCTCTTTTGCGAGAGAAAGCCTTATGATATACTCTCCTTTACCTGTGCATGCAACCGCACCCATCGAGTTTTCTGCGTATATGCCTGCCCCAATAATAGGTGAATCACCAACCCGTCCGGGAAGCATTGCCTGTATCCCGCCTGTAGATGAGCCTGCTGCAAGGTTGCCATGTGTATCAAGGGCGACGGCACCGACTGTTGAGAAACATTCTTTGTAAATATCAACAGTTTCCGTTCCTTTTTTCTTTATCTCTGCGAGCCTCGCTAATGACTCTTTATCAGGTTCAGGGAGAGGTTCAAGGTTATTTGCTTCTGCAATCTTTCTTGCTCCTGTGTTGGTCAGCATTGTATTGGGTAAATCCATGATAATCCTTGCCAGCCCGATCGGATTTTTTATTCCTTCAATTCCTATTACGGAACCTGTTTTTAAGTCTTTCCCTTCCATTAGCGATGCATCCAGTCTTCTTACGCCGTCAAGCTGCAGGTTTCCACCCGAACCTGCATTAAAAAGACCTGAGTCTTCAAGAATGGTTATTGATCTTACTACTGCATCGAGGGCTGTCCCATTCTTACTCAGTATCGTATATCCTTCTTGAAGGGATTCAGAAAGCTTCTTTAAAACATTTTTTGTGGGCCTTCTGTTGCCAGCCCCTCCATGAACAACTAAGAGCATCTGCCCCCTCCTTTTCTGCTATATTTTATACTATGGCACCTAAATCAGTGGTGACCGATTTAAACGATTTGCTTAAAAATAGTATGTTATCCCACCCGTGTAATATATGTCTTCTGAGGCTTCGCTGCTGGGCAGATTCAATTCAAGATTAAGCTCAAGGTTTTGTAACAGAGAGAAATCCAGACCAATGGTATACAAGGAAGCAGCAGGTTGGTAGAGTTCGAAATGTATCTTTGAACATGACCCATCAATATGCAGCCTTTCAAAGAGTTGTGCCCCCAGGGTAACAGTATAAATTTTTGATGGTAATCCTGAAATAAAACCTAATGCATTAATCTGGCCTAACCTCACGAAAGATGGTTGCCTGGTTCTTATCCTCTTAAGTAATGCTGTATTGATCATATTGAGGTCTCTGTCATAATGATATGATATATAGCTAATTTCAAAATAATAATCCTTTAAAACAGTCTGGTTTAAAGATATACCCATTGAATCCTGATTGAGGTTATACCATTTAGGGTATCTGTTTTGGAAATATGTATTCAGAAATAATTCTTTTGTCTCTCCAGAAACACTCACTGTTGTTTTATATCTTGATTGCCCATCTTTATCCAACCCTGCCCTGAATAGAGTGAAATCCACGCTACCGAAGAGAGAGTATGATTTCAGATTGTTTGATGGCGGCGAAAGGAAATAACCACCACTCATAGTCAGATTATGGTGAAGAAAGACAATGGCCTCAATCTGATATTCTTCTGTAGTAGTTAGATACCTTTCCTTGTAAAAGGATGTGCTGGCGTTTATTCCCATATGTGGTGTTAGGTCGAGATAGATGACAGAGCGATTTTCCTGATAGTCATCAGGACCGAATGATAGACTTGTACCAAACTTCCCGGATGCGAAAGAAGGGTCTGGTTTAAATGCTAATATTAAGATTGAAAGAAAGAAATAGTGAATAACCCTGAATCTTTTATACACATTCTAATCTTAACCCAAATGTTGCATAAAATAAACTCAAACAAAAGGCCGTCATTCCCGCCCCCGATTAAGACATTCGAGGGCAGGCTCCAGCGGGAATCCAGAGAAAAGACTTTCGCTTTTGTGCACGGTGTTCAATGCCTCGTGCACAATTCCAACAGGGTTTATTTTAATGCTGTCAGCATACGGCGTGCTTTCATAGTGACTGTATTGTCTGTAAAATTTCCATGTGCACTGAACAAACGGGCCTTCTGACCTGATCCAAGATGCGTGCTCAAGGCTTGCTGGTAAGCATCAAACTGTGTGTATAAATATACTGTTCCCTGGTAATTGATGGCAAAGAGCCCTTTATTTGAATCATGAGGCTCAATTGTAGGAGCTGCAGGGTAAGACAGGAGATCAACTATGACCCACTTACGGACAAGATGATGGAATAACCCTGTACCAGTCATGTTTAGCACCATGCCTGAGGGAGACAGACTCGTAAAAGGAGTACTAATAGGCGGAGACCAGTCTACTATGAGATCAGCAGGTGAATTAGTAACATTTACAATTGTCCATGCATCGAAATCTGGAGGTGCCTGACCGAAAGACCGCACAAAGCCGCGAAAACATATTGGTGCACCATCTGTGATTCCAGAGAGTGGCAGTGTGCTTGTTGCTACCTCGTAATGGGCTGGATCAGCATCTTCTCCTGGTGTCTTTCCTGTGCCTGTAAAATCAAAGAACTTGATTGGACGGCCATCAATGGTTTGCAGGTTCATTTCAATCTGGCCATCTGAAACAGCATTCACAGTGCCGGTAATTTTTGTAATCAGCATGCGTGCAAGTCCATTTGTAGCATCAAGCACTGGTGGCTCTGAAGTAGTTTGCAGTGTCCCGAATACCATAATCCGTTGGCCGACTGATATATCATTTTTAGTGAAGACAGCACCCTGTTTAGTGAAGACAGCACCCTG
>Ga0194113_10005867_pt1 | contig 15693 bp, 10 predicted proteins | sample TA2MahC200mmetaG_FD_146193 | JGI IMG/M metagenome (GOLD analysis project Ga0194113, IMG submission 146193) | Freshwater microbial communities from Lake Tanganyika, Tanzania - TA2015017 Mahale Deep Cast 200m | ecosystem: Environmental > Aquatic > Freshwater > Lake | place: Tanzania: Lake... | reverse complement strand
TTTCAACGCTTCGAAACAAACAGCCATCAAGGGCTTTCGCTGAAAAATTGCTTTTCTATTCGCTACGCCAATGAGTCGAAATCCCCCGTCAAGTCTCCGTTCAGAACGATAGGGAAACTGAAGGTTACTAAAACAATCGACCATGAATTTCTGTACCAACTCGTAAGATTAGTTCACCCAAGGTCCCCATTTTCCATGCCCGACCCGACTTTGTTGAAACCGGCAACCTCGGGGACGAGGGGGGCTTATCGGGCTTATTGCGCACTTTACGCAGCAGCGCAGTTCCCCGGCGGGGAAGTACTAACTTTATTAACTCCCAGGGAAGCACTAACTTGGGATCGCTTTTTTCAACAACCCGCAGGGGCAGCCCTGAAACACAAAATTAGGGAAAGCGCAAAGATGAAGCGCGGAAGCGCGACACGAGCCACGGAAGTACAACAATCAATTAAGAAAGTACAAACAATGCGCGCGGGGAGCGCGGCACAGAGTACAAAAGGGAAGCAAAAAGCGAACGAAAGTAATACCGCGAAGGAAAAGAAAAACGAAAAAGAATAAAATCCTGCGAAATCCAACTCCAAAAATCCAAAACTCCAACAACACCCAGACCAGTTTGTAGGGTGGGCACCGCCCACAAAAACCCTTAATGCTGTGGGCTACCTGCGGTGGATTGCCGAAACCTGAACACAAAACGATGGATTGGCGGGTACTGCCCAACGCATAGACGATTTTTGTCTTGCGCAACGGCCAGGAATTTGTTATACTTTTCTTCAGAGAAAGAACACAAGCGTATGAATTTTGAAGTAGGGAGGTAAACACGGTGTCACGAAAAAGAAAAACAAAGCCAAAGACAATTAACAAACTTGACAGTCGTTCTATATACTGGGCCCTCGACGGTAGCCATCCGTCGCAAGTATCGGGCATCTTTAAGGGTGATGCGACGTTTGAAGAGTTCCGCGAAATTTTGCGCCAGCAACGTGAGGAGGACTATCGGCGAGCAAACGAAGAGATCGACTCCATCATTTGCAAAGAAGAGGAGGTAGAGGTTTGTTCATTCTTGACACCGACGCTATCACGGACGACCAAAACGCGCACCCAATCCTCAGCACGAAAGTGAAAAATACACCACGCGAACAACTCTTCACAACATCGGTCACGGTCGAAGAGCAATTAAAGGGGCGGCTGGCTTACATCAATAGACATAGAAATAACCCGCGCAGGTCCGAGCAAGGCCATACTGCCCTCATCCAAACGGTCTACTACTTCAGTAAGTGGAACATCATTTCCTACAGTGAGGATGCTGACGCCATCTTGCGACAATTGCAAAGGCAACGTATCCGCATCGGCAGCCAGGACCTTCGCATTGCCGCCATTGGTCTTCTATACGGTTTCACCGTCGTTACTCGAAACGTCCGCGATTTTGTTCAAGCGTCTAACCTCAATATCGAAGATTGGACCATTGCTCCTCAAACACCGTAGCGAAAGGAATGATGATTGTATCATAATCTCTCCTATGCGCTCAAAACCATAATCTCCTTTTTGATTTCATCTTTCTCAGCTCGTAGGTGGGCACCGCCCACAAAAATCCTGTGGGCTATCTGCGGTGGACATCACCTGCCGAAACCTGAACACAAAACGATGGATTGGCGGGCAATGCCCGCCCTACGGAATCAACTTTCCCCTACACGCGACGGATTATTCTATTCACCCCTTCTTCTATGATGTTTTGAGTATCAGATGTTAATAGATAGGTTCCATAGATTTTCGCTGCGTGTTCCGGTTCATATCCACCTACCTCAAACGCTTTGCGGGTCGGTAAATAGGCAATGGCACCATTAGCCATTTCAATAACGAATGTATACGGATAGGGAGAAGCCTGTTTGATGTTAAGGCCGATGTCCACAAAAATTTCGCCAGGCATCGCTACCAAAATGGCATCATTCAGGCGCACAACCTGGATTTCCATCTCCAAGTGTTCAACTGCTCTGCCCGTCTCGACAACTTCCAGCGCCTCTTGCGCCCACTCTATGGGAATGTAAGCGCCCATTAGTTGGTGATATACGGGTGTACCTTCTTTTTCCAGCTTCTTCAGATTCTCATTACCTTCCTCTATCATCTTTTTCAACTCGTCTGCTGTGGGCAGTTTACGCACAGGCAAATTAACCCGTTCCGATACAATGTTTAATGTCAAATCGGGGCGTGTTTCGATGCTCTCAGCCACTTTCAATGCTTCGCCGCCTACCATGTTTCCCCATTTTTCCGCATACTTTATGTCATGATATTGTCGAGGATTAATATCGCCAGCGGCGCCTGTCGTGTGAAGCGCAATCACGCGACCTTGTTTTGTTTTTTCGATAACACCCATGGCATAGCCAGGGTAGTCTGCGGAAATCATGTTCTTGTAGTTATGCGCGGCGACGGGGTGACAGCTATAATTCATCAATACTGCCAGCATTTCTCCCTGGCTATTATCTACTCTGATAACGCCGACTTCCGTATCCACGGACCCACCTTCTCTATCTCGTCTATTGACGCCAACACCATCGGCTCGGCCTTTGCCTGCGCCTATCCTGGCCTCCTGCATTTCCTTCGCGGCTACGGTTGCCGCCCCAATGATTTGCTTTTCAACAACGTGAATGTAATCTTCGTCCACCTCACCCCATCGGCGGAGTCTCATGGTAGCCGGGCCGGAATGGGTATGTGAGCAGCTTACAAGGACATCGTTAGCGTTCATGTTCACTTTGCTGGCAACGCCCTCTCGGATGGCAGTCGCATATTCTGTGTTAAAGCCAATCAGGTCGGTGGTGATGATGGCAACTTTTCTTCCATCACTTTCAAGTAACAGCACTTTTGCATACAAGTCATCCAAAATACCAACACTCGGTCCAAAAGCCCAACCGGACAGTTCTAATCCCACCGGCGGCGTTATATTTACTTTTGCTACTCCTGCACGCATTTTGCTAAAATTCTCCTTAATATAGAAACCGAGTTTTTCGGAAAAACTCGGTTTCTGATTTTTTAAGTTTCGGAACTCATCAATCCAATGTTGACAATGTAGTAACCTAACGTCGATAGTTCGATTGTTCTTCTAACACGCGTACCTTAACCGGGATAGTTCCTTCATTGAGTTCGACGCGGTTCAATGTTAATGAAACCGGTTGCCTCCTTCTGGAGTGGAGGACGCCAACGATTATCATTTCTGTGCTCCTGCCTTGAAGAGGTTCAGCTCTGACGAGGGTGATTTTGAGTTCCCCTGCGTCTGCTTGATATTCGAGGAGGTCATCAGGATGAATTTGACGTACTTCCTGAATCTCCAGGATGTCTGGATTATATGAAAGTGAAAGGTCATAGGCAAGAACGCCGTTGGCCTCATCAATCTGAACCGGGATGAAAATTTGTCTCGTTTTTTCATCTTGCAAAGTCAGGTCAAGCTGTCTGGTTGCGGCGCGATATGCAGAAATATGTTGCGTTTTGTCAGCGGGAAAGCTATCAATCAGCCCAACAGAGAATTGAAGGATGAGAACCGCATCATAAGCCGTGACGGCACCATTCCCTGACACATCAGCAACTCGTAAAGCTTCACCCGATAGTGTTATTAATCCAACCACATGAGATAGAACACGCGAAGCATCGAAGGCGGTGACGTTACCGTCTCCGCTGACATCACCTAATGAACGGGAAATGCCCCACTTAATAACTCTCATAGAGTGTGGAGGCAGTATTACCTGCGCTCCACTGGCGAAGTCTGCAAGCATTTCTTCGGTGACTGTCACTTGTGGTTCGCCGACCTCGAATTCATTGTTATCGGTAATCGCATCGGCACTGAGAAGCCAGGATGTAGCTTCCTCATACGCGACCGTTCCCTCGAAGCGCACCTCAACCAGATGTGATTCTGAGACATCGAGGTTTATAAGGATGAGTCCGCGGTTATCACTATCGACGAACCCATAGCTCCATATAGCCGGGATGTCCGACACTGTCTCAGGGGGCGGGGGTGGGTTAGGCGGGGCAGGGCACTCTTCATCTTCTTCGAAGTATCCTGTAGCATCGAACGTGGGTTCGAATCCGCTATGTACAGTCTCGACCAGGTCGCCGCCGATAACCTTGTTGGCGATGGCGCTGGCAAGGAAGGTTGGACGGTATCGCTCATGTCCATTCCGCATGTTGAGGGCCGCTCCCCAAAGGCGTACCTCACCGGCGGCTGCGTTGAAATGGTGTTGGTTGAGTTGGTAAAAGCATTGGGTGCGAATGCCGTGTTCTTTGAGCATCAGTAGCATTGTATTGATAACGTTAATTCCTCCGCCGATAGAAGTGACAATTCGGTTGCGTGGTTCAGGCGGCGCATCGCCCTCTGTTATGTGGTGATTGATTTCATAGACGGAGAGTTCAATATTCGCCGCGCGTGCAAGTTGATAGTTCTGATACATGCTGCCTCTCGGGTCCAGGGAACGCCTTATCGGCATGGCAAAAACCCAACGAAACAACTTCTCATCGGTATCAAGAAGGCCAATGTCGCAATGATCGAGAGATTGGATGATATAGGGCGCCACGGCGAACCGGTCGGCGTTCGGAGCATTTTGGAGTATCGTTTCATTAAGACCAGGCCAACCTTCCTGTCCGCCAGTATGGAACAAGATATTCGGTGTGTAGTAGGGTGAACTCTTTCCGACTTCAATTAGGTCCTTCCAGTAATCCGGACCGTTGTAGCCGCCGCATTGATAAGGTCCACCGGCGTTCCACGCTTCGTTGCCGAATTCGATGTGGATGTGCTCAAATACCTCGGTCCACGGCTGTGGATGTCCCATCTCAGCGCGTTTCTTGCCATATCCAATATCTGCGGGCGCGCCCAGGTACTCGATAAAATTGGCAAGCTCGTCCTGGTGCAATGTCTCCGGGTGCAATGTCCACGGGTGCAATGTCCCTGGTAGGCAATACCACGGCTCACAGCCCAGGTACTCGCAAAGTTCGTACATTTCGTGAAGACTGTATGAATGTTGCTCGTGGTTTTCGTAGGGGCCATAGGTCGCGACCTGGGGGCCACGGCTAGAATAGGAGTGCGACTGGAGGCGCGGAGCAATGGTGTTGTCGATGGTGGAACCGCCCATTTGATTGTAGCGGAGCACACCGGGATTGAATTCTCTGAGCGCCTCAATTGTATCATCGCGGAAAGCAGTCGGGTTTTCATCCCCTTCCATCCAGAGTTCAATGTCATCAATAAGCACGTCACCGTCCGTCGCCTCAAGCTTGAAAAACAGGCGCGGCTCATTCTGTTCATCTGGTTCCGGAACCCCTGATATCACCATGGTTTCCTCAAACTTTTTCCATTCCGACGTCAGTCCTTCAACGATTTGACTTTGCCAGGTGGCAGTATCGGCAGCAAGGACAAGCGTCGGCGTCCCATTTTGGGCTTTTGCCCAGAAATGAATACGCCAGGTTCCATTGGTCTCACCGTGTTTCTGGTAATGCGTGCTTAAGTGGATATAGGCTCTTTTTTCTTCATATTCATCTGTCGAATCTGGGTCTGTGGAACCTTTCAGGTTCAACGCTGCATGCCCAAACGAACCAGGGGGCACATCGCCGATGGCTATCTCATTGTTCTCGGATGTCCAGAAGCCGGGATAATACGGGTCTGGAGGTATTAATTGGCCGTCCTCCAGACGGAACGCCTCGACCAACAAACCACCGTTTATATCGGGATTAGGCGCCACCGGCTTGTCAAACTCGAAATACAGTAAGTTCCCCCATGGCTCCTTCTCTATGATGGAGATTCCCGCTATCTTTCCTGTGGTTCCTTTCGCCGGCCCGGAAAGGATCGTGTAGTAACCGTGTTCCCTCATCAAATCTATCCACCAGTCCGGCTCCACGAAGTACGATAGAGCACCATACTCGTCTTGGGTAGGACCGAAATGACACTGTCTATATGTTGTTCCCTCGAAATTCAGTTGCCAACCACCCTCCTGGTTGCCCTTCCCACGCTTCTTCGTAAGTATATTGTCCCAATAATTATCATCGCCCAGATTGACTCCAAACCGCATCGTGTCTGCAACAAGCACTGTGTCTGTAAGTTCGACCGTGGTTACCTGAGCTGGCTCAATTTTCTCCGTCTGGCCTGATGTATACATAAGGTGAGTCAAAGCCACTACCGCAAAGATTAAATGTACTATCTTACTCTCTATCATTTTCCGCCTCCAAAAGTGACGATTTTCCTCATGAATCATGACAGGCAATAACAGAGAGACCAACCCTATAAGGGTGTGCCTAAACTTGGCTTTTAGTTGATGCACGTAGTGTTGCATGATGTCCTCCTCAGAATTTTACTAATTTTTTGACAATGTTGAAATTGGGTTTCTGAAAGTTAGTATACCGTAGAGAATTTGTAATTGTCCAGATGATGAATTTGTTTTGAGCGCAAAATAGGAATTACGCTCAAACGGGAATGTAGCCGAACTTGCCAAAGTTCGGGAAATCCTTTGCCCGAATTCTGGCGAATTTGGCTACAAAGCGAAAGTTAAATCGCTTGTTTCGCCCGCTTTAATGCCGCTTCTGAAACCTCTAACGTGCGCGCAATATCTTCATCCGTATGCGACAGCGAAATAAACCATATATGTCCATCGGGCAAATACAAGCCCCCGTCCAGGGTTTCTCTGTAGAAGACATCAATAAATTTTTTCGTTCGTTCATCGTCTCCTCGGTGGAAACCAAAGAATGGCATAGGCCCAGCGCCCCCAATCCGAGCATTTTCAATACTCAACCGTTCTGTCATTTCTTTGTATCCAGTTGACAGTTTACCGCCCTGTCGCCACAGATGCGCAATGCCGTTTTTCTCTTCCATTTCAGTTATCGTTGCCAATGCGGCAGCGACCATGGACACCTCGCCATGAAAGGTTGCCGCTACCCAAACATCGGCAACTTTATCCATGATTTCTGCTTTGCCGACGACAACCGCTATCCCAAAGCCATTTGCCATCGCTTTGCTGAAAACGGACATATCGGGAGTGACGCCAAAATATTCCTGCGCGCCGCCTAAAGCATATCGGAAACCGGTTTTGACCTCATCGAAAATCAGCAGCGCATCATTCTCATGTGTCAGTTGCTTAACACCTTCTAAATAACCCTCTTTCGGCAGTTCATGTCCGGTGGTTTCCATGATGACGCATGCGATGCTCTTGCGATGTTCTTTGAAGATCTCCTCAAGGGAATTCAAATCATTGAATTTCATGCTCAACGTATATGGCGTTGTGGCTAACAATGCGCCGCGCCCGCTGTGACACCAATCGTGCCAACCATGATAGCCGTATCTGATGACCTTTTCCTTGCCGGTATACGCCCTTGCTAATTTAATCGCGCCCGTTGTGGCATCGGAACCGCCGACAAAATAAGCCACCCTTTCGGCAGATGGAATCAATTTGACCAGCTTTTCCGCAAGTTCGATTTCCAATGGATGACCAACATTGTAGATATTCCCCTTCTGGATATGCGTCGTTACAGCCTCTATGACTTTCGGATACGCATAACCAAGCAGGACGGGCCCATAAGCCAGCAGATAGTCGATGTATTCATTCCCATCTGCATCCCAGATGTGTGAACCTTGTCCCCTTTCGATTATTACAGGTTGAGGCGGTTGGCGGCGCTTATGTGGCTGACCGCCACCAACTATGACCTGTTTGGCTCTTGCTTGCAATTGAAGCGACCGTTCAAAAGTTCTTTTTGTACTATATGTTGTTTCCATCTATAACCTCCGTCATTGTAGAAATTTTTGTTAATTGTCGTACTTTATTTTTCCCCACGTTATTGGTAGCTTCTCCTGTGAACTTACCGCCATGACAAGCGAATCCTCGTTATCAGCCACGATTAGGTCATCAAAGGAAACTTCATTGGTATCGACGCCAAAACCAATACCATCCTCGTCTAAATGGCTTGTCAACTTAACAGAAGCGATCCAATCTTTCGGCTCATCTTTCCCATCCGGCCAGACCTTGCCCCAAAAAGTCTCATCAATGACGGCAATCTTGATGCGATGCCACTTGCCAACTTCCCATCCTTTGTATGGAACCAAGCTATGCCATGCGACTGCTAATTCATCGAATCCTGCTTGACCGCTTTGGGCTCGGACAGTGAAAAGCCAATTGCCCTGGGCAACCTCTGGATTAATCAATAGACCCATTTCGGTGCCCTCATCTTTCGTGGCGCTATCGCAGCGAATTCGAGCAGTTGCCCAGATTTCTTTATGGTCTTTGAGACTCGCAACACCATCAACACTGATTATTGTCCAGGCACTTCCGGTCTTCTGGAGAAATTGATTCCCACTTTCTTTGGCGACCTTCCATTCCCCAACGCCATTTTGGTTGGCGGTTATCCAACTTTTGCTAAGTCCGCCCTCAAAGTCATCGGCAAAAAGCATCTCTGCATTAGCAATGGCAAAGGTACATAGGACGAGAACGAAGGTAATTGGGAAAATCATTATTGTTTTCAAAGATATCACCTCCTCTATCAAGCGAGAGAAACCGAGTTTTTGAGAAAAACTCGGTTTCTGTCGTGGAAATCAAAGTTCAAGATACCAAAACAGCATTGCCTCATGCGCGACATCGGGACAGCCAGCGTATCCGTAGCGATGAAGCGCGCCCAGTTCACATCCCTGTTTGGCGTAGAAATGGCACGCCGGCACATTGACATTCTGGGTTTCGACCTTCAACTGTTTGCATCCTTTCTGCTTAGCCCAATCAGCCGCATGTTTGAACAGTCTGGAGCCAATTCCACATCTTCTTTTGTCCGGATGTACGCGAATGTCCCACAGTACCGCAAGGTCTTTGCGGCTTTCCAGCAAGTTCATGCCAGGGGTATCAATAGCCACTGTAGCCCCGCCCACAGCACGAGACTCATCAAGAGCCAGGAAAAATCCCCACTTACTGACATCATATCGCTTCGTACATCTAATTGGCCTGGACTCGCCGTTTTCTTCTATACTGTCGTAGTCCTTCGTGTAAGGTGTAACTTTCTCCTCAATAAGCCCAAAACCGCCCAAGCCTTTGTCAATCACCTCAATGCGAAACACAGACTTTACCTTGAATGATATTGGTATCTCGGCGTAACGAGGGAGTAAATCAACTCCTATTTCCTGGATTTTAATGGACATAATGTACCTACCCTACGAAATCTCAATTAGCTTAGTTCCTAATTGTTTAGATTAAAAACTCTGTTCAATGGATAGAAGATAGAGGAATGGGAGAAGCCCATACGCATTAATTTAAGGCAAATTTCACAAGTATCGACTATTCCTCACCCTTGATGGGGGAGGTTAGGTGGGGGTGAAATTGGTAAACTTGCCTTATTTCACCCTCCCCTAACCCCTCCCATCAAGGGAGGGGAATTGATAAAAAGTGCTTAATTTGATGCCAATAGTTTGGTTTTAATAATACCTTCCAAACTCCTCGACCGTCTCCACCATCGCGCGTAAGTTCTCAATTTTTGCATCCGCTGGTACTTCATCGCCAGTGACCATAACATAGCTTCCGCCTTCCATTCCTTCATTGAGGCAACGGCGCGCTTCTTTCCGGGCGTCCTCAACTGTGCCAAATGCTAAAATCACGCAGTCGAAGTTGCCCATGATGCAAAACTTGTCGCCATAGAGCTTTTTCGCTTCGGCAAGTGTGATGTCGCCCTGATTTGGCTCGAAGGTCTCTACGAAATGCACACCCGCGTCCACGAACATCGGAAGTAAGTCGCGGATTTTTCCGAGGGTGTAGAGCCCGAGGTATTTGCCAGGGACGCCGCGCACTTTCTCCATAGAGCGCACGACATCAGGCAACGCCCAGCGTTCGAACATCTTTGGCCCCAAATTCGAGCCGGTTGCCCAGCAGATGTCAAGCCATGCTACCTCACTGGGGGATGCCACAAATGCTTCAACCTGCTTCTCCATAATTTGCCGTTCGACCTCGAACAACTCCTCCATGAGGTCAGGATAGTCGTAGAGGTCTAACATGATTTCCTCCATACCGCGTTTGCTCGCCAGAGCGGTATATGCAGGGCCAAGCCCGACACTTGGCATGCCTTCTTCGCCCATCATCTTCACCGCCTGCTCAACACTGCCGACCACTGGCTCGCCCGCGTTGGCAAGCCAGTGGTGACGCATATCAAGAACGGCGCGCCAGTCCTCGGGGGTCTTTACTGGGTAATCGGTAGTTTTGGCAACTAACGGGTCATGGGGAATCATCCCCGATACCTGCTGGCCGACCATGGTGCGTTTGGGCGTGCGAATTATCCATTCCGAGGTCACGCGTCCGTCCGCTCTACGTTCTATATCGCGAGTTGTCTCGCCGTAGCCATCGGGAAGCGACGAACGAACTCCGACACCGAGTGGCCCCCGATGATGAACTGAGCCTATCATCTGATGCACTTCAAAAACAGCCTCAAGGTCGTAACGCCCAAGCGCCTTGTGGGCGAACCGATGATGTATCAGCGGCGCAACAGGCACAACATCAGGCATCTCGCCGCGAACGGCGGCTAAAAATCTTTCCTTCTTGGTCATTGAGATTTCTCCCTTCATATTTAAAGCCTATCCCGCGTAAAATTTTACGTCTTACGCTTTACGATGATCTATTCATCATCCCTACATGGAACTTGCGTCTAATTCAAAACCTTTTTCACCACAACAACAGTCATATCATCATATTGTTCCGCAGCCCCAACAAAATCAGCGACATCCTGCAAAATGGTTTCGATGATTCCCTCTGCAGTCATTGTTGGAACTATATGCGTTACGACCTTTTCCAGCCGTTCAGCCCCATACATCTCTTCCGCTTCATTCTCCGCTTCGATAATCCCATCGGTGTAAAAGATGACGATATCGCCTTCCTGCAACTCCTGCTCAAAATCGGGATATGCCACATTTCGCATCATGCCCAACGGAAATGCGCCATCGCTTTTAAATTCAAACACTTCCTCATCCCGCTTGACGAGGGGATGAGGTTGAGCGGCGCTTGCCCACTGCAGCGTTTTGCCGTTCTGGTCGAAGATAGCAAGCCCAAGCGCCGTGAACATTCCCTTTTCCAGCCGAGGACATAAATCCGCATTTAACGCCGATAAAATCTTGCCGCAAGATGCTTCAGTTTTTGCAACTTCATGCAGCATACCATTTGCCAGGACGGCATTCATCGCGCCTTTCAGTCCCTTCCCTGAAACATCGGCTAAAGCAATCCCGATCTTTCCATCCGTTAGTGAAAGGTAGTCAAAGAAATCTCCCCCGACTTCTCGCGCGGGTTTAGAGGAGCCAGCAATGTCGAAGCCTTCCACCGTCGGAGCGCTTTCGGGAAGGAGACGAAGTTGCATTTGATGGGCGTCCGAAAGTTCCTGTCGAAGGCGTAGCTTTTCGGCGTTGGATAATCGCCACCGTTGAACCCCAAGAATGATAATGCCCACTAGCAACATACCGCCTGTGATGCTCAAAGCCAATAGAAAAATGCCGGTCTGATAGAAAGGAGGAGCTGAAATAACAATTGACAAAGAAGCAGGCTCTGAGTAGTTCAAGTCCCGGTCAATCGCCTGCACCTCAAAGGTGTATTTGCCCGGCTTGTCGAAGGTGTAGTCAAAGGATGCCGATTTCGTGGGTTTGCGCCAGTCAGAATCTGTTCCCCCCTTTGAAAAAGGGGGGTTAGGGGGGATTTCAATGATGCGACAGCGATACTGCCGTTTTTCAGGGACGGTTTTGAAATCTATGGCGTCATAAGCAATGGTTACGCGGGTTCCATGTGTGAACGCTGGAATGGCGGAAAGGTCGCTGTAGGTTTTGTCCGTCGTGACGGAGACGATATGAACCTTCGGCGGCACATTGCTACGACGATAGCGCGTCATGCCTTTGTCGGATCTGAACCAAAACGAACCATCTGAATCCTGCAGAATTGTGCCAACAGAATTGCCCATCAGTCCATCTCGCATGTCCAATGATATCCATGCAGTGCCATCGTAACAGGAGACACCACCGCCATCTGTCCCAAACCACATATTTCCATTGGAATCACGATAGATGGTAAGTGCCAGGTTATGCGCCAATCCGTCTTTTGTAGTGAAATTTACAAATTTCTTCCCATCATAGCGATATACACCACCGCCCCATGTCGCAAACCATATCGTGCCATCAGGGTCACGATAAACATGAAAGACCTTATTATTCTCAGGTCCACCTTTTGTTGTAAAGTCCAGGAACCTTTTACCATCATATCGGGAGACACCAGCCAGTGTCCCAAACCACATCATGCCATCAAGGTCACTATCAATTGCCAAAACGATGTTATTCGCCAACCCCTCCTTTGTGGTGAAGTTGTCGAGCTTTTTCCCATCGTAGCGATAGACACCATTACCCCACGTTCCAAACCACATCACGTCGTCAGAATCATGATAGATGGTAGCGATAAACTTATCCCCCAATTCATTGAGTTTGATAAAATCCCTTCCATCATAGCGATAGGTGCCCTTATACCACGTTCCAAACCACATCACACCATTGGGGGCACGATGTATGGCAATGACAGAATTATTTTCCAATCCGTTGAGTTTGACAAACTTACTCCTGTCATACAAAGAGACGCCATCATCTGTCCCAAACCACATTACGCCGTTGGGGGCACGATAGGTGGCATGGACCCAATTATTTAATAATCCATCTCTTGTGGTGAAATTAGCGAACGTCTTCCCATCGTACCGATAGACACCAACTGTACACCCAAACCACATCACGTCATCGGGGGTGCGATAGATGGCATTGACACCTTTATTCTCCAATCCGGTGAGGTTGACAAACTTTTTTCCATCGTATCTGGAGACGCCATTATTTGTTCCAAACCACATCACACCATCAGGGTCACGATGTATGGTATAGACAATGTCATTTGCCAGTCCATCTTTCGTGGTGAAGTTGACGAATTTCTTCCCGTCATACCGAGACACACCGCCTCGCCCAATATTAGGGTTTCCCGTCGCAAACCACATTATACCGTTAGGGTCACGATAGATGACATTGACCCAGTCATCCACCAATCCATCTTTTGTGGTGAGATTGACAAACTCACGCCCATCATATCGAGAGACACCACCACCTTGCGTTCCAAACCACATCATACCGTCCGGGTCGCGATATATTGCCGAGACAGCATTAGCTGCCAACCCATTGGCAGTATCGTAATTTTTCCACGTTCCTTTTTTGAAGGCGGCGAAGCGGAAATCAATGTTTTTGAGGCTTTTCCCACGTTCAACCTGAAGTGATTTAGAAAGTCCCCCTTTGGAAAAGGGGGATTTAGGGGGATTTTCAGAATAGTAGATATATCCCCCCAGAACCTGGCATCGCACCTGATAACTTCCCGGTTTAAGGTTGATGAACCGGTATTTTCCCACTTCATCGCTCAACGTCCCGGCAATCACCTGTAATTCACCTTCAACCCTGGTCCCTCTTTCCCCCCCACCTCGGCCCTCCCCCGCAAGGGGGGGAGGGAGAAGATGGGAGAGTGGAGTCCCCACTACCTGGACAGGGACAGCCACGTGAGGGGTCTTATCATCGAGCATAAGCAGTGTTCCTTCGATGCTGATAGCGTTCTTTAACGTCCTGTTCAGCGTTCGGCGTTCCCCCTCACGCAGTCGGATATCCAACTGCCAATCGCCGAGTTCGCCACTGGTTACAGAAAGGTCATACGGGCCGCGTACCGGATAGACACCAAGACGGTAGCTTCCTGAAGCATCGGTCTGCGTCTGCATTATACTTTCTCCCCCTTGATTCTGCGCTATATTTCCTCCCCCTTGACGGGGGAGGTTAGGTGGGGGTGAACTGCCCTGTTCCAGGCGGATAGTGGCGTTAGGGATGGGTTTTCCTTTTTCATCGGTGATAATACCTGAAATCCCAGCGCGCTCGGGTGGAAAGACCCGCACGGCAAAGCACCAGGGACCGCTTCCAAATGACATCTTGACCAGACAACGGTTGGCATCCGCTTTCAGGTTCACATCAATCACGTCCTGGTCGAAGCTGAAACCACGGATACCGGGTTTGTAATCCACTTGTTTGCCATTTATCCATACTGCGACACCGTCATCACTGGCAACACCGATTTGGAAATCGCCTGCGACTTCAGGTCGCAGAACGCAGAAGGCATAAGCGATGGAGTTTTCGTAATACCCAACGGCATCGAGCAGGTCAATGATGTCTTGCGTGGACTTGTATCGTTTCCAGGTCAAGGGCTTTCCATCTGCTGTGGTGACAGTATCGCCTTCTTCTGGTTGCACGTTCGCCTCGCCGCCCACGTTGGCGAGGTAATCCGTGTCCAGTTTATCAGGAAAGAACGGGCCAAGCACCAGCCATTCGGTGATGTATTTTCCATCAACTGCGTGGGTTTGGGCGAGTGCGTGTCCCATGAGGACGTATACGGATAAAATGATTAAATTGAGGGTAAATAGTGATGATTTCATGTGGGTTTTCTCCGAAACGAAATTAACGGGAATTTTGAGCAAAATCGGTAATGATTACTTTCGGAATGCACAGCGAAAACAGAGGTTTTGTACTCCGACGCATTTTTGCGAAAACACTCCTATTTCATCTTTGCTTTATCGCCACCAAAGTCCATCAGCAATAATCGCATTCATCATCGCTTCGACTAATAAATTAAACGCTTGGTAGCCGAACTCGCCTAGAATTCGGGCTGCCTGTGACGAAGGCAGATAGGCTACGAAGCCCTCCGCTAATTCACACCAAGCGTTTTAGTTTCAATCTTTAGAACGGTGTGTAGTGAAACTACAAATGTTCATTTTGGAGATATTGCTTTTACGCGACTCCACGTTGTTGTCAATTTTCCGTTGGGTTGCACGGCGGCTGGTAAAACCCCTTGTTCCATATCTGTTTTAATCTCTTTCTCCGTTAAAACTCGGTTGTAAATAGCAACTTCGTCAATAATACCGTCGAAAAACATATCCGGTATTTGCATATTTTGCAAGCGATACCCAACTAAGACGGGCGCATCATTTACACCAAAAGCTCCGCCGTGAGGCGCGGTGGCCATTTCAGTTCCGTTGACGTAAACTTTCGTCGCTTTTCCATCGTAAGTTCCAGCGGCATGAAACCATTTCTTCAGAGAAATAGTGCCAGCGCCGCTATTTATGGTCTTCCATCCGCCTATGTGAAACTCCCAGTCGATGGAAAGATCTTTTAACACGCACAATTCAAAGGCAGTTCCATAGCCTTTGAGTACGATTTCAGGATAATCAACATTAGCGCTCAACGGGTAAATCCAGGCTTCAACCGTAATCTCATTGGGTGTGTCCAGGCTATTCGAATCGGGCGCTGTAACACCGCTGTCTTTTCCGTTGAGAGAGATGGCTTTGCCATATTTGCCATCTATCCATTTGGTACCTCCTTCTAACGTACCATCATTACCATTTCCACTTTTATCTTTTGCTACTTTTCCTGTCCCTTCCTCAAAGGGAAAGTATAGTTTTAGCGCATTATCCCCCTGAATTGCTTTTCCGACAAAAGGGAATACTAAAACTATAGTTCCGACCAATAAAGCTAAAATCAAAGATTTCATCGATATTTCTCCTCTCTTAAGTACCTTCCAAAAAATTTTGTAACCTTTTCCTACGTCGTTTTTTCTAACCGCAGAGGTCGCAGAGGAGGCGCTGAGAACGCAGAGAAAAGATTATCTCTGTATCCTCTGCGTCTTCTCT
>Ga0194113_10005865_pt1 | contig 15697 bp, 23 predicted proteins | sample TA2MahC200mmetaG_FD_146193 | JGI IMG/M metagenome (GOLD analysis project Ga0194113, IMG submission 146193) | Freshwater microbial communities from Lake Tanganyika, Tanzania - TA2015017 Mahale Deep Cast 200m | ecosystem: Environmental > Aquatic > Freshwater > Lake | place: Tanzania: Lake... | reverse complement strand
TTGAGTGCCCAAATGGTTTCCACATTGGCAGCACAATAGGGGTGACCACGCAAGAGCTTCGCTGCGCGTCGGAATGGAGCCTTCATAGCGGCCGCTATGGATTCTCGCAGGGTCTTGTAGCGGTCCTCTGGACGGCCAATTCGATACAGCTTACTCAATCTATCTACTCGAATTACCGTATCACTCATGTCTACACACTTTCATGCCACGTCTGCAAACGTTTTCTCCATGCGACGGAAATAGTAGGCACCACTAATCAAAAGAGCAGTTGCCGCCATAGCCGAGACGAGGAGAATTGGGCTGGGAGTGGTGGTCGTTCCTAACATCGCCCAGCGAAATCCTTCTACCACCCCTGTCATCGGGTTGAGTCCATACAACGTTCGCCATGGTTCTGGGAGCAGGCTACTTGGATAGGCAATGGGTGTTGCGAATAGCCAGAATTGCGTGAGGAACGGCACAACATAACGCACATCCCGGAATTTTACATTCATTGCAGAGAGCCATAGCCCCACCCCTAAAGATGTCACTAACGCCAACAACAGCAAGAGCGGCAAACAAACTACAGCCACTGTGGGAACAATACCATAGAACAGCATCATCCCCAGCAAAACAATAAAGGCTAACACAAAATCTATCACTCCTGACAGTATACTCGAGATAGGTACAACCAGCCGAGGGAAATAGACTTTTTTGATCAGACCGGCACTGCCCACCAAGCTGTTTGATGACTGGGTAAGCCCATTGGCGAAGAAGGTCCAAGGAACCAAAGCAGCGTAACTGAAAATTGGGTATGGAATACCGTCCGAAGGGATTTTTGCCAACTTCCCAAAGAATAGGCTGAAGACTACCATTGTGAAGAAAGGCTGGATGATAGCCCAAGCCGCACCCAGAACTGTCTGTTTATAACGAACTTTAATATCGCGCCAGGTAAGGAAATAAAGTAATTCCCGATATTCCCAAAGTTCGTGCAATTTGAGAGAAACCCAACCTTCTGTTGGTCTTATGATTGTTGTTTGTGTTGTTAGATTACTTACCCGAGGCATGGCTTTTTGAATTGCTAACTTTTTCTTTCAATTATTTCAACCCTATCGAGTACTTATTCCCTTACCAACGAGGTAACCCAATAGAAGAATAAGAATCCATGGCCAGTATTTTACAAGGAATTCACGAAGAACCTTTTGTTTAAGAACAAAATATCCAATAAAAACAATTAAAATTCCTTCGACTATCATCTCCATAAAGAATTGCACCTGTAATTATTCTTTAGCCTCTCAGGGTTCAGGTGGTACACGATACCTCGCAATGTTTCTTCGAGCTTACTACTTGGCTCCCACCCGACAAAAGACCTGATTTTATCAATGCAGGGAACCCTGCGCTGCATGTCTTCAAAACCAGATTCGTAGGCTTGATCGTACGGGACAAACATAATACGATCAGCTTCTCTTATAGACACTGAATGTTTACCCTGCAATGAATCAACTATTTTCAACACGTTCCGGGCCAGCTCCAAAATGGTTATCTCTTCAGCGGAACCTATGTTGAACACTTGACCCACCGCCTCTGGACAATTAGCCAACCCAATCACAGCCCGTACTACGTCTGACACTTCACAAAAGCACCTGCTTTGCTGTCCGTCAGCATACACGGTTAATGCCTCTCCGTTTAATGCTTGTTGAACGAATCGGGGAATAACCATACCGTAGCGACCTGTTTGCCGAGGCCCACTGTGTTAAATAATCGGCAGATCACAACTGGTAACCCTTTCTGTTTGTAATAGGCCAATCCTAAGAATTCATCAACCATCTTAGAAGCTGCATAAGCCCACCGGCTATGAGATGTTGGCCCCAGAACTACATCATCATCCTCTCGAAAAGGGACGCTGTTACCCTTTCCGTACACCTCTGATGTGGATGCAATGATTACTTTGGCGCGATAGCGAAGGGCGGCTTTAAGAACTGCTTCCGTTCCCATCACATTTGTTTCAATGGTGTGTACGGGGTTCTCGACAATTAGTTTTACTCCTACTGCCGCTGCCAGATGAAAGATTACCTGACACTCACTGGCCAATCGATCAAGAACAATCTCATTGGTGATACTATCAATGGCGTAACGGAAATGAGGATGCTCAGTTAAATTGGCAATGTTATTGAAATTGCCCGTGGAGAGGTTATCAATCACCGTAACATAGCACCCCTGCACTAATAGAGCTTCAGCTAAGTGAGAACCAATGAAGCCAGCGCCACCAGTAATCAGTGAATGCCTGTGGGGTCAGGCTTGCAATGTTGCAATTGGTCTGTTTGGTCTGTTTGGTTTATCTGGTCTGTTTAGTCTGTTTGGTTTTTCTGGTCTGTTTGGTCTTTTTGGTTTATCTGGTCTGTTTAGTTTCTCTAGTTTATTTGGTCTATTTAGTCTATTTGGTTGATCTAGTTTGTTTGGTTTATCTGGTTTCTTTAGTCTGTTTGGTCTTTCTCGTTTATCTTGTCTGTCTAAAAAGCATATCAGGACATCAGAGGATCAGTGGGGAGCGGATCAACACGGGTTACCTTCCAACTGGCTCTGACAAAGATCGTTCTCTAATTCTATATCTTCCAACCTCCAGAATAGTCAAATTATTCAGTAGCTTGTTTCTCTCCACTTCAACAAAGAATCTTTTCACTGCATCCAAAATTTGTTGTCTTATAAAGGTGTAGGGAAGGTTAACCCAAATAATTCCATGATGGGTTCCCAGCGGATATTTCACAATATTGCCAAACTCTTTGTCTCTTGAAATAATGATCATTTCCTGCTTTTGGGCATACCCAAAGACCTCAGCATCGGTTGCCCCCTTCAATCCTACATCCCTCAAATCAATCGCATCGATACCAAGCGATTGAAGTAACCCTCCCGTAGGACGTGGCATATCTTCATCCACTAATATCCTGAGCATTACACTGCCTCAAGAAGGTGTATCTCTTCATTGGATACAATCTTGGCAGCGTATTCGATTGCCGCTCTTATATCCTCTTCTGTAATTTCGTAGTCTTCACAAATCTCTTTGTAAGACATTCCACCAGCCAGAGATCCCAAAACTAAATCGACCGGAACCCTGGTCCCTCGAATCACAGGTTTTCCATGTCTAATGTTTTTATCAATCACAATTCTTTCCATATTTCCTCCTATCTGAATTGAAATTACCACAAAAGAAGGAGTCAGGCAAGGAGTTTAGAGTTTGGTTTGTCTGGTTTTTCTGGTCTTTTTGGTCTGTTTAGTTTGTCTGGTCTGTCTGGTTTATCTCGTCTTTCTGGTCTGTCTCGTCTGTCTGGTTTGTTTAGTTACTCTGGTCTTTTTAGTCTATGATAATAGTTTTTGATTGTGCCATTGCCAGGCGGTCTCGATAATCGTCTCTAAATCTTCATATTGCGGTTTCCATTTCAGCGTTTCTATTGCCTTCTTACTACTACTGATCAGCACCGGTGGATCACCCTCTCTTCTCCCGGCTTCCACTACCTTAAAATCCTTTTGGCTCACTTTTCTAACTGCCTCGATGACCTCTCTCACGGAATGGCCATTGCCATTGCCAAGGTTAAAGGAATCGCTCCGGTTCTTATCCATGAGATATTGAAGCGCCCGGATATGGGTATCGGCCAGATCCATGACATGGATGTAATCCCGGATACAGGTGCCGTCCCTGGTCGGGTAATCGGTCCCGAAGATCCTGATCTCTTGCCGGAGACCCATGGCCGCCTCAATGACCAGTGGGATGAGATGGGTCTCGGGTTGATGAAGCTCGCCAATGTCCCCCTCCGGGTCAGCGCCGGCGGCATTGAAGTACCTCAGATTGATGTGCTTGAGACCGTAGGCCCTATCATAGTCCTTCAGGACCTGCTCGACGAGGAGCTTGGTCCAGCCATAGGGATTGATCGGATTCTGAGGATGGTCTTCGGGGATGGGGATCTTCTCAGGATGGCCGTAGGTGGCGCAGGTGGAGGAGAAGATGAAATGTTTCACACCGAATTCTCTCATCACCTGGAGGAGGTTCAGTGTGCCGATCACATTATTCCGGTAATATGTTTCGGGTTGGAGGACGGACTCCTCCACAAGGGCAAAGGCGCTGAAGTGCATGACCGCCTCGATCCGGCGGTTTTCAAAACAGGACCGGAGCTGATCGATGTTCAGGAGGTCGCCCTCAAAGAGCTCACCCCATTTGACAAATCCCCTGTGGCCACGGCTCAGATTGTCAAAGATGACCGTCTCGAAACCTTTCTTAGTTAAGAGCTTGTTTACATGCGAACCGATATAGCCTGCTCCGCCTACGATAAGTATCATTTTATTCGTCTGTCTGGTTTATCTGGTTTATCTCGTCTGTCTGGTTTTTTGGTCTATTTGGAGAAATATGGATTTATTCCTTTGGAATGGAAGTGGACAACAAAAACGTCAGTTGGGGTCACATCTTCAGATGTCATTTTCTGGTCTTTCTGGAAATACTATTCACTTCGTGAATGGAAGGGAGTCCCTGCGGGACTGGAAACAGAATAGGCTTCCGCTATCCCTGAGTTTTAACTACCTCCCAGCATCTATCACATTTTTTGAAGGGGATTCCATCCAATTTATGGTTATTGATTATCAAAAATGAAAGGGGTTGTCAAGGAGTTTGGTCTTTCTCGTCTTTTTAGAGCTTTGGGGTCACATCTTCAGATGTCATTATTTAGTTTGTCTGGTCTTTTTAGTTTCTCTAGTTTCTCTCGTCTGTCTGGTCTGTTTGGTCTTTCTGGTCTGTTTGGTTTATCTGGTTTCTTTAGTTGTTTTGGTCTATTTAGTTTATTCGATCTCTTTCATCTATTTGGTTGATTTAGCTTTTTGAGGTTATTGGGTTATTGCGTTTATGGAGGTAATTGCCTCGGTTATTTATTCGGCAATGCTAAAGAAAACTGTTTGCTTGGATAATCAACCGTTAGAATAAAATTACTCAGGAAGCTCCTCACCCCAAGTAGTGGAATACTGAGATTGGGCATAAAATCTACTAACACATCTTGAGTAGAAAACTCTTCTACAATGATTCGAGTCGTATGACTGTAGGCAATCGTAATCCCATTACCAGTACTTATCCTTTTCAATTGACCTGCCTGGAGATCGTGTCCGAGAAGAGGTGCAAATGAAGCGGGTACTGCACATTCATCGGCCCCAGTATCTATCAATGCATATACTCTTATTTCCTTATGAGTTTCGGGATTGACGATTGTCACTGGCAGAAAAGGCCGTGCAATGTCGCCAGGTCTTATCACCGAGAATGGATAATTTCTTATTGGCATTATTATACCCTGTTGTTACAAAGGGTCTGATCAACCACAGGGTAAATGTGGACAAGATCTTTTTCAGGTATATACAGAAGGACAGGATTTTTAAAACCTTTTTCTTCTGCCTCCCTCAGAGCCTTCTCAGGATCGTCCCCTACGCCGACAATTGTATTATCCTCGATACTTTTCATCGCCACATAGCGACCATTAAATTCATCTGTGGTAACTAATATTTTCTCCATAATCCCTCCATTTAAATTCTACTTTACCACAAAACAATAGCATATTCAAATGGGAGACACTGATAAAACTTATGGGCTTACCCATCAAAGGGCACCTGTCTGATCTGGTCTTTTGACTGATGTGTCGTGTCTACATTATTCAATATTCTCGTCTTTCTCGTTTCTCTGGTCTGTCTGGTTTGTTTGGTTTATCTGGAGAAAAACTTATTCCTTTGGAATGGAAGTGACCCCCGCACCAAAGGTTCGGTGGTGGAAAATATTCGCTCTGGCAAATGGAAGTTATTGCTCCCCGTGGAATAGCACCCACGTTCCACAGGGCAGGTCGCAATGGAATTTTTGTGGCCTACTGGGTTTATTTGAGTGATTCAGATGGGCGATAAAGAGTAATGAAATCTACTCTTTCGAAATCAGTGTCATTAGAAGCAAGGTTTTTGATGTTTAGGTCTTCCATAATCTGTAAGGTGAGCGCATCGTTAGAAAGAAAACCATATCTCTTTTTCATCTGCTGGCTTCTTATTATGGTCTCAATGTTAGGAGATACGATCTCCAGATTAAATGAGGCAATCTTTGAAGGAATACTTTGATGATTGACCAATTTCTTAACGATTTCGGAATTTCTCTTTAAGCGCTTGACTATATCCTTTGGCTTTATCCCTGGAAGAAACCCTACGGCTTCCATTATCATCATCCGATGGATTACTTCCTGGACAATGGATATAGAAGTAAAACCAATAATGGCCCCCGCTTCTATGGATTCTAAGAAGTTTGAACAAGCTTGATTAAATCTGGATTCTTTGGAGAAGTGATAGATAAAAATATTGGCATCAATGAAGATTGAGGTTCCCTTTTCCAAATGCGAAAGAAACATGATCAGGCCTCTTCAGGAAGAAATTCTGGAGAAAGGGCAATCTCTTCTATGGTGTCTTCATCGAGACCACTAAACATACCACTCGTAGCTCTGACAACGCTTTCTCCTTCCTCAAGCATAATTTTTAGTCTCTCATGTTCCTTTAGTTTCAAAGGAGATAAAGGTTTTAAAACCCCCTCCTCATATATGACCTCTATGCTTTTAACCATTTTTTTTACCCCCTGAAATTGATGAACTGAGTTAGTGATAAAATTTTATGCTATCTTCACGATAAAGTAAAGACAAATCTGGGGTCTGCCATAAGCAATTGGACTGTCTCGTTACCCTGGTCTATTTATTTTATCTGGAGACATTTATTCACTTCGTGAATGGAAGGGAGTCGATAAAACGACTGGAAATGATCCCTCGACAGGCTCGGGATGGATGTTATTGCTCCCCGTGGAATAGTACATACTTTCCACAGGGCGGGGCGCAATGGAATATTTTTGGTTTGTCTGGTCTTTTTAGTTTCTCTAGTTTCTCTCGTTTCTTTAGTCTTTCTGGTTTATTTGGTTTATCTGGAAACATTATTCACTTCGGGAATGGAAGGGCCGCCTTCGCTAAGGAGGCTTCGATTGGAATCTGTTTGGTTTTTCTGGTCTGTCTCGTCTGTCTGGTTTTTCGGGTTTATTTCGTTTGCTCGAATCTGGATAAATCTTCTAATAATTCTTCAGAAACATAGAACCCTTTTTCTCTGAGCTCTTTGACTTTTTCTTGAGCACTATCTATGAGTCCTAACCTCTCTGCCCTCAGCAGAACACCAATGGTACCCGTTAGTTTCAATCCCATATTTTCCGCCACTTTACGCGCCTTTGAATCATCGATAATTACTTTCAAGCCTTTCTGGCTAGCCAATGCGATGGCCTCAGCTTCGCCTTTCCCTAAATTCAAATCTGTTATGAGAAGTTTCAGGAGGTTGCTCTCAACCTTTCTTATCGAAAGGCAGGGTAGGGATAGGTTTCCAAATTCTTTGATAACAGACTCGGGTATGACAACTTCTTTGTAAATTTTACAAAGAATCTGTAAAAGATTGATCTTCTCCAAGGCAATCAGTGAAGACGTATCAATAACGGTTGGCTCAGGCATCTTGGAGTTCTTTTTCAAGGTCAAGCTTTGAATATTTTATAGGCGGAATACCTTTGTGGAAAAGAATCTCAACGAAGGCTTTCTCCGAATAACCTGCTATTTCAGCGGCTTTCCCAAGAGAGACGATACCCTCCTCAAGAAGCTTCATCGCCAGAAGCAATTTTACCTCATCCTCTTTTATATTCATTTCTGGAAGATTAACAGATATTCCCACAGAATCACCTCTTTTCTCTAAATTGACGTTTATTATATCATTTTCTTTATTCAATTTCGAGTCCACCCCCCAGGTAATATCCGAGGTCACTCAGGAGGGGGGACACCGTTAAAAATGATCACTTTTCATTGTATTCTGGTCTGTTTGAAAAAAGCTCAATGAAAAAGCTCAGGGTCAGGCTTGCAAGGTTGCAATTTCGATTTCGTCAATCTCGTTGATCTCGTCTATCTGGTTTATCTCGTCGAAAAGGAGCATGGGGCATGGAGCATGTATCTGGGTTGTTTGGAAACATTATTCACTGCGTGAATGGAAGTGAGTCGATTAAAACGACTGGAAATGATCCCTCGACAAGCTCGGGATGGAAGTTAGGCTTCGCCTTGAATTTCGATCCAATTCTTTTTCTCTTCAAATGAGGCCTGTGGGATCAGGCGACGGTAACTCGGTTTCTGGTTGACCTGGTTTGTCTGGTTTAGCTCGTTTGCGGTTCTGGGTGGAGGATGAAAGGTCAACAAGCCCGCCAAGTTTAAAAGGAAAACAGCAAGGGCCGAAAAAGGTTATAAGTTTATGACTTGACAAGGAACTCATCAATCGAGTGGGATGAATAGTGTGCGGTCTTTAAAGTCATCCGCCGTGGAGACCATCCAGATCAAATAAAGTTCCTCTACGATGCGCCCAATGCCAACGCCAGGCCGGACGCAAAATAGACCGGGAATATGTTTGCCAGCAACAAAGTGATCCGCTAAATGCTTCGGCATAGTGTTCCGATTTTCTGTTACAAGGATATAACCATTTTTTTCGATCCAATCCAACAGGGGAGGGTCCAGTGTTCCTGCTTCAGGAGCTCCCATATCTCCAATGGCCAAAACCTCAATTGTTGAATCGTGTCTACGTAATTGTCGTTGAATGGCACGATTTATGTGCTCATCGAGCAGAAAGCGCGGCTTCATCCCCTCACCGAGGAAGTCATTTCAGTGCTTCTGCGAAGCAATTTCTGCCGCTGCTTATCCAGACGCTCGCGAAGCTCCTGCACAAACTTCGAGGGATGTTGCTGCTGCTCTTGCCAAGCTTCTTCCTGGCGGCGGGTAACTTGTTCAAGATAGGACTCTACTTTTTCCTGATTGGCAAGATAGTAGGTAATTGTGGCATGAACCTGCTCCAAGGAAAGGGTTGGATAACGGAGCACAATCTCTTCGGGACCTGCACCCTGTTGGTAATCGCGTAAAATGGCCTCAATGCCAATTCTTGTACCTGCAATGCGGATGGCCTGGTTATCAACGAATTCGAAATACTTTTCCAATTCCATAGATCTCTCCTAAACGAGGCCTTTAACCCTATTCTACAATTAGCGGGCTGAAAAGTAAACCCTAATAGAAAGGTTTCAACTTTCTAACGGGAAAGCCCGAAGGGACGAGTTAAATCTCAGATGTAAGAACCTCTGAACCTCAGAGCTACAGTTAAACCCTGAAAGACAGAAACTGATAAAGAAAGCAGCAGAAAGCAGGGGGTCAGGTCTCAGGGGGTCAGGTCTCAACATTCAACAGCACCATTTTCTGGTGTGTTTGGTCCCGGTGACATGGGTTTCTCATGTCACCCCGTACGCATTGCTACGGGGCAGGCCCCGTGGAATTAGTTTTTCAGGATTACCTTACAAGGCATACGGATTGCCTGCGAGGATGTAACCCTTACATACCCCGATAATCAATCAATATTCCACAGGGCAGGCGGGATAAATCTGTCTGGTTTTTCTGGTTGGTCTGGTCTTTTTAGTTTCTCAGGTATCTTTGGTCTATTTAGTTTCTTTCATTTCCTCTTTTGAGTTGATATACCAGTCGATTGTTTTTTTAAGACCTTCTTCAAGGTTCACTTTGGCTTTGAAGCCGATCTCTTTCTGGGCTCGGGTTGTATCGAGCATCCGCCGAGGCTGACCGTCGGGTTTTGAGGTATCCAAGATGATTTCACCTTTAAACCCTGTCAATCTCGCTATCAGTGCAACCAGATCTTTTATGGAGATTTCAAAACCAGCCCCGAGATTCACAGGGTCGGGTTTGTTGTATCTTTCAGCAGCCAGGAGAATCCCTTCTGCGGCATCCTCAACATAGAGAAATTCCCTTGTGGCCTTTCCTGTTCCCCAAACGGTTATTGGTTTATCTGGTCTTTCTGGTCTGTCTGGTTGATTTAGTTTATCTGGTTGGGCAAGTCTGCGGTAGGCAGCTTCCTCTCCGCCGATGGCATCAATGACCTTTTTAATCAGGGCAGGGATGACATGGGAGGATTCGGGATCGAAGTTGTCTCTCGGACCATAGAGATTTACAGGGAGAAGATAGATCGCATTAAAACCGTATTGCTCTCTGTATGCCTGGGCCTGAACCAAAAGCATCTTCTTTGCAAGTCCATATGGAGCATTGGTCTCTTCGGGAAAGCCATTCCAGAGGTCTTCTTCAAGAAAAGGAACAGGGGTGAACTTTGGATAGGCGCAAATGGTGCCAATGGCAACAAATTTCTCTATACCCACCTGCCTTCCAACTTCCATCATCTGAACGCCCATCATGAGGTTTTCATAAAAGAATTTTCCAGGATTGGCACGATTGGCCCCGATGCCGCCAATCCTTGCGGCCAAGTGAATCACAAGATCTGGGTGTGCGTCTTGGTAAAGTCTTTTTACCGCATCCATCTCTACGAGGTTGTAATCCCTGCTTCTCGGAACAAATATCTCGTTACACCTCAGGTCTCTGAGTTTCTTGACCACAAAAGAGCCAAGAAAACCAGCCCCGCCAGTAATCAAAACGCGTTTATTAGACCAAAAGGACATGTCGATAATTTGGAGGGAATACTTTAAAATAAAATTTATGTTTTGTAGACTTTTTTGTTGGCAATTCTTTTGGCTGCATACAAGAGAGCAGTTCGTATGTCGTCTTATTTAAGAAAAGGATAATCTTTTTGTATGTCATTCGGGGTGGCACCATAAGCAACCTTCTCAATAATAATTTCTACAGGTAACCGGGTCCCTTTTATCACTGGCTTCCCAAGCATGATTTTAGGGTCAACAACAATTCTTTTTAAAAGAGTCCTCTCTGTCATCTTTTATCTCCTAATGGAATAATTCGAATATTATCCATGGCAATAACTATAAAGATGTCAACATCAGATAGATATTTGAGTCCCCACACTTTTCTCTTATCCTTAACCTAAACCTTAATCTGATTTTCTATTATTTGAAAGCTTCCGTATCACATCCTGGCACTGTTTCATCTCTTCGAGGTTCTTTATGTCAGCGTCAACCATCATTTTCACTAAATCGTTAAATTTTACCTTAGGTTCCCAGCCAAGTCTTTGTCTGGCCTTGCTGTAATCGCCCAGGAGGTATTCCACCTCGGTGGGACGGAAGTAGCGGGGATCGATTTCAATTAGAGCATCGCCAGGCTTTAGCTGGCGACTCACTATGGAGTATGCACTAGGAACTATGCACCCCTGACCTCCGTCATCCTGCTTAGTGCTTAGTTTATAGTGCTTAGTGTCAATGGAAGCAATGACTCCTTTTTCAGCAGCACCGTTGCCCTTCCATTCTAATTCGATGCCGGCATGAGCAAACGCAAGATTGACAAATTCCCTGACCGAGTGGGTTTCGCCGGTTGCAATGACATAATCGTCAGGCTGATCCTGCTGGAGCATGAGCCACATGGCTTCTACAAAGTCTGGAGCATACCCCCAGTCCCTTCTTGCCTCAAGATTGCCCAGATAGAGTTTTTCCTCCAATCCGTATCTCATTCGAGCAAGGGCACGCGTAACCTTGCGTGTGACAAAGGTTTCTCCCCTTCGGGGGGACTCGTGGTTAAAGAGGATCCCGTTACAGGTGAACATCCTATAACCTTCTCGATAATTTTTGGCCATCCAATAGGCATATACTTTTGCAGCGGCGTAAGGGCTTCGCGGCTTGAAAGGGGTTACCTCATTCTGAGGAGGTGGGGAAACCCCAAACATCTCGCTTGAGGAGGCTTGATAAAAACGAGTCTTTATCCCACTCCTTCTGATAGCCTCCAATAGCCGGGTAGTCCCAATGGCCGTTACATCCCCTGTGAATTCTGGCATATCGAAACTGACTCGAACATGACTCTGTGCCGCAAGGTGATAGATCTCGTTGGGTTGAATGTTGTAGATGAGATTGGTCAACTGACCTGAATCAGTAATGTCACCATAATGGAGAAAGAGTTTGCTCTTCGGATCATGGGGGTCAATGTAGATATGGTCAATTCGATCGGTGTTAAAGGTGCTTGACCTTCGGATGAGGCCATGGACCTCGTAGCCCTTACCTAAAAGAAACTCAGCGAGGTAACTACCGTCTTGCCCGGTGATGCCGGTGATTAAAGCTTTTTTCATCTGTTTTCCCCGCTAAAGAATTCTACGCAAAAGGTCCGCAAAGAGCGCAAAGTTAAAAATTATAGACAACACGTTTGATCTCTAGCTTGCTTCTACCAAAATTCAAAATTAATCCCAGCCTTTTATAAAAATGTGCCAGAATACCCCCCAGCTCTGCTGGGGGGATGAATGGCATTCCCTCTCCCCTGGGGGGGAGAGGGTTAGGGTGAGGGGGGATAGGATCTTCTTACCACCCCCACCTTAATCCCCCATCAAGAGGGAGGAAAGTTTTTTTAAGGAATTGGATACCCCGCAGCTCTGCTGCGGGGTACTTCATTGGCAGTCTTCAAATATGAAATAACCTGATCCCTGTGAACCCGAATAATTTTGGTACAGGCTTTTATTTCCAGGATGATTTCTTCATCTACAAGTAAATCGATACGCTGGTTTCCAAGACCTTGACCTTCGTAATCAACACGCACGATTTTCTGTTTCTCATATTCAATCCCAGCTTTCTTGAGTTCCTTTAAGAGTGCCTCTTCGTATATCTTCTCCTGGAATCCCGGGCCCAACTTTTTGTGGATATCAACGGCAATACCAATGATGTGGTGGCTTAGATCATTTAATTTTTCACGCATGAGACCGCTGAATGTTTTCCGCAAAGGTCGCGAAAGAAATATCCACCGGACCGACGTTAAGACCGGTCATAGACGTCAGAAAACCTTTCAATATCGTCTTCTTCCAGGTATTCGCCGTTTTGGACTTCGATGATCTCCAGAGGGAGCTTGCCCGCATTTTCAAGCCGGTGAAGAGTCGATTTGGGGACATACGCCGATTCGTTCTCGTGAGTAAAGATTTCCTTCCCTCCGATCGAAACTTTCGCCGTACCCTTTACCACCACCCAATGTTCGGACCGGTGTGAGTGAGTTTGGAGGCTGAGTTTTTCTCCCGGGTTGACAACGACCCGCTTGATTTTATACCTCGGACCCTGTTCAAGAATCGTGTAACTCCCCCATGGCCGGTATGTTGTGACGTGCTCCGTTGCCTCTTTCCTCTTGCTCTCCTTCAGCCGGTTCACAACTTCCCTGACTTTCCCCGTCTCGCCCTTTTTCGCAATCAAAACGGCATCGTCTGTTTCGATGACGAGACAGTCCTCAAGTCCGATTGTTGATAGAAGCCTTTTGTTGCCAAAGATGAGACAGTTTTTCGTATCGAAGGTCATGACGTCGCCTACGGTTGCATTCCCGTCTTTGTCGCAAGAAAAAATGTCACACAGGGAATCCCATGACCCAATATCGTTCCAGTAGAGGTCGAGTGGGAGCAGGGCGACTCTGTCCGATTTTTCCATGATGGCATAGTCCATAGAGATGTCGGGCATCTCATTGAATTGAACCATCATCTCATCGAAACTCTTATTGAGCATCTGGCTGATCTTTGGGGCAAATTTTTTCAATTCATCAGTAATGGTCCCAATACTGAACGCAAACATTCCCGAATTCCAGTAGTAACCGCCTTCTTCGAGGTAGTGTTTGGCCGTAAGAGCATCGGGTTTTTCGACGAATCTATCGACAGGAAGATAAGTATGGCCCGTCTGGTTTATCTGGTTTCCCTGATTTGATTGGCGACTGATCACTGATGACTGATGACTGGTTCTTATATATCCATATTCTGTCTCAGGCCGATCGGGTTTGATGCCGAAGGTGAGAAGATAGCCCTTCCTGGCTATCTCTTCTGCCATCCTGAAATATTGGGCGAATCGATCAACAGGCCGGATGATATGGTCTGAGGGAGAGATAAATAGCACCTCGTCTTCATCGCAGCCAAGCTTTTCTGTGCAGTATTTTACGCCGAGGGCGATGGCAGGGGCCGTGTTTCTGCTTTCAGGCTCGAGGATGATGTGATGGATCTGTCTGAGGTCAGATTTGACATAGAATTTGTACTCGCTGTTTGTCATTACGATGATATCATTTTCAGAGAGGACCGTGAGAAGCCTGTTCACGGTCTGCCGCAAGAGAGACTCATTCCCGTTGAGCTTCAGAAACTGCTTGGGATAGTTTCTCCTACTAAGAGGCCAGAGCCGGGTACCGGAACCGCCTGCAAGGATAAGAGCTTTCATAAAACGCCAAGACCGCAAAAGTTAGTGACCGCGAAGGCCGCTAAAGTTATGAACGCAAAGAACACTAATCTCAGGTCTCAATATTCAACAGGGAGAAAGTAGGGGGTCACCCATTAAAGGGCACCTGTCTGATTTGGTTTCTTTAGTCTTTCTGGTTTATTTGGTTTGTTTGGTCTGTTTGGTTTTTACTAATGATTTTCCTTCGGATGGAAATGATCCCTCGACAAGCTCGGGATGGAAGGGTAAGTTGATCGGTTTTTGTAAAGAGTATTCTATATCTCCATTATCCTTTTTAGTTTATGATTCACTTCTTTTCTCAAATTATCATCAAGTTCTCCAAGTTCACCCACTATCAGGTCTTTCAGGACTGTTGCAATTTTATTAAGCTTTATTACTGAATCTACCTTTAACCCCGCTCTTTTAAAACCAGGATGATCTTCTTTTACCAAAATGTCTACCTCTTGAGGTTCAGAAGGTATCTTTGAAGATATAAATGCGACCACTGCATCTTTCTCACCTTCATAAACTACCAATGCTGGTCTCAGTTTCGCCGCTGTTAAATCAGTGAAGGGGAATGGTACTAAGACTATTTTACCTTTCATTTATATTTCACTTTCAAATCGGATATTTTATAAAGATCTTTTTCTTCCTCAAAAAAACCTGACAGCGACTTTTCAGCAAGCCTCATCATTGCTGTAATTTCTTTTTCGTACATCAAGTCGTCTATCTTTTTTGAAATTTCAATGACTCTCTGTTTTATATCTTTAACTTCAGCTTCTATGTTCATCATATTGATGAGTCCTCCTTAAAATTCTTCCCTCGAACAACCTTTATTCATTTTCCTCTATTGCGTTTCTAAAATCAAGCCTCTGGGGATGCTGTTAACTTATTAATTTGCTAACGTTATTATTAAGAGTCTCAAAATAGTCCATACATGAGAAGCCAGCGGTTCAAATTAAGAAGAAGAAAGCAGGGAGTCAGGTCTTGCAATCCAACAATCTGGTCTTTCTGGTTTGTTTGGTCTGTTTGGTTTTTACTAATGATTTTCCTTCGGATGGAAATGATCCTTCGGCGAGCTCAGGATGGAAATGCCTCCTACGCTGAGAAGCTTCGGAGGCCAGGGAGGCTTCGCATGGAATACCTACCCAGAATGCACGTGGGGTCAGGCTTTCGATGTTTGGATTTTCTGTTCTTTCTCGTTTATCTGGTTTATCTGGTCTGTTTCGTCTGTCAGGTCTCTTTGGTTTGTCTGGTTTCTCTTGTTGCCGGAGCTAAATCCTGTTTCTTTTTTCCGAAGATAAGTGATGAAGCTTACTTTGCTTGCCGTCTGGCTTCCCTAATCACGCTCACAACTGACGGTTTATCTATTGCAATCACTTCGTCTTTGAGATGTTTGTGGTGGGGAAAACTTTGCAAGTTTGGAAAATGCGGAGTATTATCATACCGAAAAACTATATTCTTTCCCTTGTCCTGGAAACGGTATCTGTACCTCAGGCGCCTGACCTC
>Ga0194113_10005863_pt1 | contig 15698 bp, 12 predicted proteins | sample TA2MahC200mmetaG_FD_146193 | JGI IMG/M metagenome (GOLD analysis project Ga0194113, IMG submission 146193) | Freshwater microbial communities from Lake Tanganyika, Tanzania - TA2015017 Mahale Deep Cast 200m | ecosystem: Environmental > Aquatic > Freshwater > Lake | place: Tanzania: Lake... | reverse complement strand
CTTTGAGTGAAGCGAAGGGATGCGGTTGCGAGGAACGAAGCAAAGCAATCTCCCTCATAGCGCAACAAAGAGATTGCTTCCCCTTCGCTGCGGCTCAGGGCTTCGGCTTCTGCGCTGCTCAGAAACTTCCCCCCTGTCACTCTGAGCGCAGCGAAGGGGTCTCGCCCCCACATGGGCTGAGATGCTTCGCTGCGCTCAGCATGACAGTTTCTGTCTTGGCGCATGCCGCCCAACGGCATGGGGTTCTGCTCAGAAACTTCCCCCCTGTCACTCTGAGCGCAGCGAAGGGGTCTCGCCCCCACATGGGCTGAGATGCTTCGCTGCGCTCAGCATGACAGTTTCTGTCTTGGCGCATGCCGCCCAACGGCATGGGGTTCTCGCAATGACAAGTGTAACATTGTCAAGGTAACCAAAGGAGTTTGCCATGACTCGTCCCCACAGCCCGCTGCCCCACTGGGACATGACGACCGTCTATCCCAGTCTCGACTCGCCGGAGTTCGACGCCGGCTTTCGCTCCGTCATCGGCGCGATTGCCCGCCTGGGCGAGTTGTTCGACCGGCACGGCGTAGCCAAACGCCAGCCGGCGCCGCTGGACGAGGCCACGGTGCAGGCTTTTGAGACTGTAATCCAGGCGATGAATACCGTGCTGGAAGAAATGCGCACGGTGAGCGTCTACATCAACAGCTTTGTGTCCACCGATTCACGGAACAACCTGGCCCAGGCCCGGCAGAGCGAGTTGCAGCAGAACGCCGTGCGCCTGACCACGCTGGGCACGCGCCTGACGGCCTGGATCGGCTCGCTGGACGTCGAGGCGCTGCTGGCGCGCTCGGCGCTGGCACGTGAGCACGCCTTCATGCTGCGCAAAGCCAAAATCGAAGCGGCCCACCAGATGTCGCCCGCTGAGGAAGAGCTGGCCGCCGAAATGCGCCTGACCGGCGCCACGGCCTGGCAGAAACTGCACGGCAACTTCACCTCCCAGCTACTCGTCAAGGTGGAACTGGACGGCAAAGTCCAGGAGCTGCCGATGAGCGTGGTGCGCAACCTGGCTTCCCATCAGGATCGCCAGGTACGCCGCCGGGCCTACGAAGCGGAGATGGCGGCCTGGCGCAGCGCGGCCGTGCCGCTGGCCGCCGCCCTCAACAGCATCAAGGGCGCTACCAACCTGCTGAGCAAGCGGCGCCGCTGGGACTCGCCGCTGGAGGCCGCCCTCTTTGAGAACAACATTGACCGCCCAACGCTGGAGGCCATGCTGGCCGCGGCGCAGGAATCGTTCCCCGATTTCCGGCGCTACCTGCGCGCCAAGGCTCGCGCCCTGGGGCTGCCCGTGCTGGCCTGGTACGACATCGCCGCCCCCCTCGGCGGTGGCGAACGTACCTGGGGTTTTGACGAAGGGGCGCAATTCATCATTGAGCAGTTCGGCAGCTACTCGCCCAAACTGCGCGGGCTGGCCGAGCGCGCCTTTAGCCAGCGCTGGATTGACGCCGAGCCGCGCCTGGGCAAGCGCGATGGGGCCTTTTGCATGTCCTTGCGCCAGGACGAGTCGCGTGTGCTCACCAACTTCAAGCCGGCCTTCGGCGGCGTCAGCACCGTCGCCCACGAGCTGGGGCACGCCTACCACAACCTGAACCTGGCCCCGCGCACCATGCTGCAGCGGCAAACGCCCATGACCCTGGCCGAAACGGCCAGCATCTTCTGCCAAACGCTGGTCAACCAGGCGGCCTTGCGCCAGGCGGAGGCGCAGGAGCAGATTCTGATCCTGGAAGGAGCGTTGCAGAATGCCTGCCAGGTGGTCGTGGACATTGCCAGCCGCTTTCTCTTCGAGCAGCGCGTCTTTGAAAAGCGCCTGCCGCGCGAGCTGTCCATTGATGAATTCAACGATCTGATGCTGCAGGCACAGCGTGAGACCTACGGCGATGGGCTGGATCCCGAAGTTTTGCATCCTTACATGTGGGCGCTGAAACCACATTACTACTCTTCTACGTTCTACAACTACCCCTACATGTTTGGGCTGCTCTTTGGCCTGGGCCTGTATGCACGTTACCAGGACGATCCGGCAGGCTTCAAGGCCGGCTACGATGATCTGCTCTCCTCGACCGGCCTGGGGAACGCGGCGGAGCTGGCCGACCGCTTCGGCATTGACACGCGCGCCCCGGACTTTTGGCGCTCCAGCCTGGACGTGATTCGCGCCGACATCGCCCGCTTTGAATTGCTCGTGGGCCAACAATGAACAGACCCGAAAGGTCGCGGAGACCTTTCGGGTCTGGGGGGAGACACGAAAATCGGGTAGGGGGCACTAACCGCCTCCTACCCGATTGGCTTTCCCTAGCCAGCAGCCTGCCGACTACCAGCCGCCGCTGAAGCGCTTGAGGACGACTGGCAGGTACACTCTATACCGAATGGTGACCGTGGTCGTCGCCGTGGCCGTGCCCGCGTTGACCGTGATTGTCGCTACACCAGCTTGGTTTTCTGAAATCAAGGTAGCGTAGCCATTCCCAGCAAACGCTGTTGTGGCGTAGGTTTTGCTACCATTCTCCTCGAATTTGCCTAGCGTGGTAGTGAAGGTTATCGGCACGTCATAGCCGATGTTCACACCAGCGGCGTCCCGCAGTCCAACCGCGAGGCCAGATACGCCTCCGTAGGGACGGCCGTTGACGGGGATCGTTATGGGGAAGGCACTCAGCAATACCTGGGCCGGGCCATAGCTCACTGCGGTTGTAATCGACACGCCGCCAGCCAGGGCGGTGATAACGGCGCTGCCCACCTGTGCGGGGGCCGTGAAGGTGGTGGTGGCGACGCCATTAGTGGTGCTGGCGGAACCTGGCGAGACAATCCCCGCCGTGGCGGAAAAGCTAACTGACGTGCCATCGGCCACGGCAATGCAGGCGTTGTCCTTGAACACAGCTTCGATCGCCGAGGTGCCACCTGGGGGCATACTCGATGGTTGTGCACTCAGGCTGGAATTCGCCTGTACCGGTGCACCGGGGGTGCCGACGGTCCATTCCTCGCTATCGGCTACGCTGGGCCCCCCGCCCGTGTCAGCACTGGCGCTGGTGGTGTAGCGCCAGCCGCAGGGAGGTGTGTTAGGGAAGGCGTTGGCGATGCTGCCATCGGCATTAGTGATAGCCTGCTGGACGTAGGAGACAGCGTTGTTGGCGTGCCCCAGCATCAACGACAGGTGGGCTTGCATCTCGGATAGGCTGGTCAGGCCCATGATGGTTTGGCCCTCGTTCAGGGTCGAGGTCACGGCGGCCGTAGCCGAGACAATGGCGGCCAGGCAGGCCGGGGTATTGGTGAAGGTTTGGGCACGCAGCAGCTTGGCCTGCATCCTGTTACCTTCGTTGATAGCCAGTAGCACGGTTTGAGTAATGCCATACGTGCTGGTCATGCCCTGGGCCTGAGTGATGTGGCTGGTCATGGCCACACCATTGCCATAGGCCTCGTTCAGGTAGGCTGTGAAGATGTCCGTGCCGCGGATGGTGAAGTGCTGCGTGCCGGAGCCCGTGTATGAACGGCTGTTCTGGAAGATCGTGGCCAGGTCATCCTTCACGGTCAGAATGCCGGTTAAGGTGCCACTGGGGTTGGCATAGTCAAAACTGGCGTAGACCGTTTGCGTGCCCGGCAAGAAGTTGACCTTCGCCGCGCCGCCCATGGTGTCGCTCATGCGCAGATTCGTGATCGTGCCCGCTGCCGAGAGGTTCTGGGGTGAGGCGGCCAGGGCTCCGCTGAGTAGAAAGGTCAAAGCGAGGGCCAGGGCCAGGGTGACGGTGGCCAGAAGAACACGCTTCATGAGATACCTCCTCCTTCGTTAAAAGTAGTTATGGGATGCTCCTTACCGAACAGGCAGCCGATAGATAGCTGATGGCGGCATCTGCTATCTATCAACCAGTGGCAGAGTGCCCTTCACAGGTTTGGATACCTAGCGAGGTAGCTGTCCATGAGTTTCTTCAAGGTAGGGTCGTCAGGGACGTCCGGTCCGAGAGTGATCAGCTTGGAATCTTGCTGGTTGGTGGCAACCCCACTCTCGTCAATTTTGACATGCAGCAGGCCAATGTACTCTCCCTGGCGGCCGGCCTGCGTAATCAACGTCATTGTACCCGCCACCTGCGTGGGAGGATAAATTGACTTGGCATCGTGCCCGCTGATGATGAGCGTGATACCAGGCACCTCTTTGGCCAAACGCTGGTCCATGTCCGATCCGAGATGGGAGAGCACAATGACGATCTTGGTTTCCTTTTGTACTTTGGCCACTACATCTTTGGCTGTGGCCAGCGGATCCTGCACGGTGAGCGTCTCTGGCGCTGCGCCCCCCAGAGGGGCTTGAGCCACATTGGGCACTAGCAAACCAGTCAGCCCCACAAGGGCGATCTTGCGCCCCCCTACCTCCTTGATGACGTAGGGCTTGCATAGTAGATTCCCGTTGGCATCGAGAAGGTTAGCGGCCAGGAAGGGGAACTTAGCTTCCGCCATACGCTGGCGAAACACAGCCGCCCCGAAGGTGAAATCGCGTTCGCCCGGCACCATGGCGTCATAACCCATGAGATTCATCGCTTCGATGGTCGTCTTGCCCTGAGTCTGATCCGCCGGCGCCAGGGTATCGCCGGTGTCCAACAACAGTACATTGCGCGAGCGTTTCCGCTCACGATTGATGATCGTGGCCCTCCGGGCCACACCACCCAACTGGGGCATTCAACCAGGGCAAGGCCCGATGAAGCCGACTACGTTGTTGGTATGTAGTATTACCAGATCGTTAGTCTGGGCTCCGGGCATACTCTCGCAGCCAGCCGCAACCAGCAGCAAGAGCAGAACAAGTAGGCTTAAACCTTTGCGCAATTCGCTCCTCCCTTAATTTGTTTGGTATCCCACCATAATGATGGGCATGTAGATGTAGTAACGCCGCATAGTGGGCGTACTGGTTGGGGTAAGAGTGTGCGTGGATGTAGTTGTGGGTGTAGAGGTAGGTGGCCAACTGGTACCGGTGGGCGTAATGGTGAGCGTAGGTGTAGGCGTTAGGGTAGGCGTATTGGTAGGTGGTAGCCCGGTACCAGTGGGCGTGGGCGTAGTTGGTATCCAGGCACCGAAAAAGATTTCGTGGGTCTGTCCAGCCAGGACACGCACCAGCCAGTCACTACCGCCCGTAGTGAGCACGTAGCCCGGTGGGTTTTGCTCTTGGACGCGGTAGTCGCCTGGTGGTAGCCCCATTAAGCAGCGAGGCTGGTTGACGGCATCCGTGGTGTACGTTTCCACTAACACTCCCGCCGGTGTAGAGACGGTGATCACTGCCCCGGCCAGCCAGGGTTCCTCCAGGTTCTGTTGGCCATCGCCGTTGAGGTCATTGAAGACAGAAATGCAGAGCGTGCCGGTGGCTGGTGTCGCCGTAGGCGTGCTCGTCGGCAGGGTGGTTGCCGTGGGTGTGGCCGTAGCCGTTGCCGGGGGCGTGGCGGTAGACGTAGGCGTATGGGTAGACGTGGGCGTGGGCGTAAGTGTGGCCGTATGAGTCGCCGTGGGTGTAGGTGTCGGCGTAGGGGTGAACGTCGCCGTGGGCTCTGGTGGCATGGCTACGTCTACCTTGACGTCGTCTAGATACATGGCCGTAGGATCGTACCAACCATCCTGGCGAACGTTGAACCACAACTGGATCGTTCGCCCTTTGTACAGAGTGAGATCGTAGAAAACAGGGGTCCATTGCCAGGTATTAGCGCACACTTTGAATATCCGCTCTTCTCTGATGCCCTGCTCATTACGGATCTCAGCTTCCTGCCAGTCAGAGTAAATGTTTTCGTCTTGCGAGACGGGCATGTACCAAAAGGTCAGGTTGGCGCTGATGGCGTTGGCGGGGATAGTGATGGCCTGATATAGACAACTGTCGCCGTACGGCTCCTGGCCAAAACCAACTGTCCCCAGGAGGGCGCTATAGCGGCCCCCGTGGGCCTGCGCAGAGGTGATGGTGGGAGGCTTCACCCCGCAGAGAGTCCAGGGATCCAGGCTGCCGGTCTCGAAATCGCCGTTGGCAATGGTCGGCCGGGGGATGGGCGTGGCCGTCCAGGTGGGCGTAGGCGTGCCGGTAGGCGTAGAGGTTCCCGTAGGTGTAGGCGTGTTGGTGGGCGTGGCCGTAGGTGGCGGTGGGCCGGTGGGCGTCCGCGTTGGTGTTGGTGCCGTAGGCGATGGGGTGGGCGTGGGCGGAATGACGCGCCATTCCACATCGCCCCTTGGAACTTCATAGTCACCCAACACCATGGATAATAGAGTTCGGTATGGGTTGTCAGGCGGTGGGTCAGCAGGGAAGACCCCACCAGGATAAGTGACAGCTATGGAAGCAGTGCCTGTTCCGGTGTAAGAGCTGACTTGGTTGAAGATCCAATCTCCTGGCCCTGTAGCCCAGGGTGGATACACTCTGACCCGGAATCCCGTATTTTGGGCATTGGCATAATCGAAAACAACATAAACTATAGTGGTCCCATACGGGAACTGGGTCACCGGCGGGCCCGCTGGCGAGTCGCTCATGTGTAAACCAGTAACGCTAGGCACGGGAGTAGCCGTTGGTGTGACCGTAGGTGTAGCTATGTCGGTAGGCGTCGGCGTGGGGGTTTCGGCGTAGGCCACCGTGACTAACCCCCAAGCACCCAGCAGGAGTAAGACCAAGATGGGAAGAAAGCGCTTCATAAACTCACCTCTATCTGGCTCTCAGCGCATAGAGCGCAGCCGGAGTAATACCCAGGCCAGACCGCCCAGGAGCAATACAGGTACAACCCCGATCAGGACGTAGACCAGCGGTGACGTTCCTTCGTTTGGGGGCTGCACCGGCGTCACTGGCCGCGTAGGGCGTGTGACGATAGTGCGCTCCACGCCCGGCGTAGCCGAGGGGACGGTCGGTGTGGGCACGGGCGAGGTAACGCCCGGAGTAATAGTTGATGGTGATGGCGATGGTGTCACAGATACCCGTGGTGTGGGCGATCCTGGCGTTATGACGGGCGTCCTTGTGGGTGTAACCCCAGGACGGATTGTTGCTGTGGGTGAAGCCCCTGGCGGGGCAGTGGGGGCCACAATCGTTGGTGTACGGGTGGCCCCCGGCGCCGCTGTTGCTGTTGGTATTGGCGTGGCCGTAGCTGCCGGCGTGGCCGTAGCTACCGGCGTGGCCGTAGCTGCCGGTATAGGCGTGGCAGTGGGTGCAGGCGTAGCCGATGGTGGCACCAGGGTCGCTGTAGGTGTGGCGAGAGTAGTCGGTGTGGCCGTGGGTGTCTGGCCGCCGCCTACAGTCCAGGACTGAGAGCGCACAAAGTAGCCGGTATCTGCATAATAGATGCTCGTAAGATAGGATTGCCCCTGTGACGTATCAGGAAAAGGTGAGCCATGGTTAATTTCGATGGAAGCCGTACCAGTGCCATCGTTGCATGTCTGCGTGATGTCATGTATGCGGTTGCCCTGTAGATCGTATACTCTGATCTGTACTTGCAGGTTTTGCGCGTCTTGGTAGTCAAAGACAGCGTATACTATGCTGGTCCCTGTAGGGAAGTTGCTCACCATGGGGCCACCAGGGCTATTACTGACCCGAAAGCTGCTACTGATAATCACGCCGCCAGCCAAGACGCCAGCCGTTGCCAGGCAGGATACAAGAATCGTGGCCAGGATTGCGGCGCTGAAGCGCTTCAAGGCTTTTGCCTCCCTCTCACTGCGAATCAACGCCCGGCCAGCAGCCGGCGCAGGGCCCAGATGAGTACGGCCAACAAAACCACGAAGGCCAGGGCCACCAGGGCAAGGGTGCGCAACGAGGCCTGGCTAAGACCTGCGGGCTGAGAGGGCTGGCCAGGCACTGGGGTAGCTGCGGCGGCTGGCGGCGTAGTAGGACGAGGAGGTACGGTCGCGGCCGGCGTGGCCTCCTTGCCTACCGTCCAGACTATGGATTGGGCCAGACCCAGCGAAGAGATGCGTTGAGCAACGTAAGGATTGGTACTGACGGCGTCAGCAAAGGCCCCACTGCTGGCGACAATGGGGATGCTCTCTGTGCCCGAGCCGGTGTAAGACTTACCCTTCTCGTACAGGACCACGCCACCTGGCCCGTACATCTTGACGGTGAGGGTTTCGTTCTGCATATCGGCGTAGTCGAAGATGACGTAGACCGTGCTTATGCCCGAGGGAAAGTTGGTCATGGCCGGGCCGGTGGGGCTATCGCTCAGGCGGAAGTTCTTCACCGTGCCTTCCGCGGCCACCAGGGTGGGCAACACAAAGCCCAGGAGAAAAGCCAGGACCAAGCCGCCGAGGATGAAGCGCTTCATTGTTTGCTGCTCCTTCAAAATCAAGTTGGCGCCGAGTAGACAATACCCCCAACCAGGCAACATGCAGGACGAGCGCACGCAGGCGTTGCCTGTATGGGGGTACAGGCGCTTATTGGGGCCAGGGGTGGACAGGTAGCTGTGCTCCCGCTAATTCCCTATCGCAGGCTTAAGCCAGCGTCACGTTGCTCAGCGAGGATGACAGTGGACGAAGAGCACAAACACTGGCCGCGCAAAACAACCCGCGCCGCTGGCTCGCCGACGACGCCCCTGGCGCTCAGGGATTAAACTCTAAGGAAGGCTGAAGCTCACCCACACGTCGTCCAGGTACATGTAGGTGCGATCGAACCAGCCGTCGCCGTGCGCGTTGAACCAAATCTGAATCGTCTGGCCCTTGAACGGGGTAAGATCGAAGTTGACGGGCACCCAGTCGGCGGTGGTGGTGCACAGGCGGAAGATTTGGGCCAGGCGATTGCCTTCCAGGTCACGTATCTGCGCCTCTTGCCAGTCGAAGGGCAGCCGGTCATCCGTGAAAGGCCAGTAATAGAAGGTCAGAGTGGCCGTATTGACCACAGTGGGGATGTGGATGGTCTGGTAGATCCAGCTATCCCCGGCCGGCTCAGGGCCCCTGTTTGCTCCCAGCAAGGCGCTGTACTCGCCGCTGTGCTTCGGGTACATGACCACGGTGGGCGAGAACACGCCACCGATGCTCCAGCCTGTGAAGTTGCCAGTCTCAAAGCCGCCATTTTGGATCTGCGGCAGAGGCGTGGGCGTGGGTGTGGCCGTCGCCGTTGGGGTCACCGTCGGTGTGACGCTCACCGTCGGTGTGGCCGTGGGCGTGGCCGTCCGTGGTAGTGGTGTGGGCGACGGAGGAATCGCTATCCCCACCGTCCATTCTAATGCCGCGCTCATGTAGCCACTGGCGTAGTACAACGTCGTAACATAAAGGTTATCGGCAAAAGGAGCCGCGCCGCTGGCGATGGCCACGGACTCCGTGCCCGATCCGGCGTAGGTCTTGGTCTGGTCCAGGAGCAGATTGCCCTGGCCGTCGTAGACACGCAGGCGAATGGTTTCCGTCATCAAGTCGGTGTAGTCAAAGACAGCGTACACCAGGCTCGTGCCGGTGGGGAAGCTGGTGATCGCCGGACCATCTGGGGCATTGCTCATGCGAAAGTTGAACACATCGCTGGCGCCAGCGAGGCCCCCCAGCAAAAGCACAACGGCCAACGCCAGGGTGGCCAGCACAGCTAAACGCTTCATGGGTAAACCCTCCTTGCTAAATGCTTACTGGCGGGCACTCTTGTTGAGCCGTCCATTGCCTGTAGCCGACCTCCCCCGGGGAATGCCCGTGGGTCAACAGGGGGTATTATAGCACTTTCTTCAGAAGGCTGTCAAGCGTCCGCCCGCCTTTGGTTTTGCTGATTTCTGGACGGCTTATTATAGATAACGCCCAAGAGACGGGTTTGGATACAGCCGGCGGCCCTGCCCTTAGTTGACAAGTAAGCAGCAGCGTGCTATACTGCCTGGTAGACGGCAACCCGCCCATTGCTTCTGGGAGCGTATCACCTGGGGGACATGTAGTAACGACTTCTAGTCGTCGTCCCCACGTCAACGGCGACTGGCCGAGGCGGCCCCCGTTTCGGGGAAGTCGCTACTACGTCGGCGCATAATGCCTCAGGGGGCAGTTGTGGCTTGTCCCCAACTCGTGACGCTCCCCTTCTTCTACCTTGATAAACGAAGGTTCTTGTGCTATAATGGCCGCCGTGTGGATACAGTAGCCGAGCAAAGGGGGTGATGGAAGGAGAACTAAAAGATTACAGCTCTAGCCGTAGTACCTGACCTGAATTCGGTAGCCCACAAATGCCCCCATGGAGCGGTAGATCCGCTGGCCTGCTGGCTGGACAGAGTCTAGCAGGTCCATTTGTGAGGCGCTGAGATCTCAAAGGAGGAGAAGATGAAAAGGTTTGTCCTCTTTGTTCTCGCGTTGATCCTGGTCCTGTCCATCGTTGCGGCTTGCGGCCCGGCGCCTACGCCGACGCCATTACCACCCACGCCGGTACCCACTAAGCCGCCAGCCCCGGCGGCAACGGCTACTCCTGTGCCGCCGACAGCCACCCCTGTGCCACCCACGGCCACTCGTGTGCCGCCCACGGCCACGCCGGTGCCGCCGACAGCCACCCCGGTGCCGCCCACAGCGACGCCCCCACCGCCTGCGTGCGCCAAGCTGCCCAATATGCCGACGGTGAAAGCCGGTGATTTGGGCTCGCCCGAGAAGCCGATCATCATCACGTTCGTGCCCTCCGGCGACGTTCCGACGATCACGAAAGCCGGCAATGAAACTGTCGAGTGCTTGAATAAGATCACCGGTCTTTCCTACAAGATCGAGGTCGGCACTTCTTATGCAGTGTCCATCGAGGCCATGGGCGCGGGCAAAGCGCATGCCGGTTTCCTGGCCACCTTTGCGGCGATCCTGGCACGCGAAAAGTACGGCATCGAGCCGGCACTGGTGGCCTCGCGCGCCTACGCCACGAATGACCTCGATCCGGACAAGGCGCTCAAAGGCACACAACAAACCTTCTACAAAGGGCAGTTCATCGCCAAGAAGGGCTCGGGCATCAAGAGCATCGCCGACCTGAAGGGTAAGACCTTCTGCGGCGTGGATGCAACTTCCACCTCCGGCTGGATTATCCCCAGCATCAACCTCAAGGCGAATGGGATTGATCCGGCCAAGGACCTGAAGGCCGTCACCTATGCGGGCTCGCATGACAACGTAGTGATCGCCGTTTACAAGGGCGATTGCGATGCCGGCGCGACCTACGTGGATGCCCGCGATGCGCCAGCGGTCCAAAAGGCCTATCCCGACGTCAAGGACAAAGTCGAACCGTTCTTCATGAGCATTCGCATCCCCAATGACGGTTTGCAGTTCATCAAGGGCTTCGACCCCAAACTGCGGGACGCGACCGTTGATGGCTTGCTCTCCATGATGGCTGATCCGGGCGGCAAAGCCGTAGTCAAGAGGGCCTATACCTACGACGCCCTGCAGAAAGTTCCAGCCACCTTCTACGATGAATTCAAGGACCTGTTGAAGAAGGCGGGCGTGGACGCTGCCACCTTGGTCAAATAAGCCCTGTCTACCAGACCTGTCAGGTCCGCCTGCGGCGAGACCTGACAGGTCTATTTGGAAAGTCGCCATGTTGAAAATCGAAAATCTGACCAAAGTTTACCCCAACGGAACCGTCGCCCTGCGCGACGTCAGTTTCGAGGTGGCGGATGGCGAATTTCTCGCCGTCATCGGTTTGAGTGGTTCAGGCAAGTCCACCCTGCTGCGTTGCATCAATCGCCTGATCGAACCCACCTCGGGGCGAATTACCTGGAACGGTACTGATCTGACGGCGCTTTCCCAGTCGGAGATGCGCAAGGTGCGCCGGCAGATGGGAATGGTCTTTCAGCAGTTCAATCTGGTCAAGCGTTCGTCTGTGATGACGAATGTGCTCTCCGGGCGACTGGGCTATGTCTCGCCGTATCAAAGTCTGTTCAATTATTTTTCTGCCGACGATCACGGGCGCGCCCTCAAGAACCTGGAGCGTCTGGGGTTGCAGGATAAAGCGTACGTCCGCGCCGATTCGCTTTCGGGCGGGCAGCAGCAGCGCGTCGGCATCGCCCGCGCCCTGATGCAAGAGCCCAAGTTGATCCTGGCAGATGAGCCGGTCGCCTCACTCGATCCGGTGTTGTCCCATTCCATCCTCAAGTACCTGGAACAGATGAACAAGGAAGACGGCATCACCGTGCTGTGCTCGCTCCATTTTCTCGATCTGGTGCACCGCTATTCGACGCGCGCCATCGGGCTCAAAGAAGGCAGAATCGTTTTCCAGGGATTGCCCCAGGAGATTGACGACGCGCAGTTCAAGACGATCTTCGGTCAAGAGGCGGAGCGGGTCACCATCCTGTGATTTTCGATTTTCGATTGCCGATTTACGACTTCTTCTTGCCGACGTAAATCGAAAATCGAAAATCGCCAATCGGAAATCCACATGGACACTTCATCCCCCCCACGTTCCCAGAACGCACTCCTGGCGAGCGTGCTCTCTCTGCTCATCCCCGGTGCAGGTCAACTGTATCTCCGCAAGCACCAGCGCGGTCTGGCCATCTTGGCGGGCGTGCTGGTTCTGGCGTATCTGATCAACTGGACGCTCAAGAACTTTGCATTAGAGGAGATCGCCAGTTGGCTGTGGCTTTTGTTCGCGCTGTTCTGGGCGTGGAACATTCTCGATGCCTATCGCCTTGCCCGCGGTCAAACCACTTACAATCGGCTCGGCTTGTTGCTGGCGATCGTCATCATCTACGTCATTGGCTGGTGCGTGACCGACATCAATCTAGATCGGCTGGTCACGCGTTTCCAAGATGTCCAGGTCGTCTTCCGGGCGCTGGTCTACCCCGATCTGTTTACGCAGGAGGGAGGCACCTGGCAGCCGAGCGAGAACTTTGGCGACATCATCGGCAAGGTGGTAGACCGTCCCGCGCCAGACTGGCTGGTGCAATTGGGGTTGGCGCAGAAAGGCGCCAAAGTGCCGACGCCGGTGCCCGGCAAGATGGCGGAGACCATTGCCATCGGTCTGATGGCGACTTTTCTGGCCATAATTTTGGCGATTCCGCTCAGTTTCTTTGCCGCGCACAACATCATGTCGCGCGTTCCCGGCGGTACGGTCATCTACTACGCCATGCGGACGTTCCTGAACGTCGTCCGTTCCGTAGATACCATCATCTGGGGTCTCATCATCGTCGTCTGGGTGGGCTTGGGGTCGTTCGCCGGGACGCTGGCCTTGACGATTCACTCGGTCGCCGCCCTGGGCAAACTGTACTCCGAAGAGGTGGAGCACATTGATCCCGGCCCCATCGAGGCGATCACGGCCACCGGCGCAAATCTACTGCAAATCATTCGCTACGCGGTGATCCCGCAAATCGTCCCGCCCTTTCTCGCCTACACGCTCTTGCGCTGGGACATCAACATGCGTATGGCGACGGTGGTCGGTTTTGTGGCCGGCGGCGGCATCGGCTTTTTCGTCATCGAGACGATCCGCAAAGGTGGCTACGAGCAGTACGCGGCGGCGCTGTGGGTGGTCGCCATCGTCATCATCGTCGTGGACTATGTGAGCGCCAAATGGCGGGCGCGGATTTTGACGGGAGAAGACAAGGTGTCGGCGGAAGCGCCCAAGCCGTTCTACACGTCTCTGCGCGCCCTCGTGTGGCTGGCGGTTCTGCTCCTCGTTTTCGTTCTCTGTTGGCAACTCTCGGAGATTGACCCGCGCAAGTTGTTCGAGCCGGCGCCCACGTTCGTCAAAGTGGTGCGCGATTTTGTGACGATTGATCTCAGCCCCGACGTGTTCGACACGGTCCTCAAGCAGATGCTCATTACCATCTTCCAGGCGTTGCTGGCGACGACGTTGGGTGGGTTGGTGGCGGTGCCGTTTAGTTTTCTCGCCGCACGCAACCTGATGGGGGGTAACGCCCTATCGCTGGTGCTGTACTATCTGGCGCGCGGCGCGCTGAACGTGCTGCGTTCCATTGAGGCGCTGCTGTACGTGGCGATCTTTGTGTTCTGGGTGGGCATCGGGCCGTTCGCCGGTATGCTGGCGCTGGCCATTACGACTTTTGCGCTCATCGGCAAACTCTTCTCGGAGGCGATTGAGAACATTGACCCCGGTCCGCTGGAAGCAGTTGCGGCGACCGGCGCCACGGGCTTGCAGACGATTGTGTACGCCATCTTGCCGCAGATCATTCCGCCGTTCATTTCCTATTTGATCTATCAATGGGACATCAACATCCGCATCGCGACGATTGTCGGCTTTGCGGGCGGCGGCGGCGTGGGCTTGCTGCTGAACACCTATTTCGGTATGTTGCAGTACCACAAAGCCGGCACGGTGGTGGTGGCGATCGTCATCGTCGTCGCCATCATGGACTTTGCCAGCGCCAAGATCAGAGAGCGGCTAGTATAAGATGAGGACGCGGATGAACGCGGCAAGACGCGGAAAAATTATGAAACAGCCGCGTTCTTCCGCGTTTATCCGCGTCCTTTGCTAATAACTCGAAAGGAGGAAACGAGATGGTAGAAGAGGGTCAGGAAGTTGCTCCGGAGACCAAGCGGCTCTATCGCCAGGGTACTGAGGCGGTCTCGGCGCAGAGGGTGGAGATCGTCCAGGGCGGGTGCAATAGCGTAGATGCCCAGGAAGTCGTGGTGAAGCAGGGCGGGATCAGCCAGGTCAAGGCGAGTAGGGTGGAAGTGCGCCAGGGCGGCATCGGCTCCGTGGAGGGAGAGAGCGTCAGCGTCATCCAGGGCGGGGTGGGGATGGCGCGCAGCAAAGAAGCCAGCCTGGGGCCAGGGGCCCGCGCTGCGCTGCTCGTCGCCGATAAAGTCTCCGCCCAGCAGTCTGGCGCACAGGTCATGGTGGCCAAGGATTCCATCGAGATGGAGCAGAGCGGGGCGGTGCTCATGGCCGCCCAGCGCGTCACGGCCAGGAACTCCGGCGTGGTCTTTCTGCTGGCCAACACCGTGGAGGGCGACGTGCAGCCGGTGATGGACAGAAAAACGGCCATCACTTTTGGCGCGGCTGTGGGGGGCGTGCTGGGCTTGTTCCTGCTGCTCAAGGCCTTGCTGGCCCCTACTCGGGCTCGTCGCCGATGACCGTGAACTGGCGCTGCTGGCCGCTGCTCAGGCTGTTCATGACCGCCGGCGGGTAGGGGGCATAGCCCTGCCCCATCTGGAAGGGCTGTCCGCCCTGGATGACCACCACCGGCGGGTAGCTGCCCGGTCGCTGCGACAGCGCCTGGTCACTGCCGCGTCCGGCGCGGCTGGTCACGACGAGGATCAAGAGGCTCATGGGGATGCTGGCGGCCACGCCGCAGACCACGCCGATGACCACGGCCATGGCCTCGGTACTCATGCGGTTGCCGATGACCACGGCCAGGGTGACGCAGAAGATAACCACCACGGCAATCAGGAAGTTGCGCATAGTGACACCTCCCAAATTAGAGCATAGAGTAGAGAGCATAGAGCATAGGAGCTGGATTGGAACATTTGTTCTGATGGTATTGTACCACGAACGGGTGTTCGGTGTCAAGGGGGTTGAGGGCTAAATTTCAGGGAGCGGATTGCTGACAACGGATTCAGCAAACGGATTGAACGGACTGGACCAGCGTATCCGCTATTATGCGTAACATCTGGGTTACTACGAGGCACTGGTAAGGTGGCGCTCGTTCACGCCGCGTTGTTGTGGACGATTTTGTTCATGGCTGCGAAGTAGTCGCCGCGCACCCGCTGGTCAGAGACCTGGGCATAACGTTGCGTCGTCGCCATTTGGGCGTGGCCCAAAAGGGCCTGGATGGTGGGCAAGTCCGCTCCAGCCTCCAGCATCTGCGTGGCGAAGGTGTGCCGTA
>Ga0194113_10005855_pt1 | contig 15716 bp, 14 predicted proteins | sample TA2MahC200mmetaG_FD_146193 | JGI IMG/M metagenome (GOLD analysis project Ga0194113, IMG submission 146193) | Freshwater microbial communities from Lake Tanganyika, Tanzania - TA2015017 Mahale Deep Cast 200m | ecosystem: Environmental > Aquatic > Freshwater > Lake | place: Tanzania: Lake... | reverse complement strand
CCACTGGTACAACTTCGCGTGGCTGTCCGGGGATGGCCTGGTGGAACAGGCGTGCCACAGCATCGACAAGATCGCCTGGGCGATGAACGGGGTCCTGCCGCTCAAGGCGGTGGCCACCGGCGGTCGCCAGTTCCCCAACAACGAGGGCAACATCTTCGACCACATCGACGTCTTCTACGAATACCCCGACGGCGTCCGGGCGTTCATGGCCCAGCGCCAGATCACCGGCTGCTACAGTGACAACTCCGACTACCTCATGGGCAGCGACGGCGTGGGCACCATCAAGGGCTGGAACGACCCCGTCATCACGGGCAAGGTGTCCTGGCGCTACAGCGGGCCCAAGGCCGACATGTACCAGGTCGAGCACGACGAGTTGTTCGCCTCCATCCGCAGCGGCAAGCCCATCAATGACGGCGTCTGGATGACACACAGCACGCTGATGGCCATCATGGGCCGCATGGCCGCCTACACCGGCAAGGAGGTTTCCTGGGATGAGGCCCTGAACTCCCAGGAACAGCTCGTGCCCGACAACCTGACGTGGGATATGGCCCTGCCCATCAAGCCGATGGCCATGCCGGGACAAACCAAGTTTGTCTAATGGCAATTTCCCGACGCACGTTCTTGGAGCTTTCCTCCTCGCTGGCTGCCAATGCAGCGCTGCCAACAGGTTTGCTTGGGGCGCAAGCGGCTGACATCAAGGGGCCGCTCATGGCCTACGTAGGCACGTTCAGCTCGCCGTTGCGGGATGTGCTGCCGACACAGGTGGATCTGCCGCCCGGCAACGGACGTGGCATTCACCTGTTTCAGGTGGATCGTGCCACCGGGGCCCTGACGGCGTGCGGCGTTTATGAGTTGGGGACAAGTCCGAGTTGCCTGGCGTTGAATGCCGCAGGGACCCGCCTGTATTCCGCCAACGAGACGGACCGGGTGGGCGGGGGCAACGAAGGCACCGTCAGCGTCTTCGCGATCGACCGCACGAGCGGGCAGTTGAAGCTGCTCAACACCGTCCCTTCCGGCGGCCACGGCCCCACCTATGTGAGCGTCCATCCATCCGGGCGTTTCCTGCTGGTGGCCAACTATTTTGGCGGCTCCGTGGCGGTGCTGCCGATTCGGCCCGACGGCGGTCTGGGCGCCGCCACCGACGTCAAGGTGGATGCGGGGACACTGGGACCGACCAGGGCGACGAACGCCCCGCCGGGGAGCTTCGCCTTCAGCGGTCACGACCGAACTCACGCGCACATGATTCAGGCCGATCCGGCGGGACGCTTTGTCCTGCATGTCGATCTGGGCCTCGATCAGATCTTCCTCTGGAAGCTCGACGATACCAAAGGCGTGCTCACGCCCAACGATCCACCCAACATTTCACTGCCGCCCGGAGACGGGCCGCGGCACTTCTGCTTCCATCCGAACGGCCGCTGGTTCTATTCGATTCAGGAGGAAGGCTCGAACGTCGTCCTGTTCGACTACGATCCCCAGCACGGGCGGCTGGCCGCCCGGCAAACCATCTCCACCCTGCCACCGGGGTTCGCGGGCAGTAATTTCTGCTCGGAAATCCTGATTTCGGCCGACGGCCGGTTCCTCTACGCGGGCAACCGTCTGCATGACAGCATCGCGATCTTCTCCGTCGGCGCCAACGGCGACTTGACCTACCTCACCGAGGAGTGGACGCGCGGGAACTATCCGCGCAGCTTCAATTTCGACCCCGCCGGCCGGTTCCTCTACTGCTGCAATCAGCGGGGCGACAACCTTGCCGTCTTTCGCGTAGACCGCCGGACGGGCGGCTTGGCCTTCACCGGCCACTACGTCCCGGTCGGTAATCCGTCGATCATCATCTTCCTCGATCTCGCGCACATGGAGTAATCAACCCCGCTTGGAGGCCGTGGATTCAGGAGTGAATGAAACCGTGCTCCCGCATCCAGTCCAGATAGCGGGTGGCACAGCGGTCCAGGTTCTCCAGGCTGCCGCCGCCGCGAAGAGGCGAGCACATTTCGAACGTCGCCACGCCGTCGAAGCCGCCCGCCTGGAGGCCGGCGAAGAAGGCCGGGTAGTCGATGAAGCCGTCGCCAAACGGCACGGCGCGGATCCAATCGGGCACGGCCGGGAGATAGTTGACCAGATCCGGCTGGTAGCGATAGCGCGGCAAACGCACGTAGTCGGCGTTGGTGGTGCAGACCGCGTGGGGCGCCAGGCGGCGGGCCGACTCGAACAGGTCCTCGCCGCGCAGGGCGGGCGACCAGGCGTCGTAACCCACCTTGCAGTTGGGACGATCGATGTCGCCGAGCAGCTCGAGCAGCACGTCGCTGTGCACCGCCAAGTCGTGATGGTTCTGCACGGCGAGCGTGACACCATAGGCCGCCGCGCGATCGCAGCACTCGCGCAGGGCGGCGATGGTGCGACTCCAGACAGCGGCCAACGGCACGGCGGGGTTTTCGTAGGCGGTGAAGACGCGAACGAGGCCCGCCCCCAGCGACTGCGCCAGTTGGGCCACGCTCTCGACGTACGCGATCTGCATTTCCAGATGCGGGACTTCCGCCGCCCCGGTCCCCGAAAAATCGGTGTAGGCGCCCAGCACGGCGCAACGAACGCCCGTCTCGGCCAGGGCCGCCTGCCAGCGGGCCCGCACCTCGTCCGACGCATCGAGCGGCGACAGATGCGGCCGCTTGGCCATCAGCATCACCGCCGGATAGCCCAGTTGCCTGGCCTTGCGGAGAAACTCAGGCACCGACAGCGCCGCCTGGCCCCACAGCCCGGCGTAACTGACAGAGAACAGGCATGGAATCACGTCAAGACCTCCCTGCATGCGTGTCGGCGACATCGCGTATCGAAGTCACATCAGCACCTTTTCCCATTCGCCACTTCCCCTCTCGTCACTCCGGCACACCATCGTGCCACGCAGCGCCGACAGTGTACCCCCGATCCCGGCAGGCCGCAAGCCGACCGCAGCAGCCGTCAGGGCTATTGTGTACGATGCGGAAGGCAGGACTGTCCCGACCCGCGTAAACGCGGTACTCCGAACCGATTCGTCGCCGCACAGGCAAGTGCCGGGTGCCATGCTTACGCCTCGTAAGCATGCTCTCTCTCCGGCATGGGACATGTCTATGAGGCATAGACATGACACCGGCTCCCGACCGGGTTCTTTGCTGCCGCCTACATCACAGAGTTTTCATGGGGAGCCGGCTCTACGAAGCAAGAGGCGGAGATCCCGGCGATCCCCGCCTCTTGTCCATGTGCTATGTGTGCACACCGTTCCCCGGATACCCGGGAGGCCAACCGCCGCTCAGCCTCGTTGCGGGGCGGCCCAGCGGATGGCGTTGATCATGATCCGGCGGATGTTCGGATCGAAGAAAATCGGGTTGGTCTCGTGGCCGGGCTGGAAGTAGAACATCCGGCCTTTGCCGATCTGCCAGGTGAGGCCCTGCTGGCTGGGGTCGGTGCCGCCGTTTTTCAGCGTGGCCACGCCTTCGAACACCACCGCCTCGGGCGTCGGCACCGCGTAGGGGTCGCTGTACCGCTCGCCGTGCTCGACCGTGAACTCCTTGATGCCCCGGGCGATCGGATGGTCCGGGCTCTTGACGGTGACTTTCAGCGTGGTCGAGTCGCCGACGTAGGCCTTCCAGGAGCAGGCGGTGCCCATGAGCTTCTTGTTCGGCTTGGCGAAGTGGGACGAATGCAGGGAGATGAAGCCCATGCCGTCTTCCTTCACCCGCTTGACGATCTTGTCCACGAGCTCGTCCTTGACCGCCGCGTGCTTCTCGTGGCCCCACCAGATCAGGACATCGGCCCGGTTGAGCAACTTGTCGGGCAGGCCCTGGTCGGGGTCGGACAGATTGGCGACGACGACCTCCCAGTTCCTCATCTCCTTCAGACCTTCGGCGATGGCGCCGTTGATGTCGTTGGGATAGACCTTCTTCGGCGCGGTCCCTTCCGACCAGACCACCACGCAACGTGGCGTCTGCGCCCCGGCCCCCGCCTTCTGACCCTTGCCCTTCTTCTTGGTCTTCTTCTCGCCCGTGGGCTGCTCGGCCCCCTCCGCATTCAGGCCGGCCCCCAACACCAGACCCGCCGCCACCGCGGTCCCGGGCCAAAGCAGTCTCCGACGTGAAAACTCCTGTACCATCATTCACCCCTTTCTCACAAGACCTCGCCGCTATCATGGTGCGTCTCGCCCGACCGGCGCTGCCGGGCCGAGACGCTTATGTCACCTTCATTGTATCCGAAACCGACGAGAAAAGCCATCCCCAAGACCATCCGACGAAACGAGCCGCGTCACCGTCGGATGCGCGACGATCGGGGGCGGTGACCAGGGCAATCGCATGTGGGCATGTGTACCCTTGAATGATCTGCGAAGGGCACCCGGTTCGTGGTCGGCCGCCGTTCGGAGTTCCGCCTTATGAGTTCTGACGAGCAAGTTCGCTAATGTGTAGGGTGGGGCTTGCCCCACCGCTCTCCTTGGGTCCGGCTTCCCGGTGGGGCAAGCCCCACCCTACCACCACACGTTGCCTGGCGCGAGGCACATCGGCGAAACGACGGGTGCGGCGCGATTACCGGTTTTGTCCGTCAAGATTCACTAGGTGGGTCAAACAGTCCTGCCTTCCTTTTCTTCCGTGTTGATGGGAGGTGGAGCCGGCTGCGCCGGAAGACTTTTCGGACCCGCCTGAAGGCGGAACTCCAAACGCAAGATTCTCGGACCCGCGTAAACACGGAACTCCGAACGGCTTCATCGCCGAACATGCGATTGCGCCGTGGCGGTCATGCGGGTCATCCAGATCCGTAGGGTGGGTGCCACGCACCGCTTCCTCTGCGGGTCAACCTCTCATGCCGCTCCGGTATTGGCGTCACGACGCCACATCAGCACGACCAGCCAGAAGAGAAACACCTGCAGAGGCACCGGCAGATCGTCGGGAAACTGAAGCGTGCAGGCGCGGGTGAACCAATGCTCCGGGACGATGCTGCCGATGACCGCCCCGTTCTCGAGAAGCTGGAACCGGCGGGTGAACGGCGAGGCGGGTTCCAGCGCCAACGCACGGTCGCCGCTGCGGACCAGGAACCGGCGGACAAAGGCGCTCTCCTTCGTGGCCCGGGCCAGCACCTGCTGCTGCGACATCAACAGGAACTCACCCGACCAGAGTCCCTCCCGGGTGAGGTGGTATTCCCGCCCGCCGTAGGTGAACGTGCCGCCTTCCCGCAGCCAGGCCATATCGAAACCCGCCAGGAGCTCCCCCTCCAGATACAGGTCGAAATCCCAGGAGAACATATGCCGCGGACGGGCTTGAATCCGGATCATCGTCGTATTCTCCACAAGAGGCCCAAAGGTAATCCCACTCAGAGCCCATGGCAGCACCGGAAAAGGGGACATTCTACTTTTCTTTCCCGGCAGGGGAAAAGTAGAATGTCCCCTTTTCCTTGGCAGGCCGAATCGGTGTCAGGGGGCCTGCCGTTTGCTGCGCGGGCGTGGCGATGCGGCGGGCGGCTTTCGTTTAGGGAGATGGAAGGCCTGGATCAGGTCGTCGATGATCGCGCCGGACATGGCGACGTGGCCGCCGATGGGCTGGGCGTCCAGCACGGCCTCCGCCGAGTGCTCCAGGACCTCCAGCTTGTCGAAGGCCGACAGGACGCTGTCGCCGACGACCATGACTCCGTTGTTGCACAGCACGGCGGCGGGGCTTTGCAGGGTCAGCGTCCGTACCAGGCGATCGATCCCGTTGAACGGGGCCTCGAACGGCAGCAGACTCACCTCGCGGACAAAGACGTAGCTCTCGGGAATCGTGTAAGTGTCCACCGTCCGGTGACAGACGCTGAACGCCATGGCGTTGATCGGCGAGGCGTTGATGACCGCCCCGATGTCCGGATGGGCGTCATAGAGGGCCTTGTGGGCGAAGATCGCCCGACTGGGATTCTTGCCGAACTCCTTCTTGCCTTTGCGGATCATGACCAGATCCTCGGGCAGCACCGAGTGGCGGTCCAGCGGATACGGCGTGATCAGAAACTTCTCGCTGTCGATCCGCGCCGAAAACGAGCCGGTGGTCGTGGTCAGCAGTCCCTGGCGATAGCCGCGCTCGATGAACCGGCAGAGCTGGTTGCGCAGGTCCTTCTCGCGGATGCTCATCATGCCGGGATCGTACTCGAAGCAGTCGAGTGGCACCTCGCTCTTGCCCTGGAGCTGCAACTGCTGATCGGTCAGATACCTGGGCTGACCGAGGGTGTTGGCCTTGACCAGGATCTTGCAGCACACCTCGAGCGTCTCGAACTTCTGGAAGGCCTCCTGCAGCGTCCGGCCGCCGCAGCAGACGCCGTGATTTTCGAGGATGACGCTGTCGAAGCCTTCCGCGAACTTCTGGGCGATCTTGTTGCCCAGATCCTCGCTGCCCGGCGTACCATACGGGGCGAAGGCCACGGTCCCATTGGACCGCCACGCCTGGTGGAACAGCCGCGTGTCCGGCACCTTGTGCGCGATGCTGAACGCCACCAGGGCCATGGGATGGGCGTGCACGACCGCCCGGATGTCCCGCCGGACCGCGTAGATCGCCTTGTGAAAGGGGTACTCCGACGAGGGCCGATGCAGCCCTTCGATCCGCCCGTCCGCCCGCACACAGACGATGTCATTCGGCGTCAGCGTGCCCTTGTCCACCCCGGTGGGTGTGATCCACATATCGCCATTCTCGTCGAGAATGGACAGGTTCCCGCCGGACGTGGTCGTCATCTTGTAGCGGTAAATCCGCTGCATCGTGAGCACCAGCTCATCGCGCGGATGCAGATACTCGTATCGCATAGTCGGTCTTTCTTCAAAAGCAAAATGCTGTTTCCACCCCTGCCTGACGTCGGCCCCGCATCATCCGCCCCGACGACGCACCACAGATTTGTACCCTCCTTGGCGTCCCGGCGTCAAGATGGTAAAATAGACAACGACCCGGTAGAAAGCCAAGAAAGAGAGGAAGCCACAGAGGTCACAGAGCACACAGAGAAGAAAGAGGGTAAGAAGAGAAAGACGGGAGAAGTGAACAAGTTCCTACCTTCTGATTCCTGTGCCTTCGCGTCTTGCCTCTCTGTACTCTTGGGCGATTGAGATTGCTTCGTCGCTGCGTTCCTCGCAATGACATAATGCGCGGCTGTGTGTCATTGCGAGCGAGGCTGGCCGAGCGCGACAATCATGTCATTGCGAGTCGCGAAGCCGCTGCGCGGCGGGTAGGAGAAAGAAACCCACCGGATCCAGGGTGGGGCCCGTGCCATGCCTACGCCTCGTAGACATGTCTACGCAAAGCCGTAGACATGGCACCCAAACCGCCAGTTTCTTAGGAGGAGCGCAGCGACGAAGCAACCTCCTCCCTATCGTCTTGAGACTTGTGAAACGCGGTCCCAATTGTAGGGTGGGGCTTGCCCCACCGATTCTCCTTCGCTCAACCTCTTGGTGGGGCAAGCCCCACCCTACGATCTGTCCAGCAGCGTGAGCGTGATGAGGCGTACGTCCATCACGTGCTTGCCCACGACGGCCGGCGCACGCAACGTCAGCAGGCCGCGGCCGCGTTCCAGGCGCATCCGCCCGAGAGGCAGCGGACGGAACTCCTTCATGGTCGACTCGCCGGCCGGACGCGGGATGGTGTCCTGATCGGTAATGAACGGCGGGTCCCACGCGGGAGTGACCTTGCCGCGCAAGGTGCTGCCGTTGAAACCCAGCTCAATCGTCGAGCCGGCGTCGGCGGCTGGACACGTGTAGTAGAGCGCGACCTCGTACTCCCCGGCCGTGTGCACTTCGATATCCCAGGTCATCCGGTCGTCCGGGCTGGTCCAGTTCACAAAGTAGGAGCAGTTGGGCGCGTTGGCGCTGCGCCGGACGCCGCCGTGCGCCACGCCGTCGCGGGCCGGCAGCGGCGTCATCGGGAACTCGCGATAGCCGACCGGGAAGGGCCTGTCATCCGGACCTTTCGGCAGGACCTCGGCCCGCCATTCGGCCACCGCCTGCTGCAATCGGGCGGCGACTTCGGGCTGCTGCTTGGCGATATTGGTGCTCTGCTCGGGGTCGGCGGCCATATCGAACAGCGCCCCGCGGTCATCCAGGCGGTACTGCTGCGTGCGGACGCTAACTCTGTTGTTCTGGTGCGAGAAGATCCTCCGGTCCGGCCAGTTGTCGGCGGCGCCGCGCAGCAGGGGCGAGAGGTCCTTGCCGTCGAGCGGCTTGTCGCCCACCCGCGCGATACCCGCCAGGCTCGTGAGCGTCGGCAACAGATCGATCGCGCCGGCGATCGCGCGGACCCTGGCCCCGGCCTCGATCCGGCCCGGCCAGCGAATGAGGAACGGCACGCGCAGGCCGCCTTCGTCGGTCGAGCCTTTACGGCCCTTCATCCCGCCGTTCCAGCGCCAACTGTTCGGCCCGTTGTCCGAGAAATAGATCACGATGGTATTGTCGCGCAGCCGCAGGTCGTCGAGCTTGCCCAGCAGGCGGCCCACGTTCCAGTCGATGTTCTCGACCATGGCCAGGGCGCAGCGTGTGACGTCCAGATCTTCCTTGTCGCCGGCCCGGGCCCGCAGCGCCATGGATTTGTCCTTGAAGCGGTCCCAGAACTCCCGCGGCACGCAGAACGGCGAGTGCGGTACGTTAAAAGGCAGGTAACAGAAAAACGGCCGGTCTCTGTTCTGCTCCATAAACGCTAGGGCGTGGTCAGTCAGATCGTCGGTGATGTAGCCTTGGCCCCGGACGAACTTGCCGTTGTGCTCCAAGGGCGGGTCGAAATACTCGCCCCAGTGGCCGGAGGTGAAACCATAGTACTCATCGAAGCCGCGGGCGTTCGGGTGATAGGGCCATTGGCTGCCGTTGTGCCATTTGCCGAAGGCGCCGGTGGCGTAGCCGGCCGCCTTAAAGGCGTGGGCGACCGTCTTCTCATCGGTGTTCAGACGCTCCTGGCCGGTGGAGACGCCGCGGACGCCGCCCCGCGAGTGGTATCGGCCGGTGAGAAACTCGGCCCGGGTCGGCGCACACACCGCGCACACGAAGAACCGCTCCAGCAGGGCCCCGTCCTGGGCCAGCGAATCGATGTGAGGCGTGCGGAGATTCGTATTGCCGTGCACGCTCAGGTCGCCCCAGCCCTGGTCATCAGCCAGGATGATCAGGACGTTCGGACGGCCTCCCTTCTGGCCGGCGAGGGCGACCCGTGTCAGGACCGATGCCCCCAGAGCCGAGCCTGCCACCACCTGTCCCACGCGGGCCAGGAACTGCCTTCGTGTCAAGCCCTTCATCATCTTGCTCCTTGTACGATATACGCAAAGCGATGTGCGCGGCTCAGCGTGGCACGGCGTCCCGCCCACGAAGCACAGGGACAGACTTGTCCCTGTGGCCACGGGCGGGACGCCCGTGATACTCATGGGCAGGATGCCCATGCTACGGTGAGCCGCGTCACCGATGGACGCTCAATACTCCCGATTCTTGACGATCCCGGGCTGCGGGATGGGGTACCGGCCCGCGGCGTCCGCCACCAGCGGGGCCGGGGAGTCTGCCGTCAGCTTGTCCAGGCCGGGCGCCATCTCATGCTCGCAGTTGAGCATCTGCTCGAAGGTGATCTCCTGGCCCGTATGGGCGGCCATCCGGCCCATGCTCGTCACGAGGCTGGCCTCGACGCCGTACTTGAGCTCGTTGTAGGGCTTGTTGTCGCGGATCGCGTCCACCAGGTCGTTCCACTCGTTCTGATACGGGTCTTGCTGATCGCGGGGAATCCGGGACTCCCAGACCACGGACTCGCGGGTCGGGTCCTGCCCCCGGTGAATGCTGGAGGGCTGACCGCAATCGCCGCTCTTGGAGGCCACCGCGATGCCCTTGCTGCCGTGCAGGTAGCTCGAATAGATGTCATTGCAACCGTTGATGCAGCGGCCGTCGAAGCTGAACTTGGTCCCGTCGGCGTAGGTGTATTCGACCGCATACGTGTCGAAGTTCTGGTCCACGTACGTCACGCCTTCGGGGCTCTGGCGATAGTGCCGGCCGCCCAGGGCGTGGGCCTTGACCGGCCAGGAGCCCTTCATCCAGCCCAGGTGGTCGATGATATGGATGTAGAAGTCGCTGTAGTTGCCGCCGCTGGCCCAGAGGAAGCTGTGGAACTGCTGGACCTGGTAGAGCAGATCGCTGGTCCCGGCGGGCTTGGGCAGGGAGGAGAAGAACCCGATCGGCCCGTGCATGCGGTAGCCGCGTTGCAGGATGATCTCGCCGATCGCGCCGTCCCGGACGCGCTTGACCAGCTCCTGGAGCGCCCGGCTGTGGCGCGACATCAGGCCCACGCCGACCTTGAGGTTCTTGGCGGAGGCCTCTTCGGCCTGCTGGAGCATCCGCTTGCTCGTCGGGCCGTCCACGGTGATGGGTTTTTCCATGAAGACGTTGAGGTTCTTGCCGAGGGCGTACTGGAAGTGCACCCAGCGGAACGCCGGTGGGCTGGCGAAGATCGCGATATCGCCCGGCTTGAGGCAGTCCATCGCCTTCTTGTAGCTGTCGAAGCCGACGAATTGGCGGTCCTTGGGCACATCCATCCGGTCGCCGATCCGCCCCTGCAACTGCCGGTAGCTGTTGTCCAGGCGTCCCGGGAAGACATCGGCCATGGCGACCAGCTTGACGGGCCCCCGCTTGACCTTGACGGCGTTCTCCGCCGCCCCAGACCCGCGGCCACCACAGCCGATCAGGGCGACCTGGATCGTATTGTTCTCGCCGGCGTACATGCGCGGGGCGATCCCCGCCGCCACTGCCGTGGCCGCGGCCAGCCGGCCCGTGTCCTTGAGAAACTCGCGCCGTGACGTGTCTTTCGTGCTTTCGCTCATAGTGGGTCTTCTCCTAATGATGATTGAGTTGCGTCACACACCTGTCCACTCATTCGCGGCCCGTTCCGTCGCGACGTTCGTAGCATGGGCGTCCCGCCCACGAGTAGCACGGGCATCCTGCCCGTGGAAGTCCCCGACATTCATGGACGCGCGCCCATGCTACTCACGGGCCACGCTTGCCCCCGCGCAGGCGGGGCATGCCCGTGCTACGCCGCTCCAAAAACCGGCGCCGGATGTCCTTCGACACCAGGGACCCATTATCAGCCGCCCCACCACTTCCGACAAGCACTTTTTTGGTCCCGTTCAGTCCCTGCTTCTTGGTGGCCCTGCCCCGACCCCCGGCATTTCCCACTTTCGACCAATGCCATGGTAAGAAGGAATACCGCGCGGCTGGGCCAAACCATGGCGTGTCCTGCGCGAGGTCGAACGGTCCACTTGGGTCCACCTTGTTTGTAGGAGGCACCCGTAATATCATTGCGTTTCCCGCGATCCGTAGTCCCCCCGTATCACTCGTCTTCATTGCCTGGTTTACCGTGTTCGACTAAAATGATTGCTGGAGAAGTGCCAACCAACTGGTCGGAGCCCTCGGAATATCAATCGTAGGGGGCGCCAGCCTGGATCACGGCGATCCACATTGAGAATGAGAGATGAACCAAACGAAAGGAGGACAGAATGGCTCAGTTAAAGGGCAAAGATTTTGAGACTCTGGGAGGACGTGTTCCAAAGGAGTTGGCGGAGGCTATCAAGAAGCATGCCCAGTCGCGCGGAAAAAACCTCACCGAAGCATATGTGGAAGCAATTCAACAGTATCTCGCTTCACCAATGGCACGTCTGGCAATCCTTGAAACCGAAGTACACGCACTACAATACCAGGTACAAGCACTGAAGCGCCATGTGGGCGAGCGAACATTCAGGTCTATTCAGAAATCTATCGAGGAAAGGCTCGCTGAGTTGACGGCATCCACATCCAAGGAAAGACAGATAACCACCTGAGGATGTCCGCTCGGTTATTTCGGGGCCCGACCCGATCCCTCGTCAAAGCCCTAGGAGGGAAACATCTGATATGAGGAAACCGAGGCGAGCGGATAGCCGGAAGCTCGGGAGCGACTTAAACCCGATTTCGTTTGGCTCTTCGTGCTCGCGAGCGAAAGGACGGACCGTAATGCAACACTAGCCAGATGAGTGCGGCAAGTGGACCAAGCCCGGCAAAGCCTACAACTACCAAGCGAGGATTGTTCACACAGAGCCCGCTGATCACGAAGATGATGCTCGCGGCAATCGTAAGGAACAGAATGCCGTGGAGGAACAAAGGCTTACACTCGCTGTGAATCTCCTTGGTGGGAGGAACTTCGTCGACCGGTAGACCGAACTTGCGAAATATCGATCCATATACACGAAAGATCGCTTCATCGGCATCCTCGCACAAACTCACCAGCTTCGCTTTCTTCTGGCGGAGCGTACTCGCTATTGCCAGCATGTTCATCGTGGATTGCGAAATCGCCGGATCGTTCGGTTGATGAGCCAAACACAATAAGGAATGGCATACCAGCGCATCTCCCTTGCCCACTTCATTTAGGGCAGCTTGCAGGCCTGGTCGATCCTCGAGCCGTTCTTCGTTCAGTCCTTCATCCCGGAAGATGACCACCTCCGATGCCCGGTTCAATTCAGCCCAAGCGCGAACCTTGGCCTCCTGTGCGTGCAAGCTGATCACGTCTTCCGCCCGGTCGCGCGTGCTGAAATAGAGGTATCCAATTACCTTCACGCCTTTTGCCTTTCGAGGGTTTCAATGGGCAAATGCTTCTTGACAGTCCATCACACGATGGTCCCTGCCAGTTATCCGCTGGCTGCATTGCCTTATTAGGTCTAATCCCATCCGGAAATGATGTGCCCGAACCAGTGCGCATATTCATGCGCCCCTTCTATATCCATCCCCTTCAAATGCAGATGGTCAAACCATGGCACGAGTTGATCGTACCACACGGTGCTCCGACACATCATTACCCTGTATGCTGCCTGACATCCCGGATCCGTGTTGTAGGCGGACACCGGGCTTCCTGCCAGGAACCGACTATAACAAACGCCATCTCGTACCCTGAGAATGCTGAGTTTCTGAAGGAACGAAAGAAAGGCGTTGTCGTGGTGTTGCTGGAACCTCTCGGGGCACCAGCTTGCCCATCTCATAGTGCTCTCTGCCTGACCCAGAAGTCGTATACCCGCGCTGTTCTGACCCGACAGGACTCCACGTTTCAAACGGAGGACTTCAACCCTGTCTCCATATGCGGCCCTCCGCACGTGGAACCACGCCTCCTGGGAAGGTCCCGCAATCTCGATATCCCTGAGTACAATCAGTTGTGTCATGATCTTGGGCCAGATATCTTCGATCAGATCGCGAAGTGAAGCCCACGTTACAGGGTGAACACCCAAGACCAACGTGTCCCACAGGTCACTGGTATTTTCCATATGATGAGACCCATTGCACCACATGCGTCCCATTCCCGCGCCAACTATGAGCAGCACAGTCCTGGGGACGCCATGCTTACTTGGAGCGTTTGCCCTTCTGCCTCAACTCCTGCTGACGCGTTCTGAGGTCTTCGGTGCCCTTCTGCCACTATTCGAGTTGCTCCTGGAGGAATCTGCCCTCCAGTTCCTTCATGACCTGCTCGCCCCCTCGATGTTGCATGCGGACACAGTCAAAGGTCTTCTTCATATTCGACGCCCAAATACAGGTACCGAGGAAGAGTTCCTATTCTCCGGCCTCGCTCTCTCCCTTGCCGGCTTGTTCCGCTCGGCGCAGGGCTTCTTCAAAACGCCGGCGGACCGCAGCGCGATCGAAATAGGCCACGATCTCCTCCGGGGTCATTCCTTCGATCTTCTTGCCCACAGCCTCTTTCCACTTTCTGGACTCGGCCACGGCATCAAACGTCTTCTTGTGGTCTTCCACGGGCAATCTCCAACGCCATCAGCGCCTCAACTCCGTGCGTCACGTCAATAGCTCGGTTCACCCCTGTTTCCCAACTGCCTATCATACCGATTGTCATCCTTCGGACAAAGGAGGCTTTCTCATTTGGGGTTCAGGGGAGGCGCTGACGCCATTTGCTGGGATCGCGGGAACAATGAAAGACAGCGTATACGGTTACCACACCAGCCGCATATTTGTAAAAGACGGCGTACGGGAACCGTCGTGCCAAAACCCGACGGTACTGCTCATGGACGACGGCCTGTGTCTCGGGCATCCGGAGAACCGCGGCAATACAGGCATCGATACAACTGAGGAACTCCTCGCCCAAGCCGGCACGCCGTGCTTCATACCAAATGGCTGCCTCAGCCAAGTCCTGTTCAACCTCCGGCGCAATGATCAGTTTAGTGGCCATAGCGATGGCGGACCCTGCGTTTGACTTTTTCCCAGGTGAGTGCTGAACCGGGGTCCTTCCTCAAATTGGCCTCCCTCCGGGCCAGTTCCTCTTTTTGCCAATCGTAGACGGGGATCGCCTCGGGAGTCGCCGCAAGATCATCCCATAGGTCTTCCACGAGTTGGAGCTTCTCCGAGGGGCTCAAATCGAAGACGGACGTTGTCGTTGGTTCCACCTGTAACACTCCTTCAATCCAGCGTCGGCTCGGGGCTCACTGCCATCAGCGGACGCGTACGGGAACACTGCCTGCACGCCTACAAGAGCATTATACCACATTCTTCCCAGCCCTTGCTCTCGACCTGGTCGGGGGGCGAGCCGGCTTCCCGATCAGGTCTGTTGCCAGGATATGGGGCGTATGTCCTGGATCTTGGATTCGTCCAGCTCGATGCCGAAGCCGGGGCGGTCGGGCAGTTCCAGCAGGCCGTTGACGGGCTTGGACGGGTGCTTCTCGAATTCGTAGTAGGTTCCCATCTTCTGGATCAGGTACTCGACCAGGGGGCAAACCTCCAGGGGCTGGCTGGCGACGACGTGCATAGCGGCGTGCAGGCTGTGGCCGTGCGGGACCACTTGAACGCCGTGGACGGAGGCCAGGGTGCAGATCTTGACCAGCTCGCTGACGCCGCCGCACCATTCCGGGTCCGCCTGGACCACCGTGATCGCCCGGGCCTTGAGGAACTCGTGGACGTCCCAGCGGCCGTAGAAGTGCTCGCCCGTGGCCACCGGTATGGAGGTCCTGCGGCTCAGCTCGATGAACGCCTCCAGGTTGGCCGTCTGGAACGGCTCTTCGATCCAGCGCGGGTGGTACTGCTCCGCCCGCCTCGCCCACGCCAGGGCGTACTGCAGGTCCCACTGCCAGTAGGCGTCGAACATCAGGTCCACGTCGTCCCCCGCCGCCTCGCGGGCCAGTCGGACTACCTCGACATCCTTCTGAACCCCCTGCGGCCCGAACCGGGGTCCCCGGTCGCGCACGAACCATTTCTGGTGCCGGTAGCCCTGCTCCTTCAGCTCGCGGACCTTGGCCTGCAGGGCCGCGGGCTCCTGCGAAAAGCCCAGGCAACTGGCGTAGGCCTGGACGCTCTTGCGGGAGCCGCCGAGCAGGCGCCAGACCGGCAGGCCCAGGAGCCGGCCGCGCAGGTCCCACAGGGCGTTGTCCACGGCACTGAGGCCGATGAGGTAGTGGCTGCCGCGCGAGTGGCGGTCCGCCCGGAACATCCGGTCCCAGTAGGCCTCGTGGGCCAGCGGGTCCTGGCCGAGCAGGGGCCGCTTGAAGGATCGCTCGACGAAGAGACCCGCCTCATTGTCGATCGGGCCGTAGAGGCCCGCGACGCCACCGTCCGTTTGGATCTTCAGGTAGAGGGCCCTGCGTTTGCTCTTGCCGGTCACCTGAAGGACCTGCACATCCGTCACCTTGAGGTCCCCCCGCCGGCCCGACTCCGCCGCGGTGGCCACAGGCCCGATCCAGGGCCCGACCTGCGAAGCCATTCCGAGAGTGCAAAGTCCCGCGAAAAAACTGCGACG
>Ga0194113_10005846_pt1 | contig 15729 bp, 12 predicted proteins | sample TA2MahC200mmetaG_FD_146193 | JGI IMG/M metagenome (GOLD analysis project Ga0194113, IMG submission 146193) | Freshwater microbial communities from Lake Tanganyika, Tanzania - TA2015017 Mahale Deep Cast 200m | ecosystem: Environmental > Aquatic > Freshwater > Lake | place: Tanzania: Lake... | reverse complement strand
CCTGGACCCCACGACGCGGCGGATCACCCTGCCCAACGGCCAGAAAGTACTCCTGACCGATACTGTAGGTTTCATCCAAAAGTTACCCACACAACTGGTAGCGGCGTTTCGGGCCACCCTGGAGGAGCTGGCGGAAGCCGACCTGCTGCTGCATATACTTGACATAACGCACCAAAACGCCGCCGAGCAGGCGGAGACGGTGAGCAGGGTGCTGGGCGAGCTGGGGCTAGGGGACAAGCCGGTGCTTACGGCCTTGAACAAGATAGACAAGATCGCCGCCGAGGCGCAACAGGGATTGTTGACGCCCGCAGTCCTGGAGGCCGTGCGCCAGGTGGCAGAACCCTACGCTGACATGGTGGCTATCTCGGCAGAGCAGGGGACGGGCCTGGAGCAGCTTCTGGCCAAGATCGCCGAGGTGCTGGGGCGGGAGATGGTTGACATAACGATATTGCTGCCCTACAGCGCCGGCGAGCTGGCCGCCCTCTTCCACGAGCGTGGTCAGGTAGCAGCCGAGGAATATCGCAAAGAAGGCACGCGCATCCAGGGGCGACTGCCCCGGCGCTTCTTACCCCTGTTCCAGGAGCACGTGGCGTAGAGGATGCTGAGCGGAGGTGCAGAGGTGCTAGGGGTGCAGGGGAGAAGTAATCTATTCACCCCTGCTCCCTGCTCAGCAACTGGGCTCTGCTGCGCCTGGGGATGCCGTAGGTGCGGCACAGCGTCAGCACGTACTGCCGGCTACAACCAAACTGTTTGGCAATCTCCGCCAACGACCTCTGCTCCTGCACATAAAGCTGCCGGAGCTGCTCTGGTGTCAGAGTCTCCTTAATTCCTCGGCTATTTCCTCTATTGGGCCGGCCGATCCTTCTTCCTGGCATTTCTCACACCTCCACGGCTAGAATAGCACAATTCTCGCTTGATGTCAACTTCTGAATAGATCCCTTATGGAAAGTGAATAATGCAATTCTCGCCTCATAGTGAGGATGTCAAAACTCCTAGGGCCTATAAATAACTGCACCCACCATCGGTTAGTGATGGTGGGTGTGATCACCTGCTTTACTGCATGCATCTGGGCTTGGTGTGTGTATCAGTACTTGTATATGAGATGTCGAAGCAAATATCCAAAATCCAGAAGCTGCTGGGCTTCTAGATGCCCCCAAGCTGGTGATGGGAGAACACCTCGCTGAGAGCATGTTCTGTATCACCCCACTCTCCCAAACCTAACATTGGGTTACGCAAAGCCCAAAAAACGACTTGTTCGGTCAATTCTATGTCTCTGGCAGTATAGTTCCCAGAGTAGAGTTCTCTCAGGAAGTTTGCAGCTGCAAGTGCTGCTTCCTCGTCCGAGGCAAGCCACTCAATAAACCGCTCAATATCCTTCTTTCTATTCTTCGCTGCTATTAATAAACCTGCCCCACCACCTTTCTGGTCACGGATATTTCTGATTCCGATAATATCGTCGCGTTGCAGGCCCAACTTCATGAGGAGAGATTGCCTTGCTGCCTCTTCTGCGTCAAGAAGATCGCTTTCTGCAGTTCTAAACTGTAGTGTTACCTCATAAAGCAATGGAGGATACACTCGATATGCAGGAACATCGCTGTCTAAACGTAGTCCCCAGGCCTTTAGTTTGGCATCAAGCCGCGCAAAGATGCTCCCCGACACCTCTCGAATATCCGGATGTGACCACAACTGGATATTATCATTCAGCACCGAGTTCAGTTCGTCGCGTATAAGGTCTTCAACCGCGGTCTTGAGACGATTTTGCCCATCTGCAACCATCCATTTTGCTTCCCGGGAAAGTAATCTGATAGGGTTTTCTAAGCGGATGTGGTATAGGAATTTGGCTGATGCTGGGTCTGCAGTGGTTAATGAGAGGCCAGCTAGCCATTGGGTTACGCCAACTGAAACAGTTCCTGGATATTCAGCCAACTCCACAATGGTACATTTGGCATTTTTGCGGAATCGATTCTTGGTTATGACTTCACCAGCGAGATATACCTCAGGCAGATTATCTTGATCAAAAGCTTCGCCGTCATGGCTAACCACTGCTATACGGCCGACGGGCACGCTAGCTCGAGAAGGGCTATCTTTGCTGCCTATAGTATATACGCCTAATATCAGCTCAATGTCGAATTTAATGTCAATTGAAGCGAGCTGATTCTGGCTTCTAACACTAGCATTGGTGGTCATTTTGGTCTTTACCTCCTATTTCTCCGCTTGCAGCGTTATAATTTCTGTCTGCTGGTATTTGCGCAGACGCTGATTACGCCTAACCTCACCTTCGTACCGGTAGCGCTGTTCTAGCCAAAAACCCAAAACAGCGAGTAAAGTGAGGACGCTTAGTATAACCAGTCTCCTATCCAAGTGGAAGGGAAATACAACGCCTAGTATAGCTAGAACAAAATCAGCACCTGCATATACGAGAATAACGCTAGCTAATACAAAGGCTACATTGTTGCTAACGTGGGGCCGCCACGCGTAGAGCATGCCATCACGCAGCCCTGATCGGGAAAAGAAGTCAATGTTACCAAATTCTTCCAGAGCAGATAACACAAGCCATAAGAGAAGCCAAGACGCGATGCTGCACAACAGAAGCAGGGCAGCCTGCGTTCCAAACACTCGGCTCAAGCCAACGAGAGGAGTATAGAATATAATAACTGTAATAACGAAACTGATCCAAATCATGGATTGTCCTCCCTTTCTTGTTCGCCTTGTTCAAAGACCCCGCGTAGGCAGATGATCTCATGCGCTTGTCGGGAACGTGCGACTAACCAATCAGTACCCCAATATTCGCTGTGCTGCCCAGCAGCGCCTACCAAAGCAGCGTCACTCGCCAGTGCCATAATAGTGAAAGACTTCTGCGTAGATTCACTGCTTTGCCCTAATGGATGTGCTCTTTGGTAGAGCCACTGCCAGCTTTTTCCGCCCTTCAAAGGCTCCTCCCTTTCACTCAGTACATACACCTCCAGAACAGCGTTGCGGAAAACACTTGCCACAAGTTGATCGGTAATCTCCGTTAGTCTCCGCATAACGTGCCGAGGTGAAGATGGATTCCGAAACAATGGAAATATATGCTCAGCAACAAAGGCAGTGACAAAATTGGCATACTTAGTTTGGCTTGCATCTACCCGCTTAATTGCTTGACTCGCCCATTCATGACAAATCTCAAAATCCACGAGCCTATAGACGGACCCTATCTGCTGCCGAGATGTTTTGTGCCAAGTATCTAGTGCATCTAGGCGCTTCTGGACATCTAGGTCTACGTTCTGGAGCATTGAAAGTAGGCGTTTGAAGGTATACAAGCTGTCCATCAGACGTCTAACAATGAGCAGGCGGAAATCACGAAGCGGCTTGGCCATAAGGCAAAGAACAGAACCTGCGAGCCTTCGGATTACCGGATCACGGAGTCGCCTAAACCATCCTCTCACCCGAAACTGCCGAAGCGCAAGCTCAGACACGCCTATGACCATCAAGGACAACCCGGCCACCAATGCAGACTGCAATTCGTTCCATCTAGTGGTTATCAATAATAATGCACCTGTCAGAAGTGGCCAAGCTGGAAGCACCTTGAGTAGTAATCCCAAAGGAGACAACATTGCTCTGCTTAATCGGACATAACGCCTAAAGTTAGCGTGTGCAGCTATTGCATCCGACTCCGCCACTGCAGTTAAGAAATAATCATTCCCAATAGGATGAGGCAACAAGGCTTTTCCATCAAAGTACATATCAGGCGAATTCTTCAATTCGTCAATAGCTCCTTCGACTGCATGGAGCGCTGCATACAACCCAGATGGGTATGGCTCCTGCAGAGATACCGGAAGGGGCCTATCATTGCTACTGAATATCAATCGATCTAAAAGAAAGGCAAACACATCCAGCAAGCGGCTATACTGCTCACTTTCAGGTTGAGCCAAATCCTTGATCAAGGAGTCGCGAAGCGTTATATAATGGTTCGATAATGAAGAGGCCAGGTCGGTCGTTGGCGGATAGATCTTCTTCCATAGTTCTGCACTGGGGCTCAGCGTGAAATGCTGAATGTGTCGCCCACTAGTCTTACCATTCCACAAATGGCGAGCAGCTATGTTCAATGCGTGCGCCAACGTTGCCTCTTGAAAGCCTGCAACTTTCTCCTGCATTAAATGTGTAATAGCTTCCCTGTCAGCAAATGCTAATTGCGTACCAAGCACACGATGTGTCAATTCTCTAGAGACAAGTAGGTGTAGCTTTGTCCTCATACGAGCCAGATCCACGACCAGAGCTGCAGCTCCCATCTCAATCCAGGCTACCGAGTCCCTATTCCCTCCGACTACATTAGCCATTGCCCGCATCAGTTCTGAAGCGATAAAAGCAACAAGAAGGGTTTGACACGCCTCAAGAACTCTAGCACGGTCTGCTACTACCCCACCGTACGCTACTGTTTGTAGGTGGACTCTAGGCCAATACAGTGTTTGTCCCAAGTCAAGTCCGCTACCCAGTAATACAAGCGGCAAGGAAAGATCTACTCTACCTGAGAGAGCACTTCCGATAACTTTCTCCAAATCCTGCACTAGAGATGAAACGACTGTTGCCCCCCCATCCTGCAAGTCACATACCACAATGACCTGCAAAGGAACTCGTTGCGTTCCTGCAGGCAGGCCTTGGACATACCCACTCGATGCCAGTTCCTGCCACAATGTCAACTCAAGAAGGGGTTCGACTAATTGGTTGATATTATTCTCAGTGATCTCCTGTATGGAGTTTATCTGACCCCACCGTATAGCGCGTGAAGGAATATGCACTAGACGTTCCAGGACACTATCCTGTAGCAACTGGGCCTCTTCGCTAGATACAAATCCACATAGAATGACCAAAGTTGGAGTGATGTACTGGCTGTCGGTGGGTTCCCAGGTCGGGTTGCATCCCTTATTAGATTGCACGGTGGTTGTTTCAGTTACTGCACTTAAGTTCACCTGGAACCTCCAGCTTTCATTTACTCTGCCGCATAGGCGTCTGGACCTTGATGGGGGCAGTTTGTCAAATCAACGAATCACGACAAACGTCCAACACCGTTCAAAATCCCTCTCTACCGTATAGTTCCCGTCTGGTAGAAACATCCTCACTGTCAAAGCGTACCTTCCTGAGGGAAGGTTCTTGCGCTCACTCTCCTCCCACCTACCCAGAAGTGCATTATTGAATTCATCACCGATCGGAGCGGATTTCCGCGATCCGATAGTGTTCCAGTCTCCCTTGACAAGGTTAGCGATGTCTATGGGTGCATACCGAATCTCATACGAAATGCGCCCCTGCATAAATGCAGCACCATAAACCTCAATTGTACCAGTTTTGGGAACAGGGATATCTACGCGAGGCACCACTGATATCGCATCGACAGTCCCCTTGTCCCTGATGATCAACTGGCTAATCCTCACTGTAGCTTTGTTGCATGGGACGAGCTCTATCGTAGCTGTAGGGATAAGTATTGGAGTATAGGATGGTAGAGGTGAAGGTGAAGGTACAGGTAAAGGTGGTGACGTCCGTGTAGAAGCCGGTGTCAGTGCAGGAGTCCGCGTTAGTGTCGAAGTCGCAGCCGGTGTGGAACACACCAATTGACAGTATTGTCGTCTTTCTTGGACTGCAGCCATAAATGTGAGGTCACATTCCTTAGCAAGTGTTTCTGCCTCGTCTAATATAGAACTCACCTCTGTACATCGGCGAGCCTGTACCAGAACTCCTGCCTTATCATAGAGGCTTCGAGCAAGTACACGTCCAGCTTTGCAGCGAGATTCTGGGTCAGGACATTCCTTGAGAGACTGTCTTGCCAGGAATGCTGCACCATCTATTTGACCCGCGACGCGAAGCCCCTCTGCCCTCTCGATCGCTTCATCACAGCCAGGGCAAAATACAATCTTCACCCCAGGGTATTGCGCAAGAAACGAACCCAAAACCGCTGGAATAAGCAAGCCAGCTGCCACTACGATGCACACCTTGGTGAATTGTGAAATATGACTATCGTTTCTTGTGAAGATTGACCACAAAGCTGCTAGAATAACAGTCAGCGTAGTAGAGGAGTAAAGCAATGCAAACTGAAGCCGCTGACACGCTGCGTCTGCGAACAGCCAGCGCCCGAAAAAAACCGTACCCATCCCGGCTAGCAGAATGAGTATAAGCCACATTCTACGACGTCGATCCATCTAAAAACTCCCTGTATGCTCCTAGATTAGTGTTATGCAGCAGTTTACTGCTGCATAACACTTGGAAAATGCAACTCCTTCGGCAGTGAGGAAGCCATATTCAGGGCTGCATCTTGTGGGTTGTTCACCATTTGCCTGTTAGCGCTTGCTCCTCAGCTTAACCAATGGGCCTTAAACACCCTCGTAGACTTGATAAAGCTCCCTGATCTTCTCCAACTCTTCCTCCGTTAATTCCGCTGCAACTAGAGCCTTCAAGTAGAGCGGCTCACCAATCACCCCTGCGAGAGCGATTTCGAATTCCCCAGATCGCCCCAGCGCGTCCCTATCCCATCTCTCCAGATTCCTGCGGACCATTTCTACATATGGCTCCATCAAGTACTTAGTAGCTGAAATGGTGTCGGGGCCTGGCGCCGTATTGAGTGAGACCCCATGAAACGCTAGAATATGCAATCCAATGACACCGAGTTTAGTAAACACCCAGGAAAAGCCCTCTTGTCCACCACTGGCTCGCAATGCCTCAGTCAGACCACGTTCCAGCACAGGCAATATTCGGAAATTGTATTCTCTGGTGATACCGTCTGGTGCTCTAGAGCCCCACCAAGGCGCTTCAAACTCAGTGGTACGCCCCGCCCGATCCATGCTGTACATTCGTCCCATTCTCTCTCCAAGACTTGTGTTTATCTCTGCAAGATCAGCTGTCGGTTCGAGGCCGAGGACCCCCTTCAAGCCTGACAAGGTAAGACCTATTGCCCCTCGCAACACTGCTTTCTTAAAGAGATCTTTGTCTTTTCGATCTGCTACCCGCCCAAGAATAGTCAACCAGGTATCCCCTTGTAGACGGTCAAACTGTTGATTAAGCTCAGCCGCAGTCACTGGAGACTCTGGCATGCCATACGCTACTCGCGCGGCAATCTCGTATTCTTCTTGTGCCATTTTCAGCACTTCTTTCGGTCGACCAAGACATGCGTCAAGTAAGGAAGCGGCCGTATCTTCTAGAAGGATCGAGCAGTTGACCTTCACCAAGGTCTCGAAAAACGCAGACAAAGATTCACTAAGTCCCTTTGCTTGCTGGGCCGTGGATACCGACAAGCGACTGTATAGAGGCGGATGTTGAACCCTTGAGCATGCACCAGCCAATTTGTGCAACTTTGCCAGTAACCCCTTGTCTTCATTTTCTGGTAAGCCAGTTCCCAGCAGTTCCAGGCACCATGCTTTGGCTCGTTGAGCTTCATCAATCCTAGCGAACCAATCTTCGCCGGGGCCAATGCTACTGGTCACGACAAGAGGTTCCGTCTTTACTCGTTCTTGTCCAGTTTCGTCGAACACTTTCCTTTGTGCGTAAAAGGCGCCCCTGAGATGAGTAATATCCACGTTGGTCAACTTCTCAATCGACTTATTCCATTCTGACAATAGTTCCTTTACTTGTCCTCTATCCTTTAGGTTTTTCGCACTGTATTTCGGAAATTTCCAGTCCTCTTCCAGTTTCTGCTTTATGTAGCGATCATCGCTTAGATTCTTGCGAATCTGTTCAATTACTTCCGACGCTACTTCCGACGCCCCAAAGCGAAAATCCGGGACTGGCTGGCCGCGTACAAGCCTCGAGGGATCCGGACTGATCAGAAGATTAAGCTTCTCCTTGAGCTGTTGCAAGGTTTCCTTATATTTGAGGCGCTCATCAAAGTCTCTTCCCCAGAATCCCACCCTAACGCACACTGTTCTAATGCCCATATTGTTAGCTAGTAGAGTCTGTAGGGGCTGAGTAAGGTCATCAAGCATAATGGCCTTTGCTATAGTGGCAACCATATCGGCACGTATGGGTTTCGCGTTATTTCCCGACCCCACGTCCGGCATATCGATATAAAACCAGTTTATGCTAGCTCCTGGGAAGTCATGCCTAAGCTTGAGCTCAAACGCGGCATCTGCCGCAAGGCCAAAGAAGGTATTAATAGAGGTTTTCTCAGCGTTTACCGATTGGTAGGTCAAAGCGCCAACTCGGATGAAATTCAGCGTTACCGGGATATCCCGCGTCTTACAAGTGTCAGCCAGGCAAGCAGCTGTGAATCGATGAATTCCCTCGCCGGTACCGCCAGCAGAGGACGATATAATCCAGGCATCTATTGGGTTCGCTAAACCAGGATTTATCGCGAACTCTGAAATCATTTTCGATAGCGCCGTTCGTAGTGCAAGCACATTCGATGGATGCCTAATCGCTGCCCCCCCGACGACTGGGGACTGTGCAAGACCATATCCTAAGCCATGCGAGGTGGGATATAACATAGACAGACACTGCAGATGGTTTCGGTCGGCAGGCTGGCTTATGGAGGTTTGAATGTAGGCAGAACTGCCAGCGTCAGCGGGCTTGTCAGTAACACGCTTTCCCATTTCAAGCAAGAGCTGAGCCACTGTATTTACAGGCTTGTCCAGCTCAATAAATAGACTATGGCTATCGCCTTTGGGAATTGCGATCTCGCTGCCGACATCTATGTGCAGCTCGGCATTAGCCCCTAATACGCCTCGCTGACCTAATAAACCCGCGCCAGAGCCACCGCAAACGATGAGAAATTTGTTAGCCATGGCTACATCCTCCACTTGTTAGTAGTCTCAACAGGAACCGTCTTAGCCCTGTTCAGACGGTCCAAAACCGCGGCCCTTGTCATGCCTGACAGATACTAGGGCATCCGTGACCCCCGTCGTATTTTTACGGCACCACTGGAAAGCTACTTGCCTCAGGTATTGACCCTTCCTCTAGACCACCTCGCTCTTCATATTGTGATCGTAGACTAGTCACTCCGTCAAGGCTCATTTGATGGGTAAATTTGCCATAGGGTATCCGTCTTCCCCCATCAAATCATGGTTGACAGAGTATTAGTTTCCTGCCTTTTCTTCACAACCGGATCTCACCCTCCTTCCTGCCAAACTGGACTTTTGTTCCTGTAGCCAATGTCACACTTTGCCCAGGTACTACATCTTTTACCGCGCCGCTGGTAGTTATAATGACCCATTTTTCGTTAGAAATGTTCTTCAGGCCCCAAATCCTTGGGTCTGCGGCGTGTCGAGTCACTTCAGCGATGGGGCGGGAAAAGTCATATCTTCTCTGATCGTCAACGTGGTGGGGGAAAAGCTGAGTGTCGTGGTTCAACATGATAATGTTCTCCCCTATACGAATACGGGGTGGAGCCTTAACCTCTTTCTTGCACGACCAGCACGAATTGGGCCTTCCACCTGACATTCTTAATGAATCAATATCATAAAAGTTTTCCATACCGCAATAAGTACAGTAGATGATGGAATCACGCAGCCGGACCATTGCTGCTCGCCATTCACTCTCGCGGACACGACCATTTTGTGGGTCAAGAATGCCGGCAGTAAAAGCTCTCGTAAACAGCTCGCGGATGAATTCCGGATAAATAGGCCAAAACACAAGGGCATTGTCATGATAGCCAGAAACCGGTTCGTTAGAAGAGTCATTGGTATCAAAGATAAACAAAGGTTCGGTTCCGTAGAGCTTTGTCATAGCAGGCAAGTCAAAACACTTGATTGTCAGTTCTTTCTTGCCCTCTAGGGGATGATGCATTATGAACATCAGAAACAGAAGTACGGCTAACGAGAATAAATCTGTCTGCGTGCTAGGCAAAGCCTCACCACGCACTATCTCCGGAGCCATGAAGCGCGGCGTACCCAGAATCCCCCCGCCGCTTGCACCATCAACTACTACGTTATCGTTGTCACAAATGCTGATTTCACCGGTATCGGGGGCGAAGAAGACATTGTTCCATGAGATATCACGGTAACATAGACCTTTGGCATGAAGTTGGAGGAAACTATCTGCAAGCTCAAATCCTGCCGTTGCCAAAGCACGAAAGGTTGGCTCAATCCGCCGCTTCATCAAATCCACAATTCCCTTATAATGAGGGTCGCGTAAGGGCATTATATAGCCGAATCCCGGCACGCCTTGTGCTGACGCCAGTTCCATCGGCCAGAGAAACTTCTCGCTAGGCGGTCCAGCCTTGATAAGTGTTTCAAGGATTGCCAGCTGTTCAGCAGTAGCCGAGGCGGGGAAATACCACTTCAATGCCACACTTTTGCCTTCCAGGTTAGCCTGATAAACTTCTCCCTGGCCACCGCCGCCGAGAAATCTCTCAACTTTGCAGACCACTCCAGAGAGGTCTGTGCGTACCCCTTCCCCAGGTTTCAAAATCATTAGCCCGCCTCCCGAAAAACTAATACCTAGCTATACTACTCCCACTGCCTGGCTTTTCTGGAGCAAGGCGGAAGGCACCGGACAGCCACGCTCTCAATCACATCACTGGCTCCGCATTATACTACGAAGAGCCTACCCTAAAAGTCCGCAGACTTGAGTCGCTGCACTACACATGGGGTATATCGCTGTTCAACCCCCGCCTATTGTACCTGATGGCTGGTTGCCAGCATTTACAGGATAGGCTCTTAAATAGACCACAGTCGCACTGTTTTGTCAGAACTCCCCGAAGCCAGTATGTAACCATCAGGGCTAAAAATCACACTGCTTACCCGATCTGTATGACCTTTGAAGCAATGCACCTCTCGGCCACTTGCGGTATCCCATAGGCGTACCACATGATCATCCCCTCCCGATGCCAACATGCCACTACTAGGGTGAAAGGCTACGCTCTGCACCCATTTTTCGTGTCCTTGTAGACACCATATCTGGCGGCTACTTGCGATGTCCCACAGGCGTACCGTTTTGTCATCACTTCCAGAAGCCAATATGTGGCCATCTGGACTAAATGCTACGCTCCGCACCAAATCCGTGTGCCCTACTAAGCACCATACTTCTTGACCATTCGGCAGGCCCCAAAGCCGCACCGCCTTGTGATCACCTGAGGCGACAAACCGCCCGTCAGGGCTGAAAGCTACACTAGCCGCCCAACTCGAGAGCCCTTCTAGATGCCCTATCTCTCGGCCATTTGACACATCCCAAAGCCGCACCGCCTTGTAATCACCTGAGGCGATAAGCCGCCCGTCAGGGCTGAAAGCTATACTGATGGCATAATCTGTATGTTCTTCCAGTCGCCTTACCTCTCGGCCATTTGACACATCCCAAAGCCGCACCGCCTTGTAATCACCTGAGGCGACAAACCGCCCGTCAGGGCTGAAAGCTACACTACTCACCAAACCGATATGCCCCTTCAAGCATCGCAGTTCCTGGCCGCTGGTTATATCCCATAAGCGCACAGTCTTGTCGGCGCTCCCTGAACCTAGAAGATACCCATCGGAGCTGAAGGCCAAGCAATGCACTGCACTCCCATGCCCCTTCAGACATTGTACAAACCTTGGTTTCGCTCCATGAATATCAACTTCAGTACCCGAAATGATGCCCAGTGCTAATGCCCACGATTCCACTGCCCATCTGGAGGCGTCCTTGGACAATGCCAGGTCATCTTGCAGCTGCTTCGTTAGCCGTGCCAACAATACCTTAGATGGCATACGGTCCTGAGAGGCCAGCAAGCTCGTCGGTATACCTGCTCTGAGCGCGCTGACCAAGACAGAGACCTCCATTGAGTATGTGCCGCAGAGATCACGCAACAAGTTCTCACAGCGCCTTGGTTCATTGCAGAGCGACGGGCCATGTTTGGCGACAAGCTCACAAAGCTTCCTTCGTGGAAGTTCGTTCATCTATCTCTTCCAGCACTGAGGCTTTCAATCTGGCCACTGAGTTTAAGCGTGGCTCCACACCACGGGCAAGTAACGGTATACCGCTCACCATCCCAGCAGGCAACTTTGCCACACCGGCATTTGAAAACGCTCATGGCACCACAATGCGGACAGCCAGGATACGCAGCATCGAGCACGAAAACGCCAGTGATCTTCCCTCGATCATATCCTTCTCTTCTGGCTACCGCCTCTTTGATGACAAAAGCCCAGTCTGCAGTCCATCGGCCAGGCAGTTTTTCCTCGAATCGAATGCCCCACCATTGCTTGTTGCGACTGCACCGTGCTATGACAACGACAACGCTAGGAAGCTCACCCAAGGCAGCCTCCTCATTGCATTATTCTATAGTCCACCGGCAACCGATCTGCATTTGGCTCACTGGATACTTCAGCTTCCAAACGTTTCAGACTCAGGGATGCACCACAGGCGTATCCTCCGTAGACATCATGATAGCATCTATATTGCAAACAATGCCCAAAGTAATATCATCACCACTACCTAACCTCGATGCCTCGGCAAGCCACGGCTCCAGGCTTGCATTCACTTTATCCAGGCCGTCAGAACGGATAAGCTCCAATATATCGGTCCCAACCTTAAGAAAGCTCTCCTCATCGCGGAATGAGGTGGAATACCCATCGGTAGAGAGCAAGATCAGTGCAGGCGATGAACCGCAGAGCACCTGAAAGCCGATGTGGAAGTCTCGCCAAGCATCACGAGAGCACAATGAAGTAGTCTCATTGGCAAAGAGTCGCTCATCTCTAGGTAATGGTCTAGTCACGTCTCCCGTTTCCGAAACGGTCAGAATATCGCCATCGCCGATCTGAGTATAGATAACAAAGGACTCAGTTACTAAAACCGTTAGAAGTGTTGCACCATAAGCAAGCACAGGATCCAGAACAACTTGGCTTCGCGCATTGGCCCCTTTTTTAGCCTCAACTTGATCAAGTTCTACACCAGTGAAAGGTCTCGCAACAACATCTTTGGCTACAGCATCTCTCCACGAGCGGAGTATCTCATGCGGTAAACCTTCATTGGCCCAACGCTTTATAGTAGAAAGGCGACTTTCTTCAGCTTGGCCCTTGAGGAGGACACCATAAGCAGCTTCTGCTGCCTTGACCGCCAGGCATGCACCAGTGTCGCTACGCACGTTTTCTGCACTGCCATGCCCATCAGATATTGCCAGAATTATGGGCAAGCCCTCCGCACACTGCGGTAGCCAGTGAATGGCATCTTGGTTAGGCAGACCGGCGCGTATATGAGAATAGCCGCGCACGCTTCTGCCCGTGACGTGCCATCCTGCCTTGTGTCCAGTCATTCCAGTTACCTACCATACATCGGCCACTGAAGAAGGCTCAGTATCCGGAGCGGGAGGGAGAGGCACATTCATCACTGCTGGTTTCGACAACTCCTTCTTCTGACTAGGTGGCGATGAAGCTGCCACCAAAGCTACAGTAGAAGCCCATTTAAAGTGGGTAACAAGAGCTTCAGGGTTATTTGCCTTTAGGGGCTTCAGCTCTGGATTGCCAATGAACTTCTGCAATACCTCATAATCAGCGTCTTCGCCAATAGCGATGGCGATACGGACAGCCTTCTTGCCCCATGGTTGATTCATGAGCTCCTTAAGGCCGCTCTCCAAATCATCTGTGGGCTGCCCGTCAGACACCAGGACCAAGACAGGTGGCAGAGCGCGGTCAGTCATAGGTGGTATCTTGAGTTGATCTGCTACCATCAACAACGCTTTGCCCATATCTGTGACACCATCGGCGCTCAAATCAGTCCACTTGAAATCTTTGAGAGGTGTGGGCTGAGAAATATGCCAATGTGCTCCACTCGAGAACTTGATGGCGCGAACTAGTACTTGTGCATTTGGGTTCTCGTCGGCTACTTTCTGCATGTGTGGAATTGCCTCTCGGATCGCATTGTTGAGGGCCTGGATCTTGCCACTGGCCGCCATCGAGCCAGAACAGTCAAGAATCCAGATGAAATGCAGAGGCCGTGTAGCTAACTCTCCACCAGGTCGTCTGGTCATTTTTCATGCCTCCTTATGAATGCGAAAATATCAAGTGCGGAGCCATCTCCTCGCCAGTGACAACCAGGTTCCTTGTGCACTCTATGTTCCTATACTCACATTATACCACGCTGGATGTTTTTGTCAAGATCCTACTGCCGGGAGCGTCACAGGTTGGGGACACGCCACAACTGCCACCTTAGGCATTATGCGCCGACGTAGTAGCGACTTCTAGTCGCCGTTGCCCGGGAACGACGATTGAAATCGTTACTACATGTCCCCAAGGCGATACGCTACCGTGATTGGGGAGCGTCACAGGTTGGGGACATGCCACAACTGCCACCTTAGGCATTATGCGCCGACGTAGTAGCGACTTCTAGTCGCCGTTGCCTGGGAACGACGATTGAAATCGTTACTACATGTCCCCAAGGCGATACGCTACCTACTGCCCGACCCGCGGGCCTTGTCAAAGTCGCGCTGGATACCTACAGCGACACGGAGTTGTCACCCTGAGCGACAGCGAAGGGCCTCTGTACCGTTAATGAGGAGATGCTTCGCGGTACTCAGCATACATATAGGCAGACTTTGACAAGGTTCTGGCACGACCCCATGCAGCTAAAAGGCGAGGGTATTGAGCAAAGAGAACAACAGCGGCTCTGGAAAATTCACCGAGGCGCCCAGAAGTAGGCCCTTGAGACACCATCTTCCAGAAGTGGGCTCTTTCGGCCATGCTGGGCCAATCTTGGCTGCTCAGGGCACGTTTTTGGAATTCTTAGACACGCTATAAGAGAGCCGCGATGAGCAGGCTCTGAACGGGTCACTGGGTAGGAATACAGGGTGGCCAAAGTATCCGCCATCGTTTGGGGTCTCGAATCTCTGGTCTCTTGTCAGCCAAGACATTATAAGGAAAAGGGATTCCAAAGCGTGTCTTGCCCGGTTCCTCAAGCCCCACCGGTTTGACATCCACGCCAGTCCACACAAGCGATTCTCCGCTAAGATCGAACTGGACGTCATATTGCTGAGGTGGAGGATCAAGAGGAAAAATAACTACCCACCAGTGGAAAGGCTCTTCCCAAATCGGGTGCTTGCCCCTCTCTTCAGGCGTGAGTTTTCTTACCCCGGCGGCTGTCTTCTGACAGTTTCCGGTTACCTCACAGCCCCCTGGAACTAGTAGGATAGCAATTAGGATGATAGAAAACAGCGGTCTACGCCAATGGTCCCTATTCATCGAGTTCCCCTCCTCGACAATATAAGCTATTGCCTCTTGTCGTTATCTTAAGCCGAAGCTGTCCACGGTCTCGGTCAAATAACCACTTCCCCGCTTTATGATTCAGAGACGACTCGACCAAGGAATGAATATGGGTCATAGATAGGAGTTAACTGAACTTTTTGCGGTCTCTTTCGAGGCACAAAGAAAGACTTTCATTCATTGGTGTGAACTTAAGCGTTTGCCGTCAGATGCCACATGCAGAGGGGCTAACAACCACTTACATTATACCACGTTAGACGTTTTTTGTCAAGACCTTTTTCACCGCTGAGACACCAACAGCGCAAAGAGAAATCCAAAAACTCCGCGTCCTCTGTGCCTTCGTGGTGAAATGAAGCCAGTTGTTTTTGCCCCGCAGTTGTGTTAGAATAAGGCCGCCAGATTGGGGAGTCCAAATCGGCGGCCGACAATCCCAAATCGCCAATCTAAAATCGAAAATCGGTAGAAAGGAACCTAGATGTCCAAAGTACTACGTATCCTGGTGGTGGCCCTCTTTGCCCTGCTGGTGGTCTGTGGCTCCTACCTGGCCGGCTTCGCCACCGCTTACCTGACCCGCCCGGCTGGCATTGGCGTGAGTGGCTTTCCGGGGGCCGTT
>Ga0194113_10005844_pt1 | contig 15733 bp, 13 predicted proteins | sample TA2MahC200mmetaG_FD_146193 | JGI IMG/M metagenome (GOLD analysis project Ga0194113, IMG submission 146193) | Freshwater microbial communities from Lake Tanganyika, Tanzania - TA2015017 Mahale Deep Cast 200m | ecosystem: Environmental > Aquatic > Freshwater > Lake | place: Tanzania: Lake... | reverse complement strand
GACAGCGCGGCGCTCAACATTACTCGCCGCGCTTACCCGAAGGAGTGATGATGAAACGTTTTGGATTATTCCCTACAACTAGCGAAGAAGTTCAAGCTGGAAAAGTGATGTACCGAGGTAAAGTGAGACAACTCCGCACTCCAGCCCCTAAAGTCGTCCGAGCGAAAGCGAGGATTGGCAGGGCCAAAGAAGTAGGGCCTGTTACCAAAGCGTTGATTAGGGAGTTATTCGGTGACTAAGATTTCAGGCACCTGGGCTACTAGGTGGCGCGATGGAAAAAAGTGCCCTGATTGTGGACAGCCCTTGGTGTGTGTCGAAGGTTGTTGGGTTTGTCCTTGGTGTGGGTACTCAGAGTGTTTATAAATGACTAAATCCATAGTTCCTGTTGATTGGGATGAAGGACTTGGTGTCCTTACCCCCACTCAGAGGTTGTTCCTGTTCTACTACGCGCAATGTCCCGACGTTAAGTGGGCTTGTGAACAGGCTGGATGTTCTCCTCTTACAGTGCAAAAGGTTTGGAAGAGACAGCCAACCTTCTGTACGGCTTGGAATATGGTGATTCGAGGAGAAGTTACCGAGGTCATCCGTAAAGCGGCGGCAGACCAAGCAGCTAAGAGTTTTGCTAGAATCATCGAGCTTAGAGACCAGGACGACAACCTGAGGGTCGCTTTGGATGCTGCACAGGCTTCTTTGAGAGCCGTGAGAGACCCTACGTTTGCATCGAGAGTGGAAGTCACCAGGGACATTGGAGAGAATTGGAGACGGCTGCTTACGCAGCTTTTACCGGAAATCCAAGGTTTAGCAAGCGGAGATATTGTAGACGCCGAAGATTGGCACGTAGTGGAGCCTGTGCTAATAGAGGATAAAAAAGAGGATAAAGAAGATGCCGTTCAAGAGTAAAGCTCAGATGCGTTTCATGTACGCTCGTCATCCGAGAATAGCGAGGCGTTGGGCCAAAACTTACGGCGTTCCCAAGAATTTGCCCGAGAAGAAGCACAAGGGTAAAACAGTAAGACGAAAGAGGAAGTAAAATTTACAGCGACGGGAGTTGCGTAGAGTATCGGATGGGACGCAACAACCTTTCTCGAAAGGGGGGGTTCGAGATTGTATTTAGATTTCGTAAGGGCAAGCTCGTCTACCACGTGTAGAAGGAGTAACGATGTCGTCGAAGTTGATGACATCAGCCCCGGAGATAGTATCTCCGGGCCGACGCTCACTCGCAAGAGTGTGTGTCCCTGGGTGGGCCGAAAGGCCGCAGCGCACCAAGATTGCCGAGGTACCTCTAAATTAGGGGGCTAGCTCAAACGAAAGAGCAACGGTCTCCAAAACCGTAGGTTCCAGGTTTGAATCCTGGGCTCCCTGTTTTCGGGATGGAGCAGTGAGGAAGCTCGGGTGGCTCATAACCACCAGGTCAGCGGTTCGACTCCGCTTCCCGATACTCGACTACGAAGCTGAACATGAAAGTTGGTCGAAAGACTACTAAAGTTGGTCAAGAGGCTACTATGAAAGAGAAGGTTAAGTGGTTTTTGATTGGTGTAGTTGTGGGTGCTTTGGGCTTTGCCACTTTCGTATTTTTCTTCATTAGATGGTTAGAGTTCGTAACGTAAGGAGGTAGCTATGCCGTCGTGTCTTTTACCAATCACTGTGTGTGTAGGGTCTTTGTATCTTATAATGATAGTAGCAGGACTTCTCAACAAGCGACCGGGGTATCCTACAAAAGCTCCGCCTGGATACCACTTTGAGTGGGGAGTGGGGCTAGTGCCTAATTTCCCTCGTAGTAAGAAAAAACACTCCTGGGACACTCTATCCGCAGCAGCAGAATGACAAACGTTCCTTTAGTCGTCCTATTGTTGGCTGGGATGATGTTGGGTGAGGCTGGAGTACTTGGCCCCGAAGCAGCAAAAGCTGTCGGACACGTTGCTTTGAATAGAGTAGCAGCAGAGGGTTATCCTAACAATTTGCTGAGCGTAATTCAACAGGGGTTTTATGGGTGGGAATACCCTACTGCTGAATACGTCAGACTCGCTTACGAGGTATTGAACGAGGACGACGTAACTAATGGGTGCCTTTACGCATTATCTCGGCAAGACCGTGAAATGTTAAAGGCAAGACGGGGCGATGTTGTGTTTGGGAATGGTATTTACCAACTACATCTTTACAAGACCTGGCCAGCGAACACCGAGGAAGTAGATGGAGTACGTAAGCAGAGCACACCTTCCCTTTGAAACGAAACTCAAGATTTTTGATGCCGTGGACTACCATCCCTGGGGAGCACAACAGGAATTTCATCGTAGCACGGCTCTCCATCGGATTCTAGCTGCTGGCAACCAGAGCGGCAAGACTTTTGCGGCTGCCCGCGAAATATTATGTCAGCTCCTTGTTCCGATTTGGGATAAGACCATCAATGGTGCGCGAGGGAGACGGGGCTGGGTTGTTGTTCCTCGTTATTCTCTAGCTGACCCTATCGTTCAACAGGTCTTAGATTTGTTGGTTCGACTCGACCACAATCGGGCGTCGAAACGGACAACTTTGGGTGAGGGGGACTTTGCCTACAGAGATAAAGACCACGTATTATACTTGTGGAATGGGGCGCAGCTTTGGGTCAAGTCTGCGGATGAGCCCGCATCTCTTCATGCTCAGCCTTTGGATTACATCGTCATAGACGAGGCTGGTCTGATTCCATTTGAAATCTACCAAATCAACCTTTTACCCCGTCTTACCGTTACGGGTGGTTGGGTAGCTGCTATTGGTACGTTCGAGGATACTGATATTGGACGATGGTTTGTTGACTTCTATCGAATGGGACAAGTCGAGAACGATAGAGGGATTGAAAGTTTCACCCATCCAACAGTTGGAAGTCCTTACGTTTCTGCGGAGTGGTTAGAACAGCAGCGCGAGAGTTACGACCCGATATTGTTCGAGGCCAGATTCATGGCTAAACCCTCTGTGGGGCGGCGAATGATGATTAGAAACTTCAGCTTCGCCGAACACGTGGATAGGGACTTTACAGAATTCAACCGCCGACTACCCGTCTATCTGGGTGTAGACCCCGGTGGAACCTACGCAGTGGCTGTGATGCAAATTAAGTACGATGAGAAAACAGGTCAGGACGTAATTTGTCTTTTTGACGAGATTTACGACGCGCAAGGCGGCCCAACCCCCGAAGTAATCCGCGAGTGTCGAACCAGAGAGTGGTGGTTCAACGTCGGGATGGGGGATATGCGAGGGGCGATTGACATTGCCAACAAAGAGAGTGGGGATATTTGGGCTAACGAAGGGTGCCCACTTCGACGCCAGGTTCGGGTAAACCCCGAAGCTGGAGCCGATTTACTCTGTACTTTCCTCCACACTGGAAGGTTTAGAGTTCATCCTCGTTGCAAGAACTTTCTAAACAACGAGGTGACGAAGTACGCCCGGACACGGCGAAGTGTAGGAAAAGATTATGCAGCCGCTCCACCTTCGGACGAGTACAACCACCTGATTAAAGGGATTACCTATTTTATTGTCACGAAGTATGGGTGGGGTGGAAGGCGGTCACGAAAGGAATTCATCCCTGGGCCTATAAAATGGCCAATAGGATAAAATATGGAAGTTACAAAGGAATTTATTTTTGAAGCGGCGACTAAGCTGGAAGAGTTCTACAATCAGAGGAATACCAACATGCTTGTCTGGCGCGAGCTTGCCCTGATGACGAAAGAATCGTATTGGGTTATGCCCGATGGCCAGTACAAGCCGCCCGAGGATGGGGAGATGAGGGTTATCCTTCCCATCGCGTTCAACACCATCGAGAGTTACTTGTCTTTGATGCTGACGAGACCGCCTGTCGTAAGCGTTCCTGCATCTGAGATTAAAGAGGTTCATCAGCAAGATGCAGACAGGATTGAGAAGATGCTTTACGCAATCTGGCACAAGTCGAGCATGAACAAGGTGATTCGGGACGCCCTCTGGCACGCTCTTGTTGATGGATGGGGCGTGGTTCAGGTCTGCTATGACCCGGAGCAGGATTTAGAGGGGGTGTGTCCCATATTTGCTGCGAGTGTTGACCCTCTCGGATTCTATCCTATGCCCGCGAAAAGGGCAGGTGAATGGGAGTACGTCGTTCTGGTCGAGAATCGGCTTGTTGGTGATTTACGGAATACTTTTGTTCTGGGGAAGGACAGACGCACGAAAGCGGTTAAATCAGCGGAGACTGCATTGGTGGGTTTCGACGACACTGACCGGGTGAAGGTGTTGGAGTATTGGGATAACACCGTCCATGCATTTATGATAATCCCTATCGTAGAAGAGGCAGAGGAGCCTCAGCTTAGGACGGGAGATTGGCTGTTGCCGCCTACGAAACACGACTTTGGGAAGATTCCGTTCGTGGTTTGGCATGGAACCGAACTTCCTTTCCGCGATAGGGGAGAGCGAATTGGAATTAGCGTGTTGTTCCCACTAGAGGGGATTATTCGATACGCTTGTCAGTTACTTTCACAGAAAGCTACTATCATTGCTCGATACGCTGACCCAACGTTGGTGACTAAAACTGCGGAAGGGCGGGGGTTTGACGTTCCTCAGCCTTACGGCGGTCAGCTTCCTCTTGAGATAGGTGAAGATGCTCAGTTCTTACTGCCGCCTGGTGTATCTCCCAGTGTAGACGTTCAGCTCAACGAGGTTATTGCCCAAATCGAACAGGCTGGATTACCTCGCCATGTCATGGGACAGCTCACAATGGGGAGATTGTCTGGTATTGCTATGAACCTGTTACGGACTCCTGTTTTGATGAAGATTGCTTACAAGCAGGAATGTATTGAAGAAGGCTTGGAACGTCTTAACGAGATTATCCTTCGTACTATCGAGAACTACGTAGCCGAGCCTGTGTATTTGTGGGGGCGGTCTTCGATTGGGGCTCCAATTGAAGTGTCGCTAGACCCAACTATCATTGGTGGTTATTATCGTAATCAAGTTAAGCTATCGGCAAGTCTCCCAACAGACGAAGCAGCCACGACAGCTATGCTTACTGCATTGAGACAGACTAATGTTCTTTCTAGCAGGACTGTCCGGGACGTGATTCAGCAGACGCTTCGAGACCTGGTGTCCCAATCGTTGGAGGATGAGGAAGACCAAATCCTCATTGAGACGTTGCTGAGTATGCCTGAGATTCAGCTTGCCTTAGCGCAAGATGTTGCACGGGAAGCCGGAGTGAGACTTCCTGAGCAGATGCAAGGTGGTGGGGCTGAAGCCCCTATGCAGGGAGCGATTCCAGGATTTGGTGGCGGAGAAATGGCACCTCAACAGACTCCTTGGAGTATGCAAGGGAGGGGTACTCCGACTGGCCCCGATATGATTCGCAGACTCGCTCAACTTAGTGCCGAAGGTGCTGGTGGCAGACCGACTCAACGTCCTGTGGAAGCAGCGGGGCCGCCTTCTACGCTTGGAGCGATGCAAGGTGTGTAATGCAAAGACTCAGTATTCCTCGTGTCGTTGAAAGAACGGCGGATAAACTAACGCATCAACGTCAGCATGTGCGGGCAGCGTTTCAACCGTCTGCGGATTCTGTTTACTTGTTGAGTGCGGAGGAACAATTGGAGCGGTTTTTGAGCATGACACCCGAGGATTTGATGGGGCTCCAACAGAGATGGGGGGACACCGAAGTTCAAGAATACATTCAATCTCAGATTAAGTGTTGGTTAAGAAAACAATATGGCTAAAGAACCTGGTGGTGGAGTAAAGTTAACTCCTACTGTACCTACCGAACCTATATTCTACGAGGCGTACAGGAAATGGTTAGCCCAGCAGCAAAAAACTGCGGCTCCAGCGGCTCAGGCGACTACGACGAAGCCGCTGACAGACGTAATGCCTTGGGCAACGCAGATTCAGCCTTATGAAACGTTCTACACTCGGGCTATTACTGAGTATCTAACTTGGGCAAGTCAAAATCGGCCTGAATGGGTAGCCCAGTATTTTGGCTTCCAGATGCCGGAACTACCTCAGTTGCAGCCGTTTGTGCCTGGTGGAGTTGGTGGTGCTGGGGCCGGTGGTGCTGGTGGTGCTGGAGAGTTGCCAACTCCTAGATTTACGCTGCGGGACATTCTCGAACAGCTTCAGTTTCCTCAGCAATGGCAATATCCAGCTTACTTGAAAGATTTTGGGCGGTATCTGGAAGAGTTGATAACCTTAAACCCTCAGTATGCAATTCCTGTACCGGAACTGACTGAGGCAGGGCTTCCTCTTCCCTCGCCCGAAGATTTGGACACATTAGAGTATATGGAGACAGCCCAATCCTATGCTGCTGCCTGGAATAGTTTTTTGGAAATGCTGTTAGGACTTCCGTTCTTCCAACGTCAGCCTTATGTTGGTCTCCGGTATGCACCCGAGACAGGTTGGTACCGGGGTGGTGGCGTCCCCATGTTACCCCATCCTGAATACATTTAATTATGGTTTCTGAAAACGTTTATCTTCACTGGCTTCGTCAGCAAGAGCAGAAGGAGCCGAAAGAAGAACCGCGTCCTTATCTTCCCCTAATTCGTAAGGGTTGGGAAGATTACCTCAGCCGTGAAAGGGCGGCGGTTGAAGCCCAGCAACGAGGAATACCTCTCAAATGGTGGGAATTTCAACGCGGGATTGAAGCGCAAAGAGCACCGGCGCAAACGATTTCTACGTCTAAGCCGTATCCTGGGCTGTTGCCTGCTTACCAACCTCAAAAAGAATACGACTTGTTTGATACTCAGAAAGTTACTGATTGGCAGTTGTGGGCTATTGAGGAGATGGTTAATGGACTTGGTAGGTGGGCAGACGAGTGGGAAGCTGCATATGTAGATGCTCACGAGACCGTAGCGGCGCAACGGGCCGAAAAGACGGGTTGGCGGAAAGTTACGGAGCCTATCAAACATGCATTGATGGGAGCGGCTAACCTTGGACTGTTGAAGGTGCTTGGCCCTGCCTGGAATTCTACACAGTATATGCTTGCTCGATTGATTGGTAATGTTAAGCGAAATGCGCCTATTACGCCCACTCAGCCAGAGATAACGAGAGCCTTGATGGAGTATCTGGAAACGACTGAGACTGCTGAGGAGCTTCCTGATTTATTCGATTTGATACAGATTTATGGAACGAAGGGAGTTCAGCTTCCGACGCTTGCCCAGCCAGAGTTTGAGAACATCAATGCCTGGCTCGATGCGGAGTATGGAGAAGACCCGGAATTGCGAGACAAGGCAGAGTTAATGGCTCGTGAGGTAGATAGAATATCCTTTTCGTGGGCTATAGGAACGACAGTACCGCCGGAGGATTTCGAGTTTTTCAAGAAAACTCACACTCGGTTGATGGAGGAGGCTCAGACCAAAGACGATGTTGAAAGGATTCTCAAGCAGGAGCAAAACATCGTAAAGGAGTTGGTTTATGGTATTGCTCTTGACCCTCTAAACATAGTGAAGTGGATGGGTTGGAACCCCCTTCAAAATCGCTCTACGAGGTTGGTTGCGGAACGGGCAACTCTTGTCTTAGACGAAAAGTTAGAGTTTGGGCAGGCTGCAAGTCGTGTGACTCCCTGGTATAAGACTCCTGGTGCGAGGATTAAAAAAGTCGGTGAGACTGTCCATGACCGTCTGGCAGTGTATTTTGCTGGTAAGGTTGATGACCCTGGCGAGATTCCGGGGCTTTTACGGAAATTTGTTGGCGACCCAGCTTACGATAGTGTAGATGGCCAGCTAGTTAAACGTGTCCTTGAGGATATGGATGCAGACGCTATTATGGCGGGTGTAGATACGGCTGCCGATACTCGTGACGTAGTGCAGACGGTTCTTGACAACGTAGCAGGCGTTGCCAAGGCAAAAGAGAAGGCACTGATACAAAATACCAAGTGGGGTAAGGCTGCTGACGACATCACTCGGTATGCCCAAACCATCTCTGCAAAGCAAAAGAAGATTCTTTCTCCGATATTTTTGGGCTGGAATCCGCAGTATTGGATTGGGAACATTTGGGATAACTTCCGTAACATTGCAACTCGATGTGGATGGCAGCGTCTTCCGGAGGGAGACTTTGCAGACCACGCTGGTTTTTCGCACCAGGCTGCCGAGAGGTTCTTCGCTAACCAGGTGGGGGCTGTTCCTCAAAGGATGGCGGTTGGATTCTCGGCGACTCCTGCTGAGTTGGGCATAGACCTTTCGGCAGACGCTCAGGCTGAGGTTGCTGGACTTTGGGCTAAGTTTTGGGACTACATAAGCATAAAACCAAAAGAATTCGTAACTCCAGGGCCTTTCCTTAAGTGGGCTGGCGAGAGTGAGAGTCACATGTCGGCTCTGGCTATTACTCAGTCTTACTTGACGCGGTGGGCGCAAAACTGGAACGATATGCCGTCGGAGTTGCCGTATGAGTTGAAAGTTCAGTTGATGCAGCACGACCCGGCTATTGCCGAGGCAGTTCAGGCTATGCTTGTTGGAAAGTGGAATTACGACGAAGTGTTAGCAGAGGCAAGCCGTATTCACCGTACTATCATTGAGGGGGCTGACGTAGCGGGTCAAGTCAAGTCTATTGGATGGTATTTGCAGCAGTTGACCAAGGATGAAAGGGCGGCCATGACACAACATCCCGACGTTATGGCTCAGATTGCAAAGTTAGGAGATGTTAAGAGCGAAGCGGCTCGGGCCGATGTCATTAGCGAGTTACGAGACATGATTCAAGAGGGAATCACGTCTGTTGCGAAAGCTAAGCATATTGACGATTTGAAGGCTGTAGGATGGGCTCATCGCACTGTGGAAACTTTTCGGGCGATGGAGCCGGTCACTCATCGGTTTGCGGATAACCCCCTGGTGAGTGAGATGTTAGCTAAGGGCGACAAGGCTCACGACTTTGACTTACTGCGCCGGATTGCGGATACCTATGGGACTGATGTTTACGACATGATTGACCCGATGGACGATGCAGTATTTGATTTAATTCGACGCGGTGCTGCGCCTGGTGAGTTATGGGAGTACTTAACCACTACGTATCCTTTCATGGCCAAGTATTACCCACAAATCAGTGATTGGGATTTACTCCAGGAGGCAGGAAAAGATTCAACGGTTCAGATGGCGGAATATCTCAGCAACTTTGACGAGATAACTCCTACGCTTGCGCGGGATACGTTTTGGGATTTATACAAGACGTTGATGCCTCGCGCTCGTCAGCAACTCGTAAATACTATTCCCGAAGTGGGAGCGGTACGGGATACTCCCAGCTACAATCCAGTCGAGGTAACGGAAGTTATCAAGAAGATGAAAGCCTGGATAATCCAAAATCCGGGAGCGGTGGCCGACGATTACGACGAACTTCAACACGCTGTAAATTTGGCTAAACAATACGTCTGGTACAAGCTTGACGCTCAGAATTGGAAGGATTGGGCAAACTCTTCTTGGGAGATTGACCGGCTGCCGGATACGATACCTTCTGTTTATGACATCTACCGGCGTTTTGGAGACCCACTTAAGTCTGCGATTGACAAACTCGATACTCGCTCGTTTCGAGATTTAGACCCCTCGATGTCTGTACCTCCAGCTTTGTGGGAGAGGGTGATGGATTGGCTCAATACGACTGTTCGCAAGGACATGGAGTTGACACAATACGCTACTATGAGACAGGCTTTGTGGGACAGAGACTACGCAATCTTGGACTACGGCGACAAAACCATATTCGATGCTCTGTTTAGCGTACTCGTACCTTACGAGTTTTGGCCTGTTCACAGCACGTGGAACTGGTTGAAATACTTCATTGACAATCCTCATTATTTATCCTGGCTCAATACCAGTTCACGTCTGGTTGCAGACCAGGCTGAAAAAGACCCACTGATGCCGGAGAGGTTGCGAGGATGGGTTCCTCTCGGAGTTGGAGGGATGATTAAGTTCCTTACTGGCGAAGCGTGGACGGCAGAAACGGAATACTACACCAGGCCCGAACGAATTCTTTTACCCCTGGAGACTATGCCTGTGTGGGGGGATACCTGGATTCCGGACACTTACCAGGATATTGCTCGTGGTCGTGAGTACATATTCTTCAACAACATGTGGTCTACCTCGCCTATCGTGTTTGATTCGCTGGCAATTTTGGCTAACCGCATAATGCCTTGGGCTGAGGAGAACCAGCCTTGGCTTGCGGAGCAGATACAGCGTTACATTCCCGAATCTTCGATGGTCGTGCATACAGGGTATTGGTCTGGTACACGAGGTATTCGAGGCGGGAGTATCCTCCTCGAACCACTATTCAATCGAATGGGGATTGAGATTCCACCCGAAGGGTGGAATCCCGAGGGATTCGTCAGCGACGTTCTTGGTTTGGGAATTGGAAGGGTCAGCCCCAACGAAGAGTATTGGCGATACCAGTGGTTGGCTAACCTTGCTGGCACAGGTGAAATTACTAGCAAGGAGGCCACTGATGCCTTTGCGACTCGCAGTGGGGCGGCCTGGGAATTGGCTATGCGTAAGGCTGCGGAGCAGACTGCTGTTCCTTCCTTCATGCGATGGTCAGTATATGCTCCTATCAAGGTCTACCCATCCGAGGAGCGCATGATGCGAGGGATAGGCATGATATACGATGAAGCCTACAAAAGATACGAGGCTGGCGACCGCTATGCACTACAAGAGTTCTACGCCGTGTATCCCGACTACAGGTTTAGACAGTTGGCCTATCGTTATTGGGACGTTGCCTCGGGAAAGATGACGGATGAGGATTGGGATAGTTGGGTTGCACTGAATAATCGTGTTAATGAATACTATGGGAAGCGAGGCGAACTTGAGCGTGAGAGACAGTATTACTTAGGTCAATTCCTACCTGGGACTCCCGAGCATTACCGAACCATTATGGACTTTCGGAATCGGCGAACGGAGTTGAATCAGGAGTATAGCGATGAGTTGACCAACTACTTTGAGTTTCTGGCCGATAATCGTCGTCAGTACATTCATTGGCGCGATGGGCCGAAGGCCCAAGCGATGCGTAAGTGGATGGAGAAGTGGTATGAGGCCGACCCTGACGGAAAACAGAAGATGTTAGAAGACCTTCCTGAGACCGTACTAGAGGTAGCGATGGAAGTTCGTCAGGAGATGGAACCACGTCTATTCACTCAACTGGAGGCCCGGCAAGAGATAGTACGGAATGATTTACCTGTTGATGCGGTTTACCGCGAACTCAACAGTCAGGCTGCACAAGCCTGGGATTTATATTATACGAATTGGTGGGAGGAAAACACTCCTTTTGAAGTGCAAGATTTGTATGCTGCTTACCTGGAAATGGAGTTCCCCGCTAACGTAAATTACAGGAAGGCTCATCCAGAGCTGGATAAGGCTCTTGATGAGTACACTACCTGGCGAGATGAAGTCTTGAATACCGAGTTAGACCCAACATCGGAGTTGTTCCTTGCTAACATCCGGGTTCTTCACCCGGATTGGGACAAGGAAAAGATGTTCGAGGTGATGGACATTGCTAAGAGTATTGGAAAGTTTGCAGTTTCCGAATTCGTGTATATCAAGGGGACTGACCGCGAGATGGTAGTGAGCGAGCTTTGGCGATTCTGGACGACCCTTCCTGAAAGAAGTTTGGCTCGTACACGAGCCAAAGAAATTCTTGGCCCTCGCTTTTCTGAGATATTCCTGGCTGGTAATTACCACGAAATCTCTGACTACGAGTTGGCATTGTGGTTCAACCTGTTGCCGGAGGATTGGCACAGTCTTGTTCCCGAGGGGCGACGCGAGCCCTTCGGTACAGGCCCAACGCCAATGTCTGAATCGGAGATGTTGTGGGCAGCCAGACGGTTTACCCAAGAAGAGTGGGACGAGAGGATGGGTGGGATGGAGTGGATACCACCTGAGCCAGAAGAGAAGGAGCGATACGAGTTTGCGCCCACGGCACGAGAAGTCAGGGGAATGACTGAGGCAGATGTTCGAGCCTCAGCGCAAGAGGCCCTCGAAGATGCTCGGGAGAAGCTGCGTGCAGGGGAGCCAATTGATAAGATAGAACTTCCTACCCCTGGGGAGGAACTAGAATATCAGACGGCTTACGCGATGGTTCAACGTGCATTTGAGGGAGAGACTGACCTTTGGAATCACCCGCTCGTGGAAAAGTGGTTCCCGCCTAACTCACCTTCGCGCCGGTTCTGGCAATTCTGGTATGCTAACGTTCCACCTGGACAACTCGGAGCGTGGGCCAAAGACCATCCTTTAGTTTCTGCGATACTGGACAAGGTGTCCCGAAGCTACGTGATAGAAGACGCCTATCGAGATGCATTAGCGTTGTTGATAGAAGAACTTCCAAAACACGACATCGGAGACCCGCGAGAATATGCCCAAGCTCGGGCAGAAGCGGAACAGTATTATGCTCTGGTCACACCGGAGTTAGAGCATCTCCGGGAGATTTACTTCTCGCTTCCGACGGGTCAGCGTAGGGCGTTCTTGGAGCAGTATCCGCAGTTGCTGGGTTTGTTTAACGCTCAAAACGAATTCAAAGCGACACACCCAATCTTTAGGAAATACTACGACCCGGATTGGGTGCCTCGTGACAGTGTTCAGGCTGGTGGCGCAGCTGCCGGTGGTGGTGGCGGTGCTGGTAGTCGAATAGTAAAAGGGACGCCTACTTCTGGAATATCCTGGAAGGCATTTGTGGCGTCGGCTGGGCCTCTTGCAATGGCTGAATTGTTCGAGTATTGGTCGGGTCGTAAACAACTCTCAGCTGCAACTCGTACTCATCTCAAGACTATTTGGGAAGCTTCCGGGACTGAGATGAATTTCGACGAGTGGTTGAGTTATATTAAGATGTTGTGGCTACAAATGGGGACGAGTACGTTTAAGACTCCTCGTCCGCCACAAGTAGACATCCCGAGAGTATCGGGTGCTGGCCCTCGTGTTACTCAGCAAGCACGATGGCGGCTTAAACGATAGGAGGTAGAATGACAAAACCAGAAGTTCAAACAGTAGAAACTGACGAGTTCCCCGAGAGTTTGGATATACAGACGCCGCCGGGAAGCGATACAGTAGGTGTGTTGGCTCCGCAACTTGTCCCAACTACGGATTTGGATGCTCTGCGGTCTATAAAAGACAAGGAAATCGCTGTCGAACGCAAACAACGATTGGAGTTGGAGGGAAAGTTACTGGAACTCCAACAGCAATTGACGGTAGAAGTTAGCCGCAGGCAGCTAGCCGAGAGCACAGCTTCGGAATCTCAGGCACAGGTCAATCTCCGCAACTTCGCTCGACAATTAGCGGTTGCTAAATACGGAGTGTGGGGGCCTGAAGTTCAGAAAGCTGCTGAGGAAAAGTTCCTCACTGCGGAAAACAGAAACCATCTAGCTGCACTCGAACACGAGTTTGCAACTGCCGACCTTCCTCGACTTATCAAACAAGAAAGTGGAGAGGAAGCACGGAAAGAAAGGGAGCGAAAAGCCTTGGATGCGACGGTTGGATTAACCACTGCACGCTTGCCTACTACGCCTCCTTCAACAAGCGAAGGTGATTTAGCAGAAGTTGACAAGTACTTGTCGAAAGCAAGAATGGAACGAATTTGGAAGGAAACCCCGGAAGGGGTTGCTGCTCTCCGAAAGTCTCGTGAGGTTCTGGCCAAGTACGGGTATCCCGCTTCTCAAATACGGGATTGGGCAACAGTAGCTAACGCCTTGAGTTCGATTCGTTTGATTGGTGGAGAAGCAGTAAGTGGGCCAAAGCGTGTGACCAAAATTTAAAACTAAAGTAAGGTAAAATGGCTACTGTAAAAATTGGGCCAGAATCTACTTACACTGGTACGCAGCAGGTTGTTCGTCTGTTGGACGACCGCCTTGACCTGATTGTGAACGACGAGTATCCGTTCCTTCGGATGATTGGTCTTGGGTCTGGTGGTGCTGTGGATAACACCAAGTATGAGTGGCAGTACGATGAGTTGATTCCCGTTACCGATACTTCTTCCATGAATTACGTTGCTGGTGGTACGAAGTACACTGTTACTAATGGCGGGTATTTCCGTCCTGGTGACTTGTTCCTGGTGGATGCGGAAATCTTTTGGGTTATCGCTGTCATCGGTAACGACTTGACCGTTAAGGGTGGGATGTGCGGTACGACTCCCGCTAACCACGACGGCTCGGGGACTGCCAAGACTCTGTATATCCTCGGCAATGCTAACGTCGAAGGTTCCAGCCCTGGGGCTGCTCGTCAGGTTGTTACTGACCAACTGTATAACTTTACTCAGATTTTTAGCGAGGATGTCGAAATCTTCGGCTCCGAAGTTGAAATGAACGAGTACGGTATTACCGGTCTTGCTAAGCTAGACTATCGGATGGATAAGCGTCTTCGTGAGCTGTATATGAAGATGGAGCGCGGTTTGTGGTATCTGAAGCGCGGTGCGGCTTCGGATAACAACACGCCTCGTGTGTCTGGTGGTATGGCTCAGTTCCTCGGCGGTGGTACTAATAAAGCTGGTGCCGCTCTGGAGGAATCTGACATCATTGACGAGTTGGAGGCCATCTTCAACGCTTGTGGACAGGACGAAGTGCCGTCTCTCATGGTTGGCAACTCCTGGGTAAAGCGGAAGATGACGGGTTGGTATCGTGGGCTAATTCAGACTGGTCGTGCGGAGCGCGTAGGTGGAGCCAGGATTGACACTATCGAGACCGACTTCGGCACAGTTGACTTCTTGCTCGACCACCTGGTTAAACCTGGTGAACTGTACTTCGTCAATCCTCAGTACATTGATAGTGTTGTTCTCGGTTCTCGTGTTCTGTCCGAGATGGATGCTACTCTGCCGGGGAAAGACCACATCGCCCGTCGTATATTGGGTGAGTATGGTTGGCGCGTTAAGAACGCACAGACGATGCCCTGGATTCGCGGATTCTCGACGACTACGTAATAGATTCTGTATAAGGTGAACTCTTGGGGGCGGTAAACCCGCCCCCTCAAAAACTAACATAGGGGAGACCAACCCCTCAAACAAACGGGGAGATAAGAAATGGCTGATTTGCGCATAATGGAATTTCGCCGCAAGTGGGATGTTCGTGTTGACGCTACTGGTCTTAAGTCTAGTGCTGGTGGTGCTACTGAGGTTTCCGAAGCCGTAGGCTTTTGGGCTCCTTTGGTTCGTGCTATCGTATTGAAGGCTTATCTGGTGCTTGGTGCTGATGTTGCTATACAGGTTACTAATTCTGTGAGCAAAACCAAGTTCGAGCTGTACGACCGAAAAAACGACGGTAGTGGCACGACTAAGATTGGTTCAATCGAGAACACTGCTGCTTTGGCCGATGATGTTCTTCACGATTTTGGGACTGATGGTTACATCGTCGAAGAAGGTTACGTCATTGGTGTTGAGCGGACTGAGACCGATTTTGCTACTTCCAGCGCGGCTGCTATCGTTGGCCCCACTCTGATTGTAGAGTGGATGCCGTTCCCAGCGGTGTAATTCAACTGATAATGAGGGTGGCGGGAGGCTACCTGTCGGTAGCCTCCTACACCAAACAAGGAGAAGGAGATGCCTAGAAAAGTGACGGACGATACTACTATCTTGGATATGCCCATTCTGGTCGTAACGGAGGGTCAAACCTCACGTTTGGAGATTGGGCCGCGTGCAACGACACCTGGTACACGCTTGTTCATTCAATTCACTCCCTGGGATGCAATTCCTGTTAGCGAGCCGGGGGCAGGAAAACCTCTGTCTTGCGTATTGCTGACTAGAGAGTGGTACGAAGAGTACATCGAAGGGAAAGTCGTTCACGAGTGGCTTAACTCTTACGATAAGCTGATTGAGTACTTCGAGA